>ENA-ORRO01002019-ORRO01002019.1-human-gut-metagenome-genome-assembly--contig:-NODE-2019-length-13281-cov-2.543929_pt1 | contig 13281 bp, 10 predicted proteins | sample MGYA00242176_ERZ509136 | MGnify/ENA primary metagenome ERZ509136 (study PRJEB26280, sample SAMEA2338644) | human gut metagenome | biome: human gut; feature: human-associated habitat; material: faeces... | reverse complement strand
GTGCAGCTTGCAATGGTACTGCTGGCAGTTATCTCCCAGCAGTTGATGCCGACCTCTGACGGTAAGGGACGAGTTGCGGCGTATGAGGTTATGCATACGGTACCTGCGATTGCAAGTAATATCCGTGATGCCAAGACACATCAGATCCCATCTACGATCCAGACCAGCAAAAAGATGGGTATGCAGACCATGGATGATGCGATCTTTGATCTGTATCATGATCTGAAGATTTCAGCTGATACTGCATTGGAGTTCGCTCAGGAGCCGGAGGTTCTCAAACGTAAATTGTTCTAATTTGTCGAATAAAACAGAAATGTTTCACAAAGATAGTTCACATAATAGAGATGTCATTTGGACAATATGTATAAAAATGAGGTCAAAATTATGTGAACTATTTTTTATAGAAATTTAATAAATGTCGTTGAAAAAGTGAGACGAATGTAGTACAATCAAAAAAGTGATACCGTATATAACTATCGGGGATGTTATATACAACACAAATAAACGACCCATTGTGAGTATGACATCTCACACAGAGGGGTAGAAAAGGGTGATGAATTGGCAGCATTTAATTATGTGGCGGTAGACGCCAATGGTAAACAAAAGAAGGGAACTCTGGAAGCCGCCAATGAGGCAGCTGCAAGGAATTCTCTGAAGGCAGAGGGACTGATCCCAATCAGTGTGGAGATTCCGAATGCTTTAAATAAGGATATTGAGATCAGCATTGGTAAAAAAGTAAAGGCTAGAGATCTTTCCGTGTTCTGTAAGCAGTTTGAGAGTATACTTCATGCCGGTGTTACGGTTATTCAGGCACTTCAGATGATCACAGATCAGGTGACCAATAAGTATCTGAAGAAAGCACTGGATCAGACACGTATTCTGGTGGAAAAAGGTGAGTCTCTGGCAGATGCTATGAGAGCACAGGAGGGAATCTTTCCGGATATGCTTTTGAACATGGTGGAGGCCGGTGAGGCATCCGGTAGTTTGGAGACATCTTTTAGCCGAATGGCAGAACAGTTCGAAAAGGATAGCAAGACATCCAGCATGATCAAGCAGGCGATGATCTACCCAATTGTGTTACTCGTGGTTGTGGCAGGTGTTGTTGTATTGATGCTTACATATATTATTCCACAGTTTAAAGATACTTTGGAGGGAGCTGGTATGGATCTTCCAGCAATTACAAAACTTGTTATGAAGATGAGCGATGGCATGATTCATTGGTGGTGGTTACTTTTGATTATTATTGTTGCGTTTGTTGTTGCGTTTAGAGTATGGGCAAAAACAGAGACAGGCGCAATCGTCTTGGGACGTGTTTTGCTGAGAATTCCGCTGGTTGGAGATCTCCAGATCAAATCGGCTGCTGCAAGGCTTGCCCGCACTTTAAGTACATTAATGGCTTCCGGTATTCCAATGGTAGATGCTATTGCAATTGTTACAAAACTGATGACAAATCGTATTGTACAGAAGGTGATGGAAGAGGCCAGGGGTGAAGTGGAAAGAGGTACTCCGTTGTCGGTGCCACTTCGAGATTCCGGGGTATTTCCGCCACTTCTTTACAATATGGCAGCAATCGGTGAGGAAACCGGTAATATGGAGGAGATGTTGGAGCATGCCGCTGACTTCTATGAAGAGGAAGTGGAGAATGCAACCAAGGCAGTGACGGCAATTATGGAACCTTGTATTATCGTGCTGATGGCAGGAGTTGTAATTCCAATTATGCTTGCAATTATGGCACCAATGATGTCTATGTACACAGCAGCAGAAAATGCTTAATTGGTTAAAATGCAATATGTTAACGTCTATTAATGATCTTGGGACTGTGCCAAGCAGTCTTTTGATAAATAAAAATCAATGAAAAGGAGATTATAATTATGAAGAAAGTTATCAAGAATTATCTCACAAAGTTACAGGAAAATGACAAGAAAGGTTTCTCTCTTGTTGAGTTGATCATCGTTATGGCTATTATGGCTATCCTTGTTGGTATCGTAGCATCTCAGGTGCTTCCATACATGGATAAGTCTCGTCAGTCTAAGGATCAGCAGGTTCTTTCAAGTATTTTAACGGATGTTGTATCTTCTGTTGCTCAGTCTGGTCAGACATTAACAGCTGTATCAGATGCGGATATTTGCGATTTGACAAGCAGTAATGCTGATGCTGGCTGGAAGATTGTTGGAAAAACATTTGAGGAGCTTAGAAACGGAGCTGTAACTCAGGCACAGCTTGATAAGCAGCTGGGTTCTAAAGAAGCAAAAGCAAAGAGCTATAAAGTTCATTACAGCTATAATGATACAACAGGTCAAGTGACCGTATTTATTGATGGTCATAGTGGTGATGATGTTTCATCAAGTAAGTATATTGTCGAGTCTCAGAACAACTAATGTTTGTAGTTGTGTAAGATGGAATGATTAATAGGAGTCATGTCATGTCAGTAGTAGTGATAACCGCATTTTTATACATATTCGTCTTTCTCTTTGGAATTGTGATCGGCAGTTTTCTGAATGTCTGCATCTATCGTATTCCTTTAAAGGAAAGCATAGTGTTTCCACACTCCCATTGTATGACTTGTGGCTATCAGCTGCGCTGGTATGACCTGGTTCCGTTATTTAGTTTTTTATTTCTAAGGGGCAGATGCAGGAAGTGTCACACAAAGTTATCGCTTCAGTATCCCTTAGTGGAAGGCATGAATGGAGCATTATATGTGATCGTTTTCTTGGCGAACGGTTGGAATTATATGAGTGTCGTATATTGTCTCCTGACATCCGCCCTTATTGTTTTAAGTATCCTTGATTTCCGGACTATGGAGATTGCGGATGGTATCAATCTATTCATCTTATTGCTGGGGATTGCGGCAACATTGCTTGATCTGCATGCCTGGAAGGATCACGTGGTCGGAATGTTTTCTGTCAGCGTGTTTCTTTTGGTTATTTATCTTATTACTGTCGGAAGGGGAATCGGCGGTGGAGATATCAAGCTGATGTTTGGTGCAGGGTTATTGCTGGGGTGGAAAGGTGCTGTTTTGGCATTCTTTTTGGGATGTATCATTGGTTCAGTGATTCATCTGATCCGTATGGCAGTAAGTCATGCAGAGCATCGTCTGGCATTGGGACCTTATTTGTCTGTGGGGATCTGGTTCACGGCATTATGGGGAACTCCTTTGATTGATTGGTATATTGGTATGATTAAAATGTGATTGACCGCTTTTTGGATGATCGATCATAGTAACCGTTTATTGACGTTTTATTCAGAAGATGGCAGTAATTTTGCTGTCACAGAGAGTTTAACAGCGAGCTTACCATGAGCATAGCGTTAGGCTCCATTTTGCAGTTATTCTGCATACGTTGAATTTTGTGTGATGCAAAAATATTGAGACAGGGAGGAAAAGTACGATATGGCAAAACATGTACTTAGTATTGAGATTGGTACACAAGTGACCAAGATTGTTGAGATTGATTATAAAAAGAAAAATCCGCATGTATACCGCGCAGTCAGCTTTGCAACACCGGAGGGTGTTATTGAGGATGGTGTCATCCGCGATAAGGATGTATTGGCAGTGGCATTCCGCAATGAGCTGGCAGAGGCAGGAATGAAAGAAAAGAGTGTTGTGTTCTCGATTGCGTCCAGTAAGATCGCAACTCGTGAGGTAACACTTCCCAATGTAAAGGAAAATAAAATTGGGGCGCTTGTTCAGGCAACAGCACAGGAGTATTTCCCGATCGATCTGAATGATTATACATTGGCGTATTCTCTGCTGGAGACCATTAAGGAGGGCAAGGAAAAGTCATACAAGGTACTTTTACTGGCAGCTCCGGATGATCTGGTAGATAATTATTATAACTTTGCTAAGGAGATGGACTTCAATATTGAAGCTCTGGATTACTTTGGTAATGGTTCTATGCAGGTATTAAAGAAGGAGATCGTTCTTGACTATTGTGCCTGCATTCAGATCAGTGGTAATACAACCATGATCAACTTTATGAATGAAGGTCAGCAGCTGATGCAGCGTACGATTCCGCAGGGTATCTTTAATGTGGCTGAGGCAATGGTTCTCAGTGATGAGTGTATGATTGAAGATATGGATACTGCCTGTGAGGCACTCTGCAGAGATAAGCTGGTTTGCCGGAGCCTGGACTACCGGGGACTGGATGATGATGAGAGTATTGTAAGCGCACGAATGACAGAGGAGCAGTGGAGACAGCAGGAAGCGAGCAAGTCTTCCCGTAAGGTAGTTACAGATGCCATCGGAGAAATTCTTCTGAGTGTTCTTCGTGTTATTGACTTCTTTAAATCAAAACATCAGGGAGTTGAGCTTACCAGTATTTATATCACAGGTATGGGCTGTAAGGTAGCCGGTATTGAGGAGCTTTTTGAAAATGAGTTAAATATTCCAACTCAGAGAATGGAGCATCTGGTAAATGTATCTTTCCCACGTCATTTCAGTGAGGGACTTTATAACCAGACAGAGTATATCGCTGTGGTAGGTGCTGCAATTGCACCGGTTGGATTTAAGTCCAAAAATGCGGCAAGTTCTGGATCTGGCGCAGACGCTCTTCGTAATGCACAGCTTGTCTTTGGATTGGCTGTGATCTGTGCGATTGCGATGTCAGCATTTGCATTCCTGCAGTACAATACAGAAAAGCAGAAAAACGACGATCTGAATGCCAGAAAGCAGTCGTTGTCATATATCAATTCCGTATTTGAAGAAAACGAAGGGATTAAAAATGTTTACAGTCAGGTAAACAGTCTTTACAATGCGACAGAAACGCAGAATGAGAATCTGAACAGTCTGATCAAGCAGCTGGAGGCAAACCTGCCAAGAACGATGACAGTAAGCTTTCTCCAGTCAAATGATGATGGAATCAATATGACGATCACATCAGAGACAGATATCTCTATTGCGAGAATGTTAATGAATCTGGAATCTATGGAAATGGTAGACAAGGATGGCCAGAAAATTCCGGTTCTTACCAATATTTCCATTCCTTCTGTAACAGCGGCGGACGGGGATGACGGAAGCACCGTTTATAATTTCTCCGTATCAGCACAGTATTATCAGGTGGTACAGGCAATGGTACAGGAAGCAGCAAATGCAATTGACCAGAGCGCACAGGCATCCGCAAGCCCGGCAAACTAGAAAGTATGAACAGGAGGAAATGAGATATGGATACAAAAAAGAAAATGTCAAATCGTGATAAAATGATGCTCTTTATATTTGGAGCAATTCTCATCGTTGCTGCAGCATACTTTTTGGTGTTTGCAAAGATGAATGAAAAGAAATCGGCTTTAGAAGCGGAGAATACAACATTGTCTCAGGAGGTTTCGAAACTGGAAACCATGGAGGCACAAAAGGACAGTGTATTGGAGGAGACGAAACAGACGCAGCTTGATGTGGCAGATGTTTTGAGTAAGTTCCCGGCAGAGGTTCGTACAGAGGATGCGATCTATGATCTGAATGATATGTATGAGAGTATTTCCGATGTAAAGATTGAGTCTGAGAGTTTTAATATGAACCAGTTGTTCTATCAGCAGGGAGCTGTTGATACAGACACAACAACAGGAGCAACAGCAAATGCTTCGCCGGCACCAAAATCGAACCCGGCGTCCGTTGCAGCGATTACATCAGATACACCGGTAAATGATGTGATTACCGCAGCGGCAGATTATACAGGATATCGTTCTACGGTGAATGTTTCCTTTACTTCGACATATGATTCCCTGAAAAAGGTCGTTGATTTTATCAATAAATCAAAGGATCGTATGACGATTTCAGAGATTTCTGCTACGGCAAATGATGAGGAAAGTGTTCTTGCTTGTGCCATGACGATTGATATGTATGCAATCTCCGGTACCGGAGAGGTTTATGAATCTCCAAATGTAAGCAATGGAAATACCGGTGTAGACAATATTTTTAGAAAATAGTACATTAGTGCAACTGCCGGATTTATTCGGCAGTTGCAGTTGTTGTATAAAGATTTGAGGTGAGCCGATGAAAGAGAGAAGGTGCAGAGCAACGGGATATTGGAGGGATCAGCGAGGCTTTACTTTGGTAGAGCTTATTCTGACAATAGCCATACTTGCGATTGTAACGATACCGATTTTAAGTTATTTTACAGATGCTGCGAAGCACAATGCACGAAGCAGACAGAAGCAGAATGCTTCCGTTTTGGCACAGGATGTATTGGAGGAGTTTAAAAACACACCATATTCGCTGGATGATCCTGATCTGGTATGTTCTGCGCAGCCTGACTGGACAGTTGCCGCATCGCCGGATGCCAATGGAACATATACGCTGACACAGGATAAGTCTGTAGACAAAAATTCATTCAAGGTAACAGCGCAGATCCAGCCATTAAGCAAGGTGGTGCCGGCAGCAACGGCGATCCCCAAGAATTATGAAAAATATGTTATTGGTACTATGGACAGCAGCAAGGATGTAATGTCATCAGAGCATGGTCAGACCCTGACTTCTGCAAGCTATGCTTTTGCAAACAAGCATTCTGCAGCGTATGCTGCGGCTCCGGCGGCATCAGGTTCGCCTATGTCGGCAGATGAGTTAAAGAAGAATCTGGATTGTTCTATTATCATTTCGGCAAAGGAGGATTCAGCTAAACCGGGAAATGATATTATTTCGGTAAAATATAAGTATACATACAACAAAGGAGCCGGTTCCTATCCGGCAGGCATATGAGGATGTTGTGGAGTCTGCTTCTATTAATGTAAATAAGCTGGAAAATATCTATCTGTTTTATCAGCCGGTAAATGAGCGGGATCAGATTATTTTAGAGACAAATGATGCAAATGCCATCCAGTTGAATGCAAATGATCTGAATTTGTTTGTGATCGCACAGAACAGTGTCAAGCATGGAGAAAGTGTTCCTGCCGGATACACGGAAAGACCACAGGGGTATAAATTGTCGATCAATAGTTTAGGTTCCGGGTTTGCAACCAAAGTTCAGAAGCTGTATTTGAATTTGTCGGCGAATAATACGGATGAATTAAATGCAAATGGTGATCAGGTGGCAGGAAAGGCACAGAAAGACCCAAGTGGAAACTATACACTGGTTCATTCGGAGTCTATCAATCGAATGGCTGATATCACAGTGACGGTAGACAGTCAGGATGGAAGTAAAACGGGAATTGTACAGGTAAATGGTTCAAAAGTGCAGAATTAGGAAGGAGAGAGATCATGATGAAACGTTTTTTAAAAGATAAAAGTGGTTCGTCCCTTGTTTTAGTAATGATCTGCATGTCATTTCTGATTTTGCTTGCAGGAGCGGTTATTACCACGACGATCACGAATATTTATCTGAAAAGTTCACAGAAAGCAACACAGGAGAACTTTTATCAGACGGATTCGATTTTAGATGCCATTGCGGCAGGGATTCAGAATGAATCTTCCGCAGCATCCGCAAGTGCATATGAAAAAGCATTGGGTGAGTATAATGCTTCCCTGACATCATCAGGGAATTCTTTGGATAACAAATATATTAAGGACTTTTTGACAGATATGGTCAGTAAACTGACGGGAGGAACGGCATATGATCCGAATATCACGTCATATCAGTATCTGGACAGTGTATTGGAAAGTTATCTGACGGATGAGCAGGCCAAAAGTTATGTTCGTCATACGGCAGATAGCAATGGTATTACAAAGGGAAATCTGGTACTGGATGGAGATGCACTGATCCTGAAGGATGTAAAGGTTATTAAGGAGCATGACACCCAGAAGGATTATGAGACGACATTAACGACTGATATTCGTATTGAGGTGCCGACAGTGAGTACAGAGGCCCATTCCGAGTATCTCAATTATGCCATTCTTGCAGACAACCAGATCCTTGCAGATAATGGAACTATTTTTGCAAAGGTTAACGGTAATATGTATGCCGGTACGGTAGAACGTGATGCAACGAAGGAGGATACCAAGGCGGGTATTGTCATTAGTGGCGGTGCAAAATTAAAGATCAATGCGGATCAGATCATTACAAGAGGTGATGTGTCTGTTTCCGGAGGCAGTGCCCTTGAGATTGGAAAAAGTGCATCCAGTGATAAGAATGCCGAGCTTTGGGCAGAAAATATTCTGACCTCCAACAGCAGTACGGGAACCGGTGGTAATGAAGTAAATATTAATGCAACTTCTTATATTGCTGACGATATGGAAATTGCAGGTGATGATGACAGCGTCACCTTAAAGGGAAAATATTATGGTTATAACTTTGTAGATAACTACTCTAATGTCGTTGTTTCACCGGCACCAAAAAAATTATCTACAAAAGCAGAGTACAGTAGTTCCATATCCATTAACGGTCATGATGATGATCTTCTGATGACAGGTCTTTCAGAACTGGTACTGGCGGGACGTACCTTTATTTCTAAAAAGACTACATATGCCAATGATGTAAAACCGTTGAACAATCCGGACATTGAACTTGGAGAATCTTTGGCAGTAAAGAGTGGTCAGCTCTCTTATTTCGTGGGAGCAGTAACTTCCTCCGGTTCCGGAGCGACAGATGGATTTGTAAAACGTGTGGATGCATTGGAAAATGCGAACCCGGGCTGTGTACACGCAACAAGTGTGCCGGGAAAGGGAACCTTCGATACCGACAGTCAAAAGGGAAGACCGTGTTATTATTTTGCTGTCCCTTCCTCTGATGGTACGGGAGATGTGCAATATCTTTTCGATTATCTTTCCTATGAGGAACGTATCGGAATTCCTGATAATGCAGACGGTACAAAGCAGTTTGATGTATTAAAAATGATCACGGATGGTGAGCTTGACGCCGAGCAGCCGTTAAAGCTGTATTCCCGTAAAGATAAGAATGTAAGCGCTGATGACATTCATTATTTTTACCTGAGTTTTGTGGATTCAAAAGCAGCAAGCCGCTTCTTTGATCTGTTTTACCATCAGAGTGCGCAGCAGACCATTTATGATACTGTTAATAAGACATATGTAGATACTATTGGTATTCAGCTTCCGTCCTTTGCCGGAAACAAAGTAGGATATATTCTTTCCTCCGGTAATATTATGTACAGTGATAATACACAGAAGGATGTAAACGGAAAAGGAAAGATTGCGTTGAGACTGGACAATACGTTACAGACTCCATCCAACAGTTTCCTGCAGTTTGCAAAGGAGAGCAGTAAGCTGTATATGTCAAAGCAGCTTGCGCTGGTAGATGATTACGAGACAGCAGCCAATAGTTCCAATTGGAGACTTTATGAGACAGGTGATCTGTCAAAGAGTGGTAAGAGTGATTCTACCAATCTTTTCAACACATTGGTAAAGGTAAATGATATTCCGGTGGGAACGAAGATCGGTCATTATCCGATCACAAGAGAGAATGGAAACACGGTTCAATGTGGTTACATTATTTCAGATGGAGATGTGACCTGGCCGAATGATTATACCAATCAGGCGGGATGCTCTCTCAGCGATCCTTGCTTTATCCTTGCCAAAGGAAAGGTAACGGTTCTGGGAAGTGATGCAAATTCCTTTAACGGCCTGATCATTTCAGGAAATGATGTGGAGCTGGCAGCGGCATCCACAACAGTGAATTCCGATTCGGAAGCAATTGAGAAGCTGTTTGAATATGACAAGAAGCAGGCAAAGCCTGTGTTCTATAATTTGATGCAGGAGTACTTCAGAAAGTCTGTAGAAGCAGCGATTGGTAATGATGGAAGCAGTTCCAGCACCAATAATGTAAGCTATGAAAACTGGAAGAAGAATGGTTAATGCAGGGAGGTGAAGGTGATGAATATCAGAGAGGATAAGCGGGGCTTTTCCCTGATCGAGCTGATCATAACCATGGCGATCATGGCTGTATTTGCAGGGGCGATCATTGGTGGTTTAGCTTATATCAATGTCGGCAAGACCAAAAAGGCATCTGCAAAGTTAAATAATCAGATTACAAAAATTCAGACAGCCACCATGACCAAAAAGGGTGTGACATATCTCTACATTTATCGTACTTCAGATGGGATTTATAGTTCTATGGTGAGTGATACGACAGATTCCGATGGAGATGGTGTGCCGGATGGTTATAAAAACCGGCTGGATCTGGATGCGGCGATTACGGCAGGAAACGTTTCGCAGATAAAGCTTTGTGACAGCTCTGTAACAATTAAGGGCTCCGAGGCAGGAGCAGCCGCAACAACATTGAATAATAATAATATGCTTAAGATTGGTTATTCCAAAGGCACAGGTTCCTTTATCTACAGCAATAACGGAACGGTTACCGGCGGGAAGGCAATGACAGAGATGCCATTTTACAGCACGATTGAATTGTCCGGCAAGGAGAAGTTTACGATCCAGCTGGTCAAAACAACAGGAAAGCACTTTATTAAAGAAAGTTGATGGGAGGTGATTGTTCTGAACTGGAAAGATAAGAGAGGTTATACTCTCGTTGAATTGATTATTTCTATGGCGATTCTGGCAATCGTCGGAGGTGCAATCACACTTCTGATGCAGTCAGGCAGCCGGAGTTATTCCAACACAAAAGCAGAGCTTGATCTGCAGATGGAATCCCAGACGTTGATGGCACAGTTAAATACAATGATTATGGAGTCAAACTGTGTAAAGTATGATGATGTAAATAACGCATTGATTCTGTATCAGATAGACTGCAAAAAGACTGCAACGCCGGCGCCTTCGGGGTCTGCAAGTGTAGCTCCGAAGTATGTACAGGTCAAAAATGTGACAGATCTGAAGATCATCAAATTTGATGGTCAAAAGCTGTATCTGGAGGAGCATAAAAGCGATGCAGCACTTCCGGCAAGCCGTGGTGGCTTGAATTGTCAGCCGGAGGAGCTTTTATCTGATTATGTTAATGACTTCAAGGTGGACATAAAGGGAAGTAATGTCACGGTTTCTTTTGCAATGAAATCCGGTAAAAAGACTTACAAGATTGACGAGACAACAAAGATACGAAATGGTCTGGTAGTCTATCCGTAATGGGTAGGCTGCCCTTGGACGTTATAATGAAGTAAGAAGATCGGTTTGCGGTGTGAAGCCGTGGAAATGGAGGCTGTATCTATGAAAAGAAGTTTAAGAAATTTATCGAAAGGAAAGCTTGCGGCGGCACTTGTATTGATGTGTGCGTTGGTATTCGGTGGATATTTCGGGTATCATAAGTTTGTGGTTCATGCGGGAAGCACAGAGAACAAAGCGGTTGTAAACACACTGGAAGAATATAATGCTATGTGTGAGAGCGGCAAGGTGAACTGTAATCAGGAAGCGGGGGATAAGGATAATCCGTTTCTGATCCTGGAGATTGTTCCATATTATGGACAGGCGGAGATCGGTTATCTGCTTACCGGCTGCGAGCCGATTGATTTCACGAAGAATGATCCATCTCTGTATGCTGCATCTGTTGACCGGACACGTTCCGTGGCAACAACGGTATTTGCCGATGAGTATCGTAGAGATGCGAATGGAGACGGTCAGGTAGATGAGACCTGCTGGGATGATGATGAGTGGACTAACGAGAAGTCAAAGCAGATCACAGTAAAAGGATATTATGAAAAGGTAGGAAACGGTAAGCCGGGTGATTTTGTTATTGACCACTATGAAGCAGATACTACAGGAATGTTCTATGCCAAGGATGAAACTGGTAAAGACCAGCCGGCGTACCGTCCGGTATTCCGTAAGGTAGAAGACGGAACAGGTGATTTCCTCTGGGTTACTCTGGCAAATGGAGAGGGAAGAACAATTTCAAAATCTGATTTTAACCGTTATGCCAGAAATGAGAATAAATATCAGGCTTCTGCTGACGGAGTGATCGAATATGGTCCGGGTGACAGAGAGTATACGACACGAACAGATACCGATTATTATTATATTAAAGTCGGTGGTGGCGGAGAAGGCGGCTGGTCCGGCGGTGCTTTTAAAGGTCATGTTGTAAATATGAATGACTTTGCACGTACTTCTTTGGATTTGGATGATAAATCCGAGGCAGCGATCCTTGATCTGAAGCTGGCGGTTAAGACCATCGAGCCCCAGGAGCTGATGAAGCATCCAGAGTGGATCGACTATGCCGATCTGATCTATATTCATCAGGGACAGTCGATCGGAGTTTATTCAGATTGGTGGAAAAATACCGATTATAATCAGTATCATAGAATAAAGGATGAATCTGGTGAGTCATTTTATAAGGATGACAGCAGTGCACAGAGTAAGGTGACAAGTATTAAGTTTACCTCAGATAATGACTGGGGTTGGAACGTTGCAAAGAAGATGTTCTTCAAAATCAATCAGCTGGAAGAATATGACGGATCTTCACCGGAGGGATATGGATTTGCACCACTGCTGTTCTCTGTTACGGCACTTGATAATCTGAATGGACTAAGTAAGGATATATATGGATCGACCTGGAAGGATGTGACCCACAATCATCTGGACTATACAGATATGGAAGCGGGAGGTGTTGATTATAAGACCGGAGCGACCAACTGTGGATTGTACAAATTTATGCTGATGAACTTCCTGATGGATCAGGAAAACTTCTATGATTATTTCTTCCAGACCAAGAGAGATAATGGGCAGCCTGTGATCACAGAGGATGCGGCAAAGAATGTTTCCTACTGTTCTCCACAGAATGGTGCGGACGCACAGGAGTACTGGAGCGTGGACGCTTTCCTTCCAATCACGGAAAGGGTAAATGATACCAATATTTCGGATGAGCAGGTTGAGCGGTATGACATTTCTCATTATGGAGGAGCTTATCTGAATTATCCACGTCCATCCCTGCATGGAGCAACATTTATCTATAATTCAGATACGCTGTTATCTCAGGGATATAACAATGCTTCCATCAAAAAGACGGATGAGACGCAGGAGGCATTTGACTGGTTTGAAAAGGAATATGGAAAAAAGCTGGATGAGCTGACCCCGGCACAGATGGTTCACTATCTGCTGCAGTATAAGCGTCATGGTCAGGATGATGATGATGTAGGAACCCGTGATAAAAGCACGATGCATGTACTGGAGATTGAGCCTTGTTCAGAGTTTACAATGTCTGAGCGTTTTCTGACAGGAAAATATCTCCCGGCATCAAAGTTTAAGGGAGAGATCGAAGTAGACCATATGACCACAGCAGAGTTTAATGGTCTCAAGAGAGATCTCAACGGATATTATGACTTGATCTATATTGGTGATAATATCGGTAAATTCAATACAAAGAAGAAAACGGTATCCGGAAAAGAAAAGACCATTGTAAAACGTAACAGTTCGCTTTTGGAGGGATATGTATATCTTCATGTCGGTGATAAGGCAGGAGATCTTCATTC
>ENA-ORRO01002017-ORRO01002017.1-human-gut-metagenome-genome-assembly--contig:-NODE-2017-length-13288-cov-2.427567_pt1 | contig 13288 bp, 9 predicted proteins | sample MGYA00242176_ERZ509136 | MGnify/ENA primary metagenome ERZ509136 (study PRJEB26280, sample SAMEA2338644) | human gut metagenome | biome: human gut; feature: human-associated habitat; material: faeces... | reverse complement strand
TATCACCGCCAGTACCAACGATCTCAAACAGATCCATGTCTGTTTCCACTTTGGTAGCATGATCTCTCATAGCTGCTGCGCAGCCTGCGATCTCATCTGTCGTCTCTGCTCTGGCACTTTTTGTAGAAAGAGCTGCCAGAAATGCCGCATTCTGGGTAGGTGTAGTCTCTCCGCTCATGATCTCATTCATCACGGTATATGCTTCTTCATAACTTAAATCCTCTTTATTTACGATCTTTACAATAGCCTCTTTGATCATCGTTCTTACCTCCTGATATTCTGCTCATTTTAAAAATTTCAAACCGTTCAAAACATTCTGTACTCTCTTCCCGCTCTCGTCATCCCCCTGCTGACGCAGGAGGAAAGCTGAACGATCAATGTTCCAGGAAATTCTGTATCATCCCTTTCCCATCCGGTGTCATAATGGACTCCGGATGAAACTGTACTCCATAGATCGGATATTCCACATGCTGTACTGCCATGATCTCCCCGTCATCTGTCACTGCTGTTACCTTCAGCACATCCGGCATTGTCTCCGGATCCGCTGCCAGTGAATGATACCTTGCCACCGGCGCCTTCTTTGGGCATCCTTTAAACAGCAACGACTCTGTATCAAACGTCACCTCCGACTGTTTTCCATGCATCAGCTCCTTCGCATAAGTAACTGTAGCTCCAAAAGCAGCGCAGATGGCCTGATGGCCCAGGCAGACACCAAGAACCGGTATCTCTTTTCCCAACGTTTTTGCCACATCCACGATCACCCCTGCGTCCTCCGGTCTTCCAGGTCCCAGTGAAAGGATGATCCGTTCCGGTTTCAACTGCCGTATCTCTTCCACTGTCATTTCATCATTGCGAATCACCTTAATATCCGGGTTGATCTCACCGATCAGCTGATAAAGATTATAGGAAAAACTGTCATAATTATCGATTAATAAGATCATAATTCTTCCTCCTGTGCCATTTCCAGTGCCTTTAATGCGGCTCTTGCCTTATTTAAACACTCTTCAAACTCCTTCTTTGGATCTGAGTCTGCTACGATACCGGCGCCGCTTCTTACAAATACCTTGCCATTTTTCCTATATGCAATACGGATGGCGATACAGGTATCCATATTTCCTGTAAAATCAATATATCCAATGGCTCCTCCGTAAATGCCACGTTTATTATTTTCCAGTTCCCCGATCAGCTGGCAGGCACGGATTTTTGGCGCACCGGATAAGGTTCCTGCCGGAAGCACAGCCTCAATGGCATCCAGTGCGTCATGCTTCTCATCGATCTCTCCCCGCACTGTGGAACCAATATGCATTACATGGGAATACCGCTCAATGGACATATATTTTTCTACCTTGACGGTGCCAAACCGGCTGATCTTTCCCAGATCATTTCTTCCCAGATCTACCAGCATATTGTGCTCTGCTCTTTCCTTTTCATCAGAAAGAAGGATCCGCTCCAACTCCTGATCTTCCTCCTGCGTCTTTCCTCTCGGCTTCGTCCCTGCTAACGGGAAGGTATGTAAAACACCATCCTCCAGCTTTACCAATGTCTCCGGAGATGCTCCCGCCACTTCCATATCATCGCTGCTGAAATAGAACATATACGGTGAAGGATTGATGGTCCGGAGATGACGATAGGTATTTAACAGGCTTCCTTCATAATCTGCCTCCAGACGATTGGAAAGCACTACCTGAAAGATATCTCCCTCGTAAATATATTTCTTAGCCTTTTCTACCATGGCACAATACTCTTTCTCTGAAAAAAGTGCCCGGAAATCCGATGTGATCCTGCCCGGCTCAATCGTTGTCGGTATGCCCTCCCGGATCAGTTTAATGATGTCCTCGATCTCTGCGGTGCATCTGGTATATTCTGCTTCAATATCCTCCATACGGGCATTGGCGATCACGATGATCTTCTGTCGCAGATTATCGAAAGCAATCACCTTATCAAACAGCATCAGATCCACATCCTTAAATCCTTCTGTGTCTTCGGCGTCCAGATTTAACTTCGGCTCACTGTACTTCACATAATCATAGGAGAAATATCCCACCAGTCCACCGGTAAATGTCGGAAGTCCCTCCACCTTCGGACTGGTATATTCTTTTAACAGCTCCTTGATCCCTTCTCCCGGATGCTCCACTGTCTTTGTCTTCGTGCTGCCGTTGCGAATCGTCAAACTGCCGTTCATACAGGTGATCTCCATTTTAGGATCGTAACCCAGGAATGTGTATCTGCCCCAACGCTCCTGATGTTCCACACTTTCCAGCATATAACAGTGTCTGCTGACACCCTTCAGAATACGAAGGACTTCAATGGGTGTCCGGATATCCGAAAGAATCTCCTTGCTGATGGGAACTACCTTGTAGCCTTTTCCCAGTTCTTTTGCCTCGTCTAACGTAATCATCATTCCACCTCTTTCTTTTCGCCCGGCATGGTTTCCTACACATTAAAAAAGTCCCTGACTATCACAGATATTGTGATAGTCAAGGACGGTAAATTCTATTAACCGCGGTGCCACCTTGCTTTATGGTTTCCCACACTCTCAGCGAAATACAATCATATTTCCGGCAACTGACGTATGCCCTCACGTCATGGAATACTCAGAAGAATCCTTCCTTTGACCATGCCCTCAGTGGTCCATTTAATGAATCGCATCTCCGCAGGTTCTCAGCAATCCCTGCTCTCTGTAGGCGCGTGCCTCATTTTTATCTCCACTTCAACGGTTTGAAATATTCGATTTGTTTATATTATACTCCGATTTTCTGATTTGTCAATCACTTTTCCGAGTAATTTGATAGAGTTTAGCGGACACAGGTGGAGATTGCCTCGATCGCCACGCTGCCGCCGCGAACCACCTCGACCCGGTTGATAAATGTCTTTTTAAACAATTCTATCATGTCATTATTATGCGCTTCTGTCTTGACACATTCCACCAGTACGGTATTCCGGTCATAATCAACCACTTCCATCCCGAAGGTCTGCACGATCCGGAAAATCTCCTGCTTGTCCTTTTCGCTGCAACTATGAACCTTAATATATAACAGCTCCTTCTTACGGATCGGTATGTCCGTAAAATCAAGAACCTTAATAACCTCCACGCTCCGGTTTAACTGCTTGATGATCTGCTCGAAGGTAAGATCGTCGCAGGTCAGCCCTATGGTCATTCTTGAAATCGTAGGATCCTCGGTCATTCCCACGGTCAGGGTGTCCAAGTTATAATTTTTACCGGAAAATAATCCGGACACTTTTGCCAGTACACCGATCTGATTTTCTACATATGCAGAAATCACTCTTTTCTTTGTCTCCATATTTTCACCTCAGCCTTTCCTATCTCATATCTATTCGCATCTGAATTGCATTTAAATCTCCAGGATCATATCGTCCAGCGAATTGCCTACCGGCACCATTGGGGCAACATTTGCTTCCCTCTCAATGATAAATTCTAACAGAGTTGGCGCATTCTTGTGAGAACGTGCAAATTCAAAGGCCTTTGGAATATCCTTCTCATCGGTGATCCGCATGCCATATGCGTCATAGCTCTCTGCCAGCTTTACAAAATCAGGACTGTATTTCGGACATTTTTTATTCGGATCCATACAGTTATGCTGACAGCTTCTGCGATAGGTCAGACATGTACATGAATATCTCCTGTCGAAGAGCATCTGCTGCCACTGTCTTACATTCCCAAGATATCCGTTATTGAGAACGATCAGCGTCAATGGAATCTCCAGCGCAACTGCCGTTGCAAACTCCTGAATATTCATCTGCATACCGCCGTCTCCGGAAATCGCAAAGACGTCTGCATCCGGGTTACCGAGCTTTGCACCGATTGCGGCAGGGAAGCCATACCCCATAGTTCCAAGACCTCCGGAGGTCAGAAGCTGGCGATTTCCCTCCAGCTCCAGAAACTGTGTGGTCCAAAGCTGGTTTTGTCCTACGTCTGTTGCAACGATCGGACGTTTATAATTCTCGGCAATATACTTAATGATCTTCTCCGGAGTCAGACCTTCATATCGCTCCATAGTGATCGGATATGTTTCTTTCCATTCCTTCAGCCGCTCTACCCACGATTCGATCTTTAACGGTGCAGCATACTCCAGAATTTTCCGGATCGCCAGCTTTGCATCCGCTACGATCGGAACATCTACAACGATATTTTTTGAAATAGAAGCGGAATCAATATCAATATGAATGATCTTGGCATTTTTGGCAAATTCACTGATCTTGCCGGTGATGCGGTCGTTGAAACGGGTGCCGATAGAGAAGAGTACATCGCACTCACTGACTGCATGATTTGCCGCATAGCTGCCGTGAATACCGATATTTCCCATATAAAGAGGATGACTGGTAGGAATCGCCCCCTTACCCATGATCGTTGTAATCACCGGCGCACCGGTAAGCTCCACAAGCTTTTTCATATCCTCATTGGCACCTGAAATATTGACACCACCGCCCAACAGGAATAACGGTTTTTTCGCTTTCTTCAATAAAGAGACCGCCTTCTTCACCTGACCTACATGGACGCTTTCATTCGGCTTATATCCACGGATATTTACCTCCTCCGGATACTCCTCATCTCCCATAGCCACCTGGATATCCTTTGGCAGATCCACCACAACAGGACCCGGTCTGCCTGTTCTCGCAATATAGAATGCTTCCTTGATGATCCTTCCCAGATCCTCTCTCTTTCGCACAGTCACAGCATATTTACAGATATTCCGGGTGATTCCGACGATATCTACCTCCTGAAAAGCATCATTTCCCATGAGTCCTAACGGCACCTGTCCGGTAAAGCAGACTAACGGCACACTGTCATAGTTGGCTGTCGCAATTCCGGTCACAAGGTTGGTTGCTCCCGGTCCGCTTGTCACAAGACAGACGCCAACCTTTCCTGTGGATCTGGCATATCCGTCCGCCGCATGGATCAATGCCTGCTCATGTCTTGGAAGTATCATTTCAATCTCATGTTCATCATAAAGTGCATCAAAAAGATCGACTGCCTGACCTCCCGGATATGCAAACAGAGTGTCAACTCCTTCTGCTTTCAGCGCTTTTACAAATAATTCTGTACCTTTGATCATCTTATTGCCCCTTTCTATCTCATACAGGAAATGAAACATTTCCTAAATTAAGGTAAAAAAAGTCCTAAGCCTTACGACTTAGGACGAATATACTCCGTGTTACCACCTAACTTCGGGAAATTTGTCAGGACGGCCGAAAATCCGCCACGGTAAGTCTCCCGCACTCTGCCGGCACGCAGATACATGTTATATACCTGATATACCGTTCCCCTGTAACGGTGGGAATCCGTTGGATGCTACTAAGGATATGCTCCTGTTCGTTCCACTGCTCAAAGGCTACTTCCATACAGTCAGAATAAGAACTTTCACCGGTCGTTCTCTCTCTCCAAATCCGAAAAGTATGTACTCCTCCTCGTCATCGCTTTTTCTTATACTTTCAAGAATAATACTCTTTTTTGTCTCTTATGTCAAGAGAAATGTTCTTTAAATCCATTCTTTAAATCATCCGGCTGTCTCACTTCACCAGCGGAAGCTTTTATTTTACAAACAGCATCAGAAAATCCACCGGCAAAAACTTTGCCAGAATCCGAAAGCCCTTCATCAGCGGACCATACACAGAAACGCTGCGGCCATGTTTTGCGTCCACCAGTGCCTGATACACCACCCGGTCTGCCCTTGCCATGGTCAGCTTTTTGTATAGCTTGACGGCTTCATATGTCTCTGCAATATCAAAGAATTCTGTCTTGACCGGCCCCGGACATACGGCCGTCACGGTAATGCCCCTGCCCGCAAGCTCTCTGCCCAAAGCCCTGGAAAAGCTTAACACATAAGATTTGCTGGCTGCATAAACAGCAAAGCCCGGCTGTGGCATAAATGCTGCTGAGGAAGCCATCTGTATGATCTGCCCCTGCTCTGTCATATAAGGAAGTGTGATATGGGTCACAGCCGTCAGTGCCCGGCAGTTAGTATCCACCATACCGGTACAGTCCTCCTCTTTCATTTTCCCAATCTTTCCAATGATGCCAAAGCCTGCTGCATTTACAAGGATACGAACTCTCGGCTGTTCCTCCGCCAGAGCCTTCTCCAGTGTATCAATGCCCTCCTGCCGGCTCAAATCCAATGCAAGAATCTTCACCCTGCGTCCCAAAAGCTTCTCCTGCAGCTCCTCCAGTCTTTCCCTCCTTCTGGCAACGATCCAGAACTCATGAATGCTTGGATAATTCTGTGCGATCTGAACTGCAAACTCCCTGCCCATCCCGGAGGAAGCTCCGGTAATAATTGCTACGTTTCCTTTTTTCCCCATATCATCTTCTCCTTTAACTGGTAGTGTGCATCCTTTCGATGTTCCTCATCAAAAAGATAATTATATTGAAGTATACGGTACTCTTTGATCCATTCCTGCAGCTCCGCATCCGCCTCATCCAGGTCATCCCAGCTATAAAGATTTCCCTGTCGGTCGTAGAAGCCATTAGCGGTGATGGACGGGATATATTGATACATATCCAACAGAAATTTCTGATAATCCGTCAATTTCAGGCCCGCCGTCTCTGTCATCAGCGTAGACAGATAGTTAATTGAAATCTGCGGGATCTCGGCCGCCTGGATATCATAATTGGCCCAGATCATAAACGGCACCTGATACCGCTTCATCGCATCCTTCTGTGACAGATCATCCGGCATCTCTCCCATGACATTTTTATAAAAATAATCCGGCAAATGCGGCTGGTGATCTCCAAACAATACAATGATCACAGGCTCCTTTACCTTCTCAAAATAAGTGATCAGTTCTTTCAGCGCATCGTCTGACATTTTGATCAGGGAAAGATACTGTTCTGCCTCCGGCTGTAATGTCATACTTGTTAGTTTTACCGGATTTTCAAAGGTATAATCCGTATCATCATAAGAGCTGTGATTCTGCATCGTCACGTTAAAGAGACAAAGAGAGCTTCCTTCCTTTTTGTTTTCATACAGAGATTCCAGCATTTCGTAGTCTGACGCATCGGAAATGTATTTGCGCACCAGCAATGGATTTTTGAAATCATCAATATTGAGAAACTCATCCATATGAAGAAGAGGATATACTCTGTTGCGATTGTATCCGGATGGATTATAAGGATGGATCGCTACTGCTTTGTCATAGCCCTCCTGTGTCTTGATATTGCTGACAACATTGGGCAGATAATCCTTGATGTACTGCAGGTATGGATTGCCCGGCAGAAATGCTTTGGTGCATCCCGTCAGGAATTCAAATTCAGAATTGGCAGTATAACCACCATATACGGAGGAGTCCGCATAACCACGGATCGTATTCTTTTTCAGGCTGTTAAAAAACGGCAGATATGCCTGATCCGTTTCAAACCTTCCCAATACACTGAGATCCGAAAAGGACTCATTCATGATCATAATAAGGTTTGGCGACTTGGCGGAACCGGCATGGGATGCCAGCACGCTATTGGTAGTGGAAACCTTTTGATACCGTGACAGGATCTCGTCAGCCTTTGCCGGCGAATACTCATCCGGCTTCTCTACCTTTGCATTCCCGGCATTCGCCGTAACATACAGAAGATATCCATAATCGGACATCCCTATACTGTGATCCCAGGTCAGATTTGTGACGTCACCAAAAAATCCCTGCCCCAGATTGATCCATACAAAAAAGACAACACCGGCTGCCGCTCCCAACACCGATGCAATTCCCTGCCGGATGCTTTTCCCATGTGAACGGGATGGCGTGATCACCACACACAGCACAATAAAAGCAAGTCCCAGGACCAGGCCAAGCCATAGCTGCGGAGAGCCATGGTATTTGTACTCTCCTGCCACATTTGCCGCTGTTTTTACAGCATAAATATCCATATAGACAATGCCATATCCCCGGAAGGCATCGACAAAATAATTTGCCATACCTAATATCAGCACAAATACTCCTGACAGGAGAAATGTGAATCTCAACCATCGTGTCAATGACACGATGATGAGATTCACCCCCATCAGGAGCATAATATTTTTGATACTATATTCTAATCCAATACTGACAATGTCACCATCCAGAAACGCCTCGATGATCACATATTCCACAAAGGACAATGCCACAAACAGGATCGTCTGAAACCAACACTGTCTGCAGAAGCTGTCCCAGCCAGTCTCTTCCTTCATGATTCATTCCCCAATCTATCTGTTAATTTCCAAATCCCGGAAAGAGACTTCCCCAGCCGTCAGAAAAATCATCACTGTCACTTTCACCGGAGTTGTCATTTCCATCGGCCCCCCCCTGTGAGTTCCCCTGATCCCCGGAATTATTATCGGAGCCGTTATTGCCGGAATTGTTATTGGAGCTCTCACCGGAATTATCCTTTCCGCTCTGAAGGCCATTTAAGGAGCCGGAACCCTGCAGTGTCACATCAAGCTCTTTCTCTACATAGCTGCCGTTATCACTACGTTTCAACGTAATCTTTACCTTTGTCCCTTTCTTGTAGCTGTTGGCTTTCTCTTTCAGGCTTTCAATGGTTGTTACCTTGATACCGTTGATGGCTGTGATAATATCTCCCTGCTTGATACCTGCTTTGTCAGCTGCACCATCCTTGGATACCTCAGCCACATAAACGCCCTCCGGCATATTAAAGTTGGATGCCTCCTCTGTGACAGTCTTACCGCTGATACCAAGATAACCCTTTTGGGCATCGGTAAGTACTTCCCGGTTCATAAGCTCATCGATGATCGGTGTTGCCTCGGAGATCGGAATGGAATATCCTACACCCTCAACAGAAGAAGCGGCAATCTTGGAAGAATTGATACCGATAACCTCTCCCCTCATATTCAGCAAAGGTCCTCCACTATTACCGGGATTGATCGCAGCATCTGTCTGAATGACTTTCATCTTGCTGCTCTGTGTGCTTCCATCCTCACTCTGCTCCGTAATCTCCCTGTCCTTGGCACTGACATAGCCCACTGTCACAGACTGGCCATATCCCAAAGCATTACCAATAGCAACTACCATCTCGCCGACCTTGCTCTCGGAGGAATCTCCCAAAGTGGAGATGCGGATGGAATTTAATGTGGATTTCTTTATATCCTTCAGCTTCACAGCAATCACCGCCAGATCCGCAGATGAATCATTTCCCTTTGTCTTGGCATCGTATACTTCTTCGTCAATAAACTGTACGGAAATTGCCTTTGCCCCATCAACAACATGGTTGTTCGTTGCGATCAGGAGCTCGGTATCATTCTTACCCACGATAAAGCCTGTGCCTGCGCTGACCTCATCCTGCCCCTGATAATACTGTCCAAACAGATCATACGAGCCTTCTCCTTCTGTGGTACTGGTAATAGATACGATCGAAGGCATGGTCTGCTGTGCAATGCCGGACACATCCGCCGTTCCGATCGCTGTGCCGGATACTGCATTGGTGTATTTTACATTGTCTGTGGTATAAGCGATCTGCTGTCCCCCGGTAATATTGACTCCCAGCACCCTGCCTGAGAAATAACATACTCCCTGAAAACAAACGGCTGCAACAACACCAAACAATATAGCAAGACCCGCACATGCCGCAATTTTCTTTCCACTGATAAAATGTTTTTTATCCTTGTCCGGAGCATCATTCTGACCCGACGGCTGTCCATAAGTCTGCTGCTGATCATTTCTCATCTGCTGGTTCCCCATAGAGGTCCAGCCATCACGATCCTTTTCCGATGTCTCTGCATTGGCATCACCTGATGTTTCCTGCGACTGTGCCGTCTCACCGGCGGTGCTTTGCGCTGCACCTGCCGATGACGCATTTTCACTGGCATGATAGTCTCCGGAACTGGTAGCCTCCGGCTTGTGATCTCTATAGGAATAACTGTAAACCGAGCTGCTCTGCTCTTCCCCGGCCGGTTTTACCGTATCTTCACTCTTTTCCATAGGATTCCCATACTCTCCGGTATACTGGTTGGTATCCTGTGTATCCTGATTCTTTTCTTCCATATCGTGTAACCTGCCTTTCATTCTTTTGAAAGAACCAATCTGTGGTCTTTCTCCCTCCATATCTACTGCATAAGTCTAACAGTGATTTGTGACCTACTTGTGAAAAACTGATAAAAATTTTGTTCCTTTTCGAAATAATATTGCGATTTATATCGGAAACTATTATAATAAGGTGGTTCAAAATCTTTATTAAGAAGGTGATAGCGTGATCAAGGATAACCAAAAACTGTTAAATCTGATGCATGTGGTCGTAGATGCGATCATTATTGCTCTTTCATATATTTTAGCCTGGAGTCTGCGTTTTGAGGACACCTGGAGCCCTCTGGTACAATGGCGTATTATTCCTGCACCGATCGGATATATCCGTCCGCGGCAGGACTATATTAACATGCTTGTATTTTTGGTTCCGTGTTATCTGATTATATATTATTTCTGCAATTTGTACAATCCGAAAAGAACCTCCAGCCGGCGGACAGAGCTTTTTAATCTGATCAAAGCCAATCTGTTAGGCGTGATTTACTGTGTTGCCGTGCTTTTCTTTATTAAACAGCAAAACTACGCACGATTGTTTCTTGGTATTTTTGCCATTATGAATCTGTGTATTGATTTTATTTTCCGTATGACTGTCAACAAGATCCTGCGGAAAATGCGAAAAGCCGGCAAAAACTTAAAACACATCCTTCTGGTGGGATACAGCCGTACGGCAGAGGGCTATATCGACCGTCTCCGGGTTCATCCTGAATGGGGATATTTTATCCACGGTATTCTGGATGACCATAAAAGCACAGAAGAGTCCTATCGCGGCATTCCCGTCATCGGACACATTTCTATGCTGGAGGATCTGCTGAGTACCAATGCATACGATGAAATTGCCATCACACTGAGTATCGACGAGTTCTCCAAGCTGGAATCCATCGTGACGATCTGCGAGAAGGCCGGCGTTCACACGAAGTTTATCCCGGATTACAACCATGTGATCCCGACAAAGCCTTATACCGAGGATCTGGACGGGCTGCCGATCATCCATGTCCGCCATGTTCCACTGAGTTCCTCTTTAAATAATGCCGTGAAACGTACCATAGATGTGGTCGGTTCACTGTTTGGACTGATCATACTGGCGATTCCGATGCTGATCGTAGCCCTGATCATCAAGATCACCTCACCGGGTCCTCTGATCTTTAAGCAGGAGCGGATCGGTCTTCATAATAAGGCATTTCAGATGTACAAGTTCCGTTCCATGAGAGTCCAGGATGCCTCTGAGGAGAAAAAGGCATGGACCACCAAGAACGACCCAAGAGTCACACCAATCGGTAAATTTATGCGTAAAACAAATATTGATGAGCTTCCACAGCTTTTTAATATTCTAAAAGGAGATATGAGCATTGTGGGACCTCGTCCTGCTTTGCCCAGAGAGGTTGAGCAATATTCTGCTTATCAAGCCCAGCGATTGTTTATTACACCTGGTCTTACGTGTTATTGGCAAATTCAGCCAAACAGAAATGACATTTCTTTTGATGAATGGGTCGAGATGGATATACAGTATATCCGTGAACGCAGTTTTCTTGTGGATTGGAAAATCATATTTAAAACAATTATTGCAGTTCTTACTAAACAAGGAAGATGATTTGGGAGGTACATATGAAAGGCATAATTTTAGCCGGCTGGGTCGGGTACCCGACTTTATCCGCCTTGTGTCAGGTAAGCCGATGAAGTGGACGAAGTGATATTACCGATTTTGAAGAAGTCGTTCGTCTTGATAAAGAGTATATCACAAACTGGAACATTGGGCTAGATATAAAAATATTGTTTAAAACAATATTGGTAGTCTTTAGGAAAGATGGATCAATGTAGTTAAGGATAAAACTCTACAGCCTGTTAAAAGCAATCTGTAGAGAAAAATAAATTGGATAAGTTATAAATATAATAACAGGAGAATTTAAATGATTATTACAAAAACACCTTTTCGGATGTCATTTTTCGGTGGTGGAACTGACATGGAAGACTATTTTAAAGAAAATAAAGGTGCGGTTCTTTCTACAACATTTGATAAATATTGTTATGTAAATGTACGCCATTTACCACGCTTTTTTGATTATTCAACGGAACTTTCTTATTCAAAAACAGAAAGAGTAACTAATATAGAAGATATTCAGCATCCGGCAATCAAAAATGCAATGAAGTTTTTGGATATGCATGAAATTCGTTTAACATATGAGGCTGATTTACCTGCTCGTTCTGGCTTGGGAACAAGTAGTTCTTTTGCAGTAGGTATGTTAAATGCTTTTTATGCTTTGAAAGGAAAATATGCTGATAAGAAAAAACTGGCAGATGAAGCAATTTATTTGGAAAGAGAACTTTGTCAGGAAGCTGGTGGTTGGCAGGATCAGATAGCAGCATCATTTGGAGGCTTTAATCGTATTAATTTTACAGATGAAGGTTATGAGGTGCTTCCGTTAATCATTTCACCAGAAAGAAAAAAACAACTTAATCAGAATTTGATGATGTTTTTTACAGGTTTTACACGTTTTTCATCAGATGTTCAGAAAGCAAATGCAGCAGGAAAAGTAGACAAGACAGCACAGCTTAAAGAAATGCTTTCTTTAGTAGATGATGCGGAAAAGGTATTAACAGATAAAACAGTCGATTTAGATGAATTTGGACGCATGTTAGATCATACATGGAAATTAAAAAGACAAACTGGAAATGCAGTTTCTACAAGCAATATAGATATTCTGTATGAAAAAGGAATCAAAGCTGGTGCATTAGGAGGAAAATTACTTGGTGCAGGCGGAGGCGGTTTCTTAGTTTTTTATGTACAACCAGAAAAACAAGCAGAAGTTAGAGAAGCAATGAAGGAATTGATGTATATTCCATTTTCTTTTGAAGATGGAGGAACAAGAGTTATTCATTACACTCCAGAATCATATGAACCATTAGTGTAAGGAGAAATAAAACATGAAAGTTGTAATTATGGCGGGTGGAAAGGGAACAAGAATTTCTTCAGTTGCCAGCGATATTCCAAAACCTATGATTAAAATTGAAGGTAAACCTGTTTTAGAACATGAAATTGAATGTTTAAGAGATCAAGGATTTAAAGATATTATTCTCACTGTGAGTCATTTGGGTAATATAATAATGGATTATTTTGGTGATGGAAGTGGTATTTCACCAGTAACAGGTAAAAGTTTTGGAGTGAGTATTGAATATTATTTTGAAAAAGAGCCATTAGGAAATGCAGGAGCTTTATTCAAGATTAAAGATAAGCTGACAGAAGATTTTCTACTTTTAAATGCAGATGCTATGTTTG
>ENA-ORRO01002013-ORRO01002013.1-human-gut-metagenome-genome-assembly--contig:-NODE-2013-length-13304-cov-3.007925_pt1 | contig 13304 bp, 10 predicted proteins | sample MGYA00242176_ERZ509136 | MGnify/ENA primary metagenome ERZ509136 (study PRJEB26280, sample SAMEA2338644) | human gut metagenome | biome: human gut; feature: human-associated habitat; material: faeces... | reverse complement strand
CGACCAAGGTGCTCAACGAGGCGGCCATCCAGGCCAAGGTCGATCCGCTGGAGAACCTCAAGGAGAACGTGATCTGCGGTCACCTGATTCCCGGCGGTACGGGCCTGCGCGACTACGACGATCTCGTAGTCGGTTCGAAGGCCGATCTGGAGTCGCTCCAGCAGGCGCAGTAGCCGAAGACGAGGGGGGGCTATGGCGACGACGTGTCGCCGGGCAGTTGCCCTTCGTGTACATATCGAAAAAAGCCGCTCCCGAAAGGGTGCGGCTTTTTGTAGGAGCAGTACAATGCATAAAAGTGTAAATGTTTTGTTTACAGGTATTTAATGTATTGATTTCCGTAGGTTCCGAAACACTCAAAGGCAGAATCGGGCAGGTTTAACGGTGAGTTGTATTACTTATCCGTTACCTGCCCGAAATGCTTTATTTCGCATTAAAGCGCTTGTTTTTCAGCTTGTTGTGCCGAATTCTCGCATGCCAAATAACTTGACTAAACGTTTAACCCATCCAACAAGTTCAAGTTATTATGCAACGCAGCACGTTCAAAGTCCTTTTCTACGTAAAAAGGCAGTCGGAGAAATCGGGCCAGATTCCCGTCATGGCCGTATTACGATCAACGGTACGATGTCGCAGTTCAGCTGCAAACTCACCGTTCGTTCTTCTTTTTGGGATACCAAGGCAAATAAAGCAGCCGGCAAAAGCCTCGAAGCCCAACGCATCAACCGAATGTCTTCGTCTTCTGCGCATTTACAGGTTTAAGCTATGCGAACGTTTCGAAACTGACCCATACAGATATTCATACAGACGACAACGGGGATCGTTGGATCATCGACAAGCGTCAGAAGACGGGTACACAGTTCCGTGTCAAACTTCTCCCCGTTGCTGAAATGATTTACGACTGTTATAAGGACATGCACCTCTCGGGAGACAGGGCCTTCCCGCTCAAAGGCACCTATAATACGTTGAATATGTCGTTACGGCATGTTACCAGGCATGCCGGTTGCCGTTCAATCCGACGATCCATGTGGCCCGGCATACATTTGCCACGACGGTCACGCTCACGCAGGGCGTACCGTTGGAAACCGTATCGAAGATGCTGGGACATAAACATATCACCACGACCCAAATTTACGCCCAAATCACCAACGACAAGATCGGACAAGATATGACGGCATTGAGCGGAGAAATTCGACCGTGTTTTCAAGGTCGCGCAGCAACCTAATATTCAAGCAATTCCCAGCCGGCGAGAAAGACGATATTCTGCGCCCCGGACGCTACCCTGCGAACGCTCTCCAAATCCACGACCGGAACACTTATGCTGATAGCCAGCAAATAACCTGTGAAGGGAATTTTCCGATGCCATTCTTCTGACGACATAAGGCAGTGCATAATTAAGAGTTTTTTATAAGCGATAAATTAAAGAATTCTTGTGTTCATGAATTTGTGATTTTGGTGATTCACGACTGTATTCATTCGTGAACGACTTCTTTTATGCAGAGGAGATAAAAGGCGTTCCTGTATGCCATATCGATTCCATGAATGACTTGTAAAAGGAATGTAGGAAAGAGGGTTTTGAATCTCGCGTTTCATCTTTTGATAGTGAAAGATTTTATTTGTGATGCATTCGGGTTTTATGTCCGCTCCAGTCCGTTCGGCGGTTTTTTTCGTGCCGGACGGTTGTAATATTACACCCCGGAACTGATCCGGCTATGGAAGCCGATTTATCGTAAAATGTATCTTCGCCGAGGAGTTCATCATCGTCAGACGCGCCCCTTCGAAAGTGCAGTTCATCGCTCGACACAACGAGTTTTATTTTCAATTTCAGAAACTGGCCAATAACTATAACCAGATTGTAAAGGTCGTCAATGCGCACTTTTCCAACATTGCGATCCCGCATCAGATTGCCATGTTGGAACAACAGACACGCGAATTGAAAGTCCTAAGCATCGAAATTCTCAACCCCGCAAAACAGGCTAAGGAATGGTTGCGAATATAAGGTCGGGCCCCTCGCCCAGTGGAGCGTTGTATTATAACAAGGAGAAAGTGGATAAGGATAAAGCGGAAGTACTCTTTGGGCAGAAGATGTTAGAGCTGTTCGACAAATATGGACAGTGGATGTTGTACCTCGATTAACAAACAGAAATGATTGCGTCAGTGTACCATAAAATACGTGTAAATTTGCTTTTAATTCAAACAACGCATCTATTTAATATGTTGGTAAAAATGGTGCAAAGCAGATAATATTTTATAATAAGACAGAAAATGTTATCTTTGTTTTATAAAGTTTGGGCGTGAATCTGAGTAAATAGGGTAACATATGATGCGAAAAGCTGATGTTTCCTTCGAGGAACTTTATAATTGCTATAAAGTTCGTTTCGAAAGGTTTGCCATAAGTTATATACAAGATCGCAGTGTAGCGGAAGATATTGTAACCGATTCATTCGTCTATTGGTGGGAACACAGAGATCGAGTTGGATCGAAAGACGAAAATCCTGCGGCTTATATTCTTGCGACTATTCGACATAAATGTCTCAATCATCTGCGTGCGTTACAAGTTCGATTGCGGAGTCATAACGAGATCAGAGAATCTCAAAGTCGTATTGTGCAGGAGAATATCCGGTCGTTGGAGCTTTGTGATCCCGTCCATCTTTTTGCTGGAGAGGTTGAGGCTCTCGTTCGGCAAAGTTTGGAAGAACTACCGGAATTGACCCGTTATATTTTTATAGATCAACGCCTTAAGGGTAAGTCTTATCGGGATATTGCTGTCGAGTATGCCATTTCTGAACGACGAGTTGAAACTGAACTTGCCCGTGCATTGGATAAATTGCGTAGAAGATTGAAGGATTATCTGCCTGTGATACTTGTATCCTTGGTTCTAAGTCGTTTCATTCGTTGATTTTTCGTTTTTTACAAAAAAAATTATATTTTTTGCGGGAAACAGTCTCGCAGAAGTGTTTTATTTATGTAAGCGCCTGAAAAGGCTGCATGTAAGATGGAAAAAGAAACCTTATATCGTTTTTTTCGAGGAGAAACTACTCCTGATGAGCAGCAATGCTTGATGGATTGGCTTGATGCCGACGAAGAACACCGCCGAACATTTGATCGAGAACGACAAATGTATAATGCCTTGTTGTTGTTTGCTCCGCAGAAACAGGTTGCTTTCCGTCAGTCGATTGGCTTGCGGCGAATAATCGGATATGCAGCTCAAATTGCCGCAATGCTTGCTTTGGCAGTGGGGATCGGTTGGGGATATGTTTCCTATCACGAGCATTCCTGGGAAGCGCTTACAACTCGTATCTCTGCCCCTGAAGGGCAACGTGTCAATCTGAAATTGCAGGATGGCACTGAAGTGTGGCTCAATTCGGGTGCAGAACTTGAATATCCGTCTCTTTTTGCCGGGGATACTCGCCGGGTTCGGTTGGCCGGTGAAGCATTTTTCGATGTCAGCCACGATGCCAGCAAGCCGTTTGTCGTAGAAACTTTTGCGTGCCGGGTTGAAGTGCTCGGAACTCGCTTCAACGTGAATGCCGATGTGCAGCACTCTGGTTTTTCGACCACTTTGCTGCGTGGCAGTGTTCGCCTAACATCATTGGAGGATTCTCGACAGCAAGTTGTGCTCAAACCTGATGAAAAGGCCGTATTCGAAAATGGAAAATTGACCCTTCATAGAGCAGATGACCCTAACGAATATCTATGGGTCAAAGGGCTGATCTCTATCAGTGGGCTTGATTTCAAAGAGGTGATACATCGTATGGAGCATTGTTACGGCGTGCGTATCAACCTCAATGTTGCTCCAATACCAACATTGGAGGCAATGGGTAAACTTCGCATTTCCGACGGTATCGAGCATGCTCTCGGCATATTGCAGCGCAATTGCAAATTCAATTACATGTACAACCACGAAACCAACGAAATAACCATTTATTAGCTAACCTTTTATGAACCTTAAACCCACCTGCCTATGATGTAATTCCGCATCCTATTTTGCGCGTTATCTTTTTATAAAAAGATGCCCGAACTGCTGTCACAGTTTCGGGCACTGGAGGGTAACGTCGTTATTTGAATTAATTCCGGATATTTCCGGCTCATTATCCCTCTTTAATTTACAAAGATATGAAGAAAAAAACTATCAGGCAATCAAAACGTCTGATAATCTCGCTGTTCGTAACTTTCTTTTGTCTTACGGCCTCGGCTGCTCAGGCACAGACAGCGCTCGTAACCATTGATTTGCAACAGGTGAAGATGGTGCAGGTAATGGACGAAATCGAAAATCAGACCAAGTATTTGTTTATTTATGATAAAAATATGGACACGGGGCGTTTGGTCAATGTGCATGTTAATAAGCGTCCTGTTGCTGAGGCTCTTGATCAGATGGTGAAGGGAACAGATGTGGTTTATGAAATTCAAGGTTCCAATATTATTCTTACTGTCAGGAGCCAACAAACGGATGGTCCGAAAGTCGTGTCGGGAAAAGTAACGGACAATAAAGGTGATGCTGTGATAGGTGCGGCAATACTTGTCAAAGGAACGACTGTTGGCACGAGTTCAGGTGTCGACGGAGTTTATACGTTGCGTATTCCAGAAGTGAATGCAAATACTATGATAACGGTTAATTATCTGGGATATGAGCCGATTGAACTGCTTGTCGGCACCCGGGAGCGAATTGATATCGTTTTGCAGGAACAGTCGCTTGGTGTAGATGCTGTCGTGGTGACGGCGCTCGGTATCAAGAAACAGGAAAAAGCATTGACCTATAATGTTCAGGAGGTTTCTGGCTCTATTGTCAATACGGTTAAGGATGCCAATTTCGTCAATTCGCTTTCCGGAAAGATCGCAGGCTTGCAGATCAATGCCAGCGCTTCGGGAGCCGGAGGTTCGACGCGTGTGGTTATGCGTGGCGTGAAGTCGATCAACGGGGATAACAATGCACTTTATGTAGTTGACGGCATTCCACTTCCGAGCCTGCGTTCTAAACAGACGGAAGGCATTTATGAAACGCCCGATGGTGGCGATTACGAAGGTATCGCCAACATCAACCCAGAGGACATCGAGAGCCTCAGTATTCTGAAAGGAGCTTCTGCCACAGCTCTCTACGGCTCGGAGGCTGCAAACGGTAGCCGCTCTCTATGGTTCACAGGGAGCCAACGGTGTGATCCTTATTACTACTAAAAAGGGACAAGAAGGACGTGTGCGTGTTAACTATGCCAACAATACAACCTTTTCATCGCCTCTCGTAATGCCTGAGTTTCAGAATACCTATGGTACGAGTTCAGACGCACCTTCAATGAGTTGGGGTGAGAAGTTGGTTTCCCCCCCCCATCGTTATGACCCCGAAGATTTTTTCCAGACCGGGTTTGATGAAACGAACTCGATTGGCATCACCGCTGGTACCGAGCGTAATCAGACTTATTTTTCGGCCGCTTCTGTAAACACGCGGGGCATTATTCCCAACAATGTCTACAACCGTTATAATTTTTCCTTGCGGAATTCCGCCGTGCTTCTGCCTGAAAAGCTGACGCTCGATTTGGGTGCTACTTATATGAAGCAGTATTCGCGGAATGCATTGGTGCAGGGTATCTATCACAATCCGCTGATCGGCGTCTATCTGTTTCCGCGAGGAGATGATATCCGTAAGTATCAACTTTACGAGCGTTATAATGCTGGTTTGGGTTACAGCGAACAATTTTGGGGTTTGGAATTCATTAATGGCGTGGAAAATCCTTATTGGGTTACCAATCGAGAGCTGTTCGAGAATAATATGCAGCGTTATACATTCAATGCTACGCTCAAATGGAATGTTACCGATTGGTTGACTCTGTCCGGTCGGGTGCGTACGGACAACACGCGGATGAATTATACGCGTAAAATCTATGCCTCTTCGAATACTCTTTTTGCATCGGAATATGGTAACTACTTGAACCATACAATGAGTCATAATAACCTCTATGCTGATGCCCTTTTGTCCATCGACAAGAGTTTTTTCGACAGAGCGCTTTCCCTGCAATTTAACTTGGGAGCCAGTCTTACGGATGACAAACATTCACTGGTCGGTTATGAGGGACATTTGGCCGGTATTCCGAATAAATTCACTTATAACAATATCGTATCGAGCGACCTGAACACACTACCCGGTCAAGAGAATTACCATGATCAGAGTCAGGCCGTTTATGCCACGTTACAACTGGGTTGGAAAGGGATGCTTTATCTGGATGTGACGGCTCGTAACGAATGGGCTTCGCAGTTGGCTTTTACGGATGAATTGAATATCTTTTATCCTTCAGTAGGCCTTTCTGCCGTGATCTCGTCGGATTTTACATTGTATACGAGATCTCGTCGATGGCAGATCTTTCGAAAACAGGCATTTCGTTCCTTAAAATTCGGACCTCGTACGCCGAGGTCGGCAACCCGCCGCAGCGTTACATTACGGGACGGAATTATTCGATCAAGGGAGGGGTTGTGACAACCGAAACGATCGCTCCTGCTACGCATTTGCGTCCGGAGCGTACCAAATCTTTCGAAGTAGGTATGAATGCAAAGTTTCTCGACAACAAGATCTGGGCTGATTTTACTTACTATAATACGGCGACTTATAACCAGTTGTTCTGCTATGACGCCCCTCCCTCGACCGGTTACAAGAAGGCCTATTTGAATGCCGGTAAAGTCAATAACTGGGGTATTGAGGCTGTTGCCGGCTATAAGAACACGTGGAAGAATTTCTCATGGTCGACGAGTTTCACTTTTTCGATGAACCGCAATACGATTCGCGAACTGGTTCCCGAAGGAACGATTGATCCCGTAACGGGAGCTGAAGTGAATCTTCCGGAAGTGAATATGGATTTCGGAGGTTATCGGGTTAAGTTGAAAAAGGGCGGCTCTATCGGAGATTTCTATGTGACAGGTCTTAAAACCGATGACAAAGGCAACATTTATGTCGATCCGAACTCGAATACGGTGACGACCGATCCCGACACCTGGATTTATGCAGGAAATACGGATGCGCGTGCCCGTTTGGGATGGAATAACCAGTTCTCCTGGAAAGGTATTTCACTCGGTGCATTGTTCGATGCGCGCATCGGCGGTCGCGGTGTGTCGGTGACACAAGCTTTGATGGACCGCTTCGGGGTTTCAGAAGCTTCGGTTGATGCTCGTGAAAACGGGATTCAGCTTTCGGAACATCAGATGCTTCCTGGTTCCGGAGCTCAGGAGTTCTTTAATAATACAGGCGACGGTATGGGCATGCTGGCTCGCTATGTCTACGATATGGATAATGTGCGTCTGCGGGAGCTTTCATTGGGTTATGACCTGCCTTCGAAATGGTTCCGTAACAAGATGCAGGCGACGGTGTCGCTTGTGGGCCGCAACCTTTGGATGCTTTATAACAAAGCTCCGTTCGATCCCGAACAGACCGCTTCGACAAGCACTTATTATCAGGGAATCGACTTTTTCATGCAGCCAAGTGTCCGTACAATCGGTTTCAGCGTGAGACTTCAATTCTAAAACGATAGAATCATCATGAAAAATACTTTATATAGAACCAAAATTGGTTTGGCTTTCGTTACGGCTTCGCTGTTGACAATGGTATCTTGTACGGGCGATTTCGAGCATTTCAATACCGACCCGAATTCCGCACAGCAAATCGACCCGACTACATTGATCACTTCCATGGAGCTGGATGCAATGTATCCCACTACGGGTGAAACGACGGTTCCTGTGAATAATTATCAGACAGGTTGGAACTTGTTGGCAGACCATTATGCCGGTTACATGGCATGTGCCAATCATTGGGAGGGTGGTATCAATCCACTCGTTTATAATTTGACGAATAATTGGCGTAGTACTGTCTTTTCGGTTGCATTTACGCAAGTGATGCCTGCATGGCTTCAACTCAAAGCGGCCTACGATCAGGGATTGGTTGCCGGTGAGGTGATGGCTGTTGGAGATATTCTGAAGGTTGTGACTCTTCACCGGGCCAGCGATATGTATGGTCCCCTGCCTGTGCTCCATTTCGGGGAGGCGCGTTCGCCTTATGATGCTCAAGATGTACTTTACGACCATTTTTTCCAGACGCTCAATAATTCGATTTCCGTTTTGGAAGATTTTCTTGCTACAACGCCCGACAGCAAAGCGTTGGTGAAGGTTGATGCCGTTTATGGCGGGGATTTTGCCAAATGGCTGAAATTTGCCCGTTCGCTCAAACTGCGTCTGGCGATGCGTATCCGCTATGTCGAGCCGGACCTGGCCCTTCAATATGCGCAGGAAGCCATTGAGGGCGGGGTCATCACCTCGACGGATGAGAATGCCTTGTTGCAGACTTATCGCCAGATTACGGTCACCAATCCGTTGGAAATGATTTGGAACTCCTACAACGATGCCCGTATGGGAGCTTCGATGGATTCGTATCTGAATGGTTATGAAGATCCGCGCCGCGAGAAGATGTTCCAACCTGCGACCATTACCGGAGGAGGTTTTCATGGTGTGGTTAACGGTTTGGGGTCGACCGAACAGAAATTTTATACCAAGATGTCCGCTCCAAACATTTTCGGTGAGACTCCGATGCGTTGGCTGCTTGCTTCGGAGGTGGCTTTCCTGAAAGCGGAATTCAAACTGCTGAAAGGCGATAAGAGCGGGGCCAAATCCGATTATGAAGAGGGCATTCGTCTGTCGTTTCTCGAGAACGGATTGTCCGCATCTGATGCTGCCGATTATGCGCAGAGTATGAAGACCCCTGCCCGATTCATAGATATGTCGGAAAATCCGACCAAGTATTCAAAGAATGCATTAGGAACCGTTTCTGTGAAGTGGGCCGAAGATGGAAATGAGTTGGAGCGAATCATTACTCAAAAGTGGATCGCCCTCTACCCTAATGGGATGGAGGCATGGGCCGAGTTCCGTCGCACGGGTTTCCCGAAACTTTTCCCGATTAACGAAAATAGCAACGATCCGTCGATTGACAAAAATAAGCAGATTCGACGGGTGATTTTCCCCAAGAGCGAGTATGCGAACAACGCCGGAGCCGTGAATGCTGCGACGCGCTTGTTGGGAGGACCCGACAGTGGAGGTACCCGACTTTGGTGGGATGCCCGATAAAAGTCGAATAGAAATCACAAATGAATTTCATTATGAAAAATAGTATAAAACATTTTCTGTTGCCGCTCGTTTGTGGAATTGCGTTCTTTTCCTGTGAGAAGCAGACCACTCCTGAGCCGGTTCAAATCCAACGTCCGGAATTACAGTCGCCCATCGTACGTGACGATGTTTATTATGCCCGTTTGCGTGCTTACAAGAAAACGGATCACAAACTCGCTTTCGGCTGGTTTGGTTCTTGGACAGCTATTGGCGCTTCAGAACAGAGCCGTTTGCGCAGTGCACCCGACTCGATGGATATTATCTCCATGTGGAGTCAGTGGCACAGTTTGAGCCGGGAGCAGATCGAAGACAAAGCTTTCGTGCAGCAGGTATTGGGGACGAAGGTTGTTTTCTGCATTTCAGCAAAAGATGTTCCCGAAGAGTTCAAGGTTGACGGTCAGATCACCGATGAGTCCCTTAAAGACTATGCCAGGGCATGGGGCAAGGATTCAATTGATAAATATCAATATGACGGTATTGATATTGACTTCGAAACCGCTGCAGACCATTTGGGACCGCTGAATACCACGCCCGGACTGTTTAAGAAGTTCTGCGAAGAGTTGAGCCAATATATCGGTCCTAAATCGGGGACAGGACGTCTGTTCCTGATCGACGGTAACATTGATGCTCTTGATCAGGGTATTGCCGAACTTTGTAATTATGGCGTTTCGCAGGCTTATGGATGCTCGTCTGCGACCATGGGCTATACATCATTGACAAGCCGTACGGCAAGTGCAGAACGGGTGGGCTGGAAAGCCGATCAGCTTATTTTTACTGAAAATTTCGAGTCTTATTGGAAAAGTGGCGGTAGACCTCATACGACCTTATCTGGTGAACAGATGATGTCGTTGCAGGGTATGGCCGATTTTGCGGTAAATGGCACTTCGTGCGGCTTTGGCGCTTATCACATGGAGTATGAATATGGCCATTCGGATATGCCTTATAAATATATGCGTCAGGCGATTCAGTATGCAAATCCTGCCCCGCATGGGGACTATTCGAAAAATTTGGTTACGTTGAACGAGGCAGGCGAGTACGCTTTCGAGATTCCGGTCTTTCCTTCGGGCATGAGCGAAGGGGTTCAGTTCTCATTGACGGCATCGTTGACGGGCGTACCAACAGCCGATGCAGATATTCCGCTGGTTGTGGACAACAGTCTGGTGACTGCTTATAATAATTATTATTATACGGAATATAAAACGCTGGATCCCGCACTTGTCTCTTTTTCCGGACCGCTTCATTTCGTGGCTGGGGCACAGGATTCGGAGACTCCAGTTATAGTAGGCATTACAGATATGACGGCGTTGGGTGATGAGGAATATTTGGTTCCAGTGCGTGTTGATTTCTCAAAGCATTCAGGTTTTTCTGCCAATACCGACAAAGAGGTTTGTTACCTTAAGTTGAAGACGAAGCAGCAGGTTTGTGTTCTGTCGCTTCCTGGAATGGAGCAGGTGACTGAAATCTCTGTGATGCAAGGAGAAGACGGTATGGTCATTGAGAAGAAAGGTTATACGTTGCAATTGCAGGCCTCCATCGGAGTGCCTGTCGATAGCAAATTTTCCATTGTGGCTGATCCTGCCTTAGTTGATAGTTATAACAAACAGCACGGCACGAAATACACCCCGATGTCTGCGAATGATGTAACGCTTCCAGACGAGTTGTTGCTTCCGAAAAATAGTCAGGCGACCACCCCTGTTGAGATTAAGGCTGTTGATTATGAAAAACTGACGTCGGACGGATCGATGGTGGTTTTGAAAGTCGATCTTGGCGGGAATGCGGATTTCAATACCATTGGAGATAAGGATGTTGTTAAATTCGTGGTATTCAAAAAGATGGAAGGGAATATTGAGGAAAATGCTACGCGGGTTCCCGGTACGGTGATTGCGGATATGAGCGGATGGACTTATGATGCTCCGGGTGCAGAAGGGCTCGTCTCTTCGCAAATGTTCGACGGAGCAATAGCGATGAATCAATCAGGCTGGTATATTACAAACGGCTCCGTGACGGCGACTGTCGATATGGTGAATGTTCATACGCTTGCAGGTTTCCGCATCCGTCCCATGTATGGTTTAGGCTATTATAAGGTATTACGGCTTTATGACGTGAAGACGAGCGAAGACGGTCAGCATTGGGTTTCGCAATCGGGGGATTCTTTCGTCTCTTTGGCTTTGAGCGGTGATGATTGGCAGTATGTGAAATTCTATAAGCCTGTTTCTTGCCGTTTTGTCCGAATGACCTATCGTTGCGATAAAGAGAGTGCATCTAATAGTTATGTAGGGTGCAATGAGTTCAATGCCATTGCTTCGAATTAATTGTTAAATACGAAAAAACTATGAACCTGAAATATTTTATTGTTTTTGTCGCAGGTATGGCTGCTCTTGCAGGGTGTCAGGAGGCTTCCGAATACATACCGTCGATTTATATCACCGAGGCACAGCGGCAAGAGGTTAAAACCATTACGATCTCCCAAGCTGGAGAAAAAGCCGAATTTACAGTTTCGGCGGCACAGATTGTCGACCGTGATACGCATGTGTCGTTTGAAGCATGTCCGGAACTGGTTGCGGATTATAATGACAGATACGGACGGACTGCCGTTGCACTCGAAGACTTTACGTTTGCGAAAAAAGAAGTGGTGATTGCTGCCGGTAAAAATGTTTCGGAAAGTGTCGAAGTTGTCGTGAACGAGGAACTGAAACCGGGAACATTCTATTGTCTGCCGGTCAAGATCGCCTCTACGGACGGAGGCATGTCGATCTTGGAATCGTCGAGTAAGCTTTTTCTTGTATTCCGGGCACCGGTTAGGAGTAAAGCGGTCTATATTGGGTCAGGCAACAAGTGCTTTGTTCCGACTTTCCCCGAGCATCCCTCATTTGAAGGATTGAATCTCGAAACGATGCAGGAGGTGACGCTTGAGTGCCGTGTTATGGTCAACTCATTCACGAAGAGCGATCCCTACATTTCGTCGATTATGGGATTTGAGGGTGATGTTTGTATGCGTTTCGGCGACGTGAAGATCGGCTATGACGTGCTCCAGGTCTGCAAGGGTGATTATCAGCCGGCAGCTATCAATTCTCCTTGTGCTCCGAACCTGTGGTATCACGTGGCCGCCGTGTGGTCGCGCTCTACATTACGTGTTTATATTGACGGAAAGTTTGTTGCTGAGCAGACGCACAAGGGCGAAACTGTCAACCTTGCTGGATACCATAAATTGGGCCGTACTGGAATTGGCTTCAGTTTGGGTGCAGCTTCGGTTTATAACAATAACCGTCCGCTTAACGGTTATTTGGCCGAGGCACGTGTCTGGTCGCGGGCGCTCTCGTCGAATGAAATCGCCAACAACAAGGATTTGGTGGTTGTCGATCCGCAGTCGCCCGGCTTGCTGGCCTATTGGAAGATGAACGAATGCGAAGTGCTTGAAGAGCCTCGTAGAGACCCGATTCTTAATCGCATTTTCTATAATCGGATTGTCGATCAGACGGGCCACGGATATGATGCCTACGGGGAAGGAAGAAATCCGGATTTTATTGACACCAATTGGTAAGCGACATACATTTTTTCGAAATGGTCCTGTTTTTTGAATCCCTATTTTAAGCAACGGACCTCGTTGTACGGAAAAATGCAGTGCTATGTATCGAAGCGGGCGGCCTGCAAGCCGTCCGCTTTTTAATTAAAAAATAAACTATGAAATTACGATATCTGTTTCTTGCCGCAGTGTTGTTTGCCGGGGCATGCAGCCGGCCGTCGGAGACCTTTTCTACGGGAATCATTCCCGTTCCGCAGCATGTGAATTGGGGTGAAGGGACATTCCGTATGCCTCGGACGTTGACTTATGTCACTGATCTTGAGGGGCAGGAAAAAGCCGATCTTGCAGCGTGGATGGAGCGTTCGGTTGCAGGCCGGTTTTTCCCCGTTCCTTTTGTCGAAGCCCTCGAAGGCGATATTCCGGCTCTGCGGTTGCGGATTGCAGATAAAGGTGCCCCCGAGAGTTATCGGCTTGATGTCGTCCGCGACAGCATGACGATTACGGCTCCTGATGCAGCCGGTTTGTTTTACGGTTTGCAGTCATTGCTGCAATTGATGAAGCCGGATGAACGGGGAGGCTGGACAGTTCCGGCCGTGACGGTTAAAGACTCCCCGCGGTTCGGGTACCGCGGATTCATGATAGACGTTTCGCGTCATTT
>ENA-ORRO01002011-ORRO01002011.1-human-gut-metagenome-genome-assembly--contig:-NODE-2011-length-13311-cov-2.586301_pt1 | contig 13311 bp, 9 predicted proteins | sample MGYA00242176_ERZ509136 | MGnify/ENA primary metagenome ERZ509136 (study PRJEB26280, sample SAMEA2338644) | human gut metagenome | biome: human gut; feature: human-associated habitat; material: faeces... | reverse complement strand
CGCTGGGTCTGCACATGCCGGAAAAAATGGACCTCCTGCTGATCATAGAAGCGATCCTGCAGTGCGCGGTGTGCCTGCGCAAGCGCGTCTTGCAGCTCGCACAGCGGCCGGCTGTTTTCGCTCACACCGAGATACAGCGTCTTTCCCAGCAGCTTTCTTGCCGTGGAAACACAGTCGAAGCAGAAGCTGCGAAGCTGCGTGTCGGAGCAGTCCGGAAACACCATATACAGCTCATGCCGCCCCTGCGGGCAGAGATACAGCTGCTCCGGCGGAAGCAGACTGTAAAACAGCTTTTCCAGTCCTGCCCGAAGCATGGGAGACGGGTTCATGGCCTCCGCGCTGCGCAGATCCGCGACTGCGACGGCGTAGCCGGAGGCGGTCAGCCCAAGGGCTGCCGCCTGCTGACGGATCTCCGCCTCATGGTGCAGCGTACCGCTCAGGACTGCGCTGAGCATGGACGAAATGCGGCTTCCAACATCCACATGGAGCAGCCGCTGCTGATCCAGCTTCTGCTTGCATCGTTCGACAGCGGCAACGATGTCATTCATATTTCCCGTTTTTGTAACATAGTCGCTGACGCCGTACTGGATCGCCTGCTGTGCGTAGGAAAAATCCGCAAAGGCGGTCAGCAGAATGATCTGGATCTGCCGCTGGGCGCCGCAGACCCACCGCGCAAGCTCCAACCCGTCCATGACCGGCATTTTGATGTCGGCGATGATAATGTCCGGCTGATAGTCGAGCACGGCCTGCTTTGCCTGCAGACCATTTTCGGCGGTACCGACGATCTGACAGCCGAGCTTTGCCCAGTCAATCAGTGTGCAAAGGCCCTTGCGCATCAGCGCCTCGTCGTCCGCGATCAGAATTTTGTACATGTTGACTGTCCTCCTTTGGAAGCAGGATTGTGACCTTCGTTCCGCTGTTTTCAAAGCTGGTGATCCGGATCCCATATTCAGGGCCGTACAGGTGCTTGAGCATCTGATAGACCGTGTTCAGTGCGACTCTGTTGTGGCGGCTTCCGACGGCAGGCAGGTCGAGCGGCAGCTGGATCTGCCCGTTTTGTCCGGCAAAGCCGACGCCGTCGTCCGTGACCACAAGCTCCAGCGCCCCGTTTTCGGTGCAGCCGACGGAGACCCGGACAGTCCCCGGTCCCTCCTTTGGCTCGATGCCGTGTCCGACCGCGTTTTCCACCAGCATCTCAAGCGTGAGCTTCGGAACAAGGCAGGAAAGCAGTGTCTCGTCCGAAACGGACACCTGATAGGATATTTTTTCGCCGAAGCGCATCTGCTGCAGTTCTATATAAAATTTCGCGTATTGCAGCTCCTGCGCCAGCGGGATCTTGATGTCGCCGCCGCTGGAAAGCCGCGCCTGCGTCAGCCCTGCAAAGTTGCTCGCCATTTTCTGGATGTCCGTATTTCCATCCATCTGCGCCATGAGCGCGATGCTGCACAGGACGTTATACATGAAATGCGGGTTTACCTGACTTTGCAGGAATCGAAGCTCGCTGTCCATGGCGATGAGCTTTTTCTCATAAACGTCGTTGATCAGATGGTCGATCGTGTCCGTCATGGCGTTGAACGCCTGACTCATGGTGGAAAATTCCTGACAATCGTATTGCGGGAGCTTGACGCTGAAATTCTGCTGCGCGACCTGCTGGAGCTGGAGCGTCATCTCCTGAAGCGGCCGCAGCCGCCGCATCACAGCGAAGAACATGACCGCTGCGACGGCAAGCAAAAGCAGAACGCAGGCGATCACATACGGCGCGGCGACCTGATACAACAGCCGCAGGATCTGCACCGACGGAACACCGACAGCACAGTGCAGCCCCATGCCGGAGGCTTCGCTGAACAGGAGATACCGGCTTCCGTCAAGCTTTCGCGTATAGCAGGCGTCGTGACCGGCATCGGCCAGCTCACGCTGCTCATCCGCGCTCAGCCGCAGCGCGCTCTCCGACAGGACGACCGCGCCGTCCTTGTCAAACAGATACCAGAACGCATCCTGATAGTCGGAGAGCTTGCCCATGATCGACGTGACCGCGGACTGGTTGACAACGAAGATCACCGTGCCGAACGGGTCCGCCCAGCGGTCGTAAACAGTAAAGATAATGTACAGATATGGTTCGCTCGCAGTACACTGCACGTCCATGCCGCTCTCCTGAAAGGCACGATAGCGCGCCAGATTGTCTTCATTCAGCCGAAGTTGCTCACTTGAGAGCTGCTCGTGGTAGCTGACCACGTCGAACGCGCCGTGCATATCCATGAAATATGCCATCTCCACAAACGGAAGCCCCGGCGCAACAATATTTTTATCCGAGTAAATATCAACAAGGCTGCGGAACTGTTCCCCTCTGGCATCCGAGGCCTCGCCAGTCATCTGCGGATTTTTACAGATGCGCAGCAGGATGTCTTCCAGAAGCTGCGTTTTTGTGGAAAGGCTGCGGCTGACGGTCTGCATGGCAAACTCGGCCTCGCGGTTGACAAACGGCCCCATGACGTTGCTGATGAGAAGCACCAGGATCAGCAGGCTGATCAGCAGCGTGACCAGCACGGAGCTGACGCTCAGCCAGATCAGCTGTCCGCGCAGGGATGGTGTGCGCATCCAGTTTCTAAATCGTTCGCGCATAAAAATATCCTTGCCTTTCTCTTGCTTTTTTGCCGTTCTTCCTGTTATGATAGCATAAAAGAAAGAAAAGCTGAACAGGAGATGAAGTGTGGTTATGAAAAAAAGGCAGCTGTGCGGGCTGCTCGTGCTTCTGTGCATTTTCCTGACGGCCTGCTCCGCAGCAGCGGAGACGGAGCCGGTGTCCATCAGCTTCATGCACGGTTGGGGCGGAAGCGGGGCTGACCATGTCGGTATGCGCGAGCTGTTTGCTGAGTTCGAGGCAGAAAACCCGGACATTCACATTGTCTATGATACCTCGCCGGATCTTGGGATCGTCATGGAAAAGGCCGCGGATATGCTTGCGGTCGATAAAACACCGAACATCATCAGCACAAACGGAAATGTGCAGTATGTTTCAAATGCCACAAAGAAGGGCGTGGCGCTGGATCTGACGCCATATTTGCAGGAGGACGCGACGTTCGCCTCGGACGTCAGTCCGCAGATCCTGCAGGCGCTGCAGGAGCCGGACGGCGCAGTCTATACGCTCCCGGATGCGGTGGAGTATATCGGCTACTGGTATAATGCGTCTTTGTTCCAGCAGGCGGGGATCACGGATACCGGAACGCCGGAGGGCACGGTTGTGCTTCCGCAGACCTGGGAGGAGTTCTGGGCGGCCTGCGATGCGCTGGCGGAGATCTCGCCGCAGACCGGCGCTGTGCCGCTGCAGATGCAGGTCAGCCAGATGGGCTTCTTTTTAGGCGCGAGACTGGCTGGCGCGTCAGAGCAGGCGCTTGCCTTTATGCAGAAGGAAGCGTCTGTATGCCGCCGGGAGGACGCAGAGCTTGCGGTATCGGAGCTCCTGCGCGCGCTGTCCTATGACACGCAGCGCGGAAGCACACCGGATATCCGGCAGAATTTCTTTGACGGCAAAAGCGCAATCTGTATTGACGGCGTGTGGGCCAACACAGAGTTTGACCAGACGACGACAAAGCAGGAGATCCGCTATGCCGCGTTTCCCGGCCCCTCCGGCGAAATGACCGCGTATGCCAATCCCGCAACCGGCTATGTCATCAGCAGCGACGGCTCCGCAAGGCAGATCGACGCCTGCGTGCGGTTCCTGAAATATATGCTCAGCGAGAAGGTGCAGGAGCAGATCGTCACCAAAACACATCAGGCGCCGAGCAATCCCAAGATCTCCGATGCGTGGATCCACGAGCAGGTGCCGGTTCTGGCCGACGCCGTGCAGGTCTGCAAGCAGGCGGATCGGCAGATCCTGACGCTTTATTCCGTCCTTCCCGCCAAATCAAGCGCCCAGTTGGACCAGCTGCTGGAGGAGCTGCTGCGGGGAAAGGATGTGCAGCGGTCTATTGTTTCCATCATAGCAGATTTGCAGCAATAGAGCGGAAACAGGTAAAAATAACGCAAACATATTAAAATATTACATCAAAAGAAGTGCACTGCGCCTCTGAATTGTTGAAATTACACAATCCAGAGGCGCTTTCTTTTTCACCGGAGATCAAAAAAACGCAACGATCAGGCAAAATGCTTTATGGTGTTTTTTTCACCGTCCGGATAGACTGAATATATCGATTCAGCCTGCAAAAGCCATGGCTGACAAATTTAAAACTAAATGGAGGGTACTATGAAAAAGATTCTTGCACTTCTTCTGGCATCGCTTTTGCTCATCGGCCTGTTTGCCGGATGTGCCAAGCAGGAGACTGCGCCTGTCCAGCAGGAGCAGACCACGACAACCGAACCGGCCCCGGCAGAGCAGCCTGCCGAGCAGCCTTCGGAGCAGCCGGAGAACACCGAGCTCCCCACGATCACCTTTGTCCACGGTTATTACCATGATGAGTCCGAATGGGCGGCAGCTGCGCAGATGCGTCAGATCTATCAGGATTTCGCTGATCTGCACAAGGACGAATTCAACTTCGTCGCCGTCGCCGACGAGTCTGGCGCGGAGGGCATCTACAACACAGCGCTCAACGACATCAGCGGCGGCAAGTTCTATGACATCGCCGACTTTGGCGGCTGGAACATCGTTCCCGTCGCAAGCGCGGCCGGTCTTATCCTTGACCTGAAGCCGTATCTGGATGAGGATGCAGGCTTCAAGGCAGGCGCAGGCGTCTGCTACGATCAGAACCTGACTGCGGATGGAAAGATCTACTCTGTTCGTGAGCAGATCGAGGCTGTTGGCTTCTGGTACAACGAAGCGCTGTTCGCGCAGGCTGGCGCGAAGGTCCCCGCCGACTGGAGCACATGGGCGGACTTTGAGGAAGCAGTCGACAAGCTTGTTGACGCAGGTATTACCCCGTTCGGCCTGAACGCAGGCTGGCCCACCAACATTCTGACGGCTGGCCGTTTCCAGGCGGACGAAGCGACCCGCGCATTCTATGCACAGGGCGCAGAGGTCGCATCGTTTGACGATCCCGCGTTCCGTGAGGTCATGACGTTCATGCAGGAGAAGGTTCTGCAGAAGATCGACTCCGCGAACTTTGGACCTGGCGGTGACGACGACGAGCAGTACCGCAATGACTTCTTTGACGGCAAGACTGCTATGCTCTTCAACGGCGTCTGGGATGCCGGCGGAAGCGTAGACTGTGCGGCGGGCGCGGAGAACATCAAGCCTGCCAACTTCCCGACGAACGAATCCGGCAAGCGCGCTTCCCTGATGTCCGGCGGCACGGGCTTTGTGGTATCGAACAGCCTGACCGACGCACAGACCGCAGCCTGCATCGAGTTCATCAAGTATATGACGAGCGAGGAGATCGCCAACAAGATCATCGCGTTCGGCATCGGCATGGCGCCGAACACCAACGTGGACTACGCCACGCTGATGGACAGCGTTGACGCACCCGAAGCAAAACTTCTGGTTTCCGCCTGCCAGCTCTGCATGGCGGCAGACTATCAGGCGCTCGGCCTCGGCAACGAATTCGGCGACTTTGAGGGCGAAATTCAGGCTAAATACGCCGGTCTGAAGGACGGCAGCAAGACAGTTGACGATGTTGTCAGCGAACTTGATGCAGTGATCGCCGCAAACTGATTTCCATGCAAACTGGCGAAGGGGGCGGAACGCCCCCTTCGCTATATCGCAAAGAAAGGATGACGCATCATGAAGGCTGGAACAGCTGAGAAAAAAGCTGCCCGTGCAATGGGAAAGTACCGGAAACGAGGGTTTCTTCTGGCCTTCCTTGCCCCTTGCACGATTCTGTTTCTGATTGTCTACGCATACCCGCTGGTCACGATTTTCCTGACCTCGTTCTGTAAATGGAATTACGAGAATTTCACCGCACCGGAGTTTTTGGGCTGGTCAAACCTGTTTGACAATTATATCAAGCTGTTCCGGTATGACGCAAACTTCAAAATGGCGCTGGTCAACTCGCTCAAGTGGGTCGCGCTGACGCTGCTGATCCAGGTGCCATTCACCATTCTGGTCGCGCTGACGCTGTCCAAGAAAATGCGCGGCTGGAAATTTACCCGCAATATGTTCCTGATCCCCAATATCATTTCGACGGCCGCGATCGGATTGATCTTTCTGAACCTCTACAGTCCTGCGCGCGGCATTGTGACCGAGCTCTGCAACCGGATCTGGCCCGGCTCCGATATCAGCGTGCTGTCGAACTCCAAATACGCCTTCTGGGGCGTGACATTTACCTTCATTCTGTTTGGCGGTTCCAACTGTCTGCTGCTTTTAACGCAGATCTTCTCCATCGATCCCGGCATCTATGAAGCGGCGCACATTGCGGGCGCGTCTGACCGGCAGATCGACTGGTACATTACGCTGCCGCTGCTGCGTCCGATGATCGGGACGATCTCCGTCATGGCGGCGAATTACGGCCTGCTCCTTTACAATGAAATTGCGCTCATCACATCTGGCGGCCCGGATAACGCCACGTATTCGCTGAGCTACTATATTTATAAAACCTCCCTCGGCAGCACAAAGCTGAATTTTGCGCGCGGCAATACAGCAGGCGTCATTCAGTTTATCCTCGGCATCGTGATCGTCTGCCTGATCAATCGCGCATTCCGCTCTGATACATCGGATTAAAGGAGGAATGGATCATGAAACTGAACAATGCGGCCTCACTGCCGGTAAAGCTGCTCCGGTATCTTCTGATGGCGTTCGTGCTGCTCATCTCTCTGTACCCCATCGCATGGGTTTTGATCAATTCCTTCAAGCAGACGCCCGGCGGCCTGGGCTTCCCGGAAAAATGGGTGTTCGACGGATATATTACGATCTTCACAAAGCTCAACATCGGACGCTACTTCGCAAACAGCCTGATCGTGACCGTCATTTCCACGGTCTTCAGCGTATTTGTGGTTTCGCTTGCAGCGTATGTATCCGCCCGGATCGAGTTCAGAGGAAAAAATCTTGTGACGCTGATGTTCGCATCAACGCTGTTCATCCCGTCGATCTCCATCAGCTTCCCAATCTACCGGCTGCTCTCCGACCTCGGACTCAAGGATACGCTGACCGGTGTGATCTTTGTCTATGCCAGTCTCGGCATCGCGGTCACGTTCTTCATCCTTCGCAGCTATTTTCTCTCCATTCCAAAGGAAATGGAGGAGGCGGCGATGATGGACGGCTGCGGCTATACCGGCACGTATTTCAGGATCATCGTGCCGATTGCGAAGCCGGGCCTTGCAACAGCCGCGATCATGGCCTTCCTCAACAACTGGAACGAATATTACTTTGCTTCCATTCTGCTGAAATCCAAGGAGCATATGACGCTCCCGGCGCTGCTCGGTCAGTTTACGACGGCGTATTCCAAGAATCTGAACGGCATGTTCTCGGCAATCATTGTGATTGTGCTGCCGACGATCATCATCTTCTGCCTGCTGTCCGAAACGTTTGTCAAATCGCTGACTGCGGGCGCTGTGAAAGGATAATCCATATGACAGAACGCGAAAAACGGGTACAGTGGTTCCAGAACGCGCGCTTTGGGATGTTCCTGCACTGGGGGCTCTATGCGATTCCCGGACGCGGCGAATGGTACATGAGCGAGGCAAAGATCCCCGCAGAGCAATATGAGCAGTATATGCAGGAGTTCACCGCGAAGGCTTATGATCCCCGCGACTGGGCTCGGCGCGCGAAGCGGGCGGGCATGCAGTATGTTGTGCTGACCGCCAAGCACCATGACGGTTTCTGCCTGTTTGATTCCAAGCTAACGGATTATAAGAGTACAAATGCCCCCTGCGGGCGCGATCTTGTGCGGGAATTCGTGGACGCAGTGCGAGCCGAAGGGCTGCGCGTGGGTCTGTACTACTCCCTGATCGACTGGCATCACCCGGATTTCCCAAAATACAACGACTGCAATCATCCCATGCGCGGCGATCCCGCCTATCAAGATGAGAAGATCGACTTTGACCGCTACCTTGCCTATATGCACGGACAGATCGAGGAGCTGGTCACGAATTACGGCAAGATCGACATTCTCTGGTTCGATTATGCCTATGACGAGCTGCGCGGCGAGGCGTGGAAGGCAACAGAGCTGATCCGGATGGTGCGCCGCCATCAGCCGGACGTTATCATCGATAATCGTCTGGAGACCAGCGGCGAGGGCTTCGGCAGTCTTGTCACCGAGCAGCCCGCATATTATAGCGGCGACTTTGTCAGCCCCGAACAGATCCTGCCGCCGGAGGGCATCCGCAATGTGCGCGGCGAGCGCGTACCGTGGGAGCTGTGTACGACGATGAACAACAACTGGGGCTACAACCCCTATGATACAGACTACAAGCCTGCGTCCATGCTGATCCGCAAGCTGGTCGAATGCGTCAGCAAGGGCGGCAACATGATCCTGAATGTTGGTCCGGATGCGAACGGCCGGTTCAATGCTGAAAGCTGCCGCTTGCTGGACGAGATCGGCGCGTGGATGTCGGTCAACAGCGAGAGCATCTATGGCTGCGGCAGCGCCGATGTGCCGAAACCGGACTGGGGCTGGTACACGAAAAAATCAGGGCGCATCTACGCGCATATCCTGGAAAATCCAATCGGCCCGCTGGCGCTGACAGGACTTGACGCAAAGCGCGTCGGCGCGGTGCGTCGGCTGGCGGACGGCAGCGAGGTGCTGCGCGGCGAAAGCTGGATCACGAATGCCTATGAAAATCTCGCGTTTGTGACCCTCGGTACGATCCCGCATTTTACCTATCTGCTGCCGGACACGACCGATACCGTGCTTGCAATCGAATACAAGGAGGATCCGCAATGAAACCCATAACCGCGATCATTCTGGGCGCCGGTCAGCGCGGCGCGAATGTCTACGGCGGCTACGCGCTGAATTTCCCGAATGAATTGAAAATCGTCGGCGTGGCAGAGCCGCGGGAGGATCGGCGTGCAGCGTTTGCGAAAGCACATCACATCGCAGCCGACAAATGCTTTGCAAGCTGGGAAGCTGCGCTGGCACAAGATCAGTTTGCCGACTGCGTCTTTGTCTGCACGCAGGATCGGATGCACTTTGCACCGGTCACACAGGCATTGGAAAAGGGCTACGATGTGCTCTGCGAAAAGCCGATGAGCTATGACCGCGCGGAGCTGATCGCAATGGGCGAAAAAGCCCGGCAGACCGGGCACGTGCTTTCCATCTGCCATGTGCTGCGCTATTCTCCGTTCTTTGTGAAGCTCAAGGAGCTGATCGACAGCGGCGCGATCGGCCAGCTTGTCTCCATCCAGCATATCGAAAGCGTCGGCTACTGGCACATGGCGCACAGCTTTGTGCGCGGAAACTGGAGTCGCAGCGAGGATAGCTGCCCAATGATCCTGGCAAAATGCTGCCACGATACGGACATTCTGACATGGCTGGTCGGAAGCCCGTGCAGGGAAGTCAGCAGCTTCGGCTCGCTTGCGCACTTTAATTCCGCGCACAAGCCGGACGGCGCACCGCAATACTGTCTGGATGGCTGTATGCACAGGGACACCTGTCCCTATTACGCGCCGCGTTTCTATCTGGAGCATCCGAAAGCCATTTCCGATGGATTTGTTTCCGTAGTGAGTCTCGATCCTTCCCATGAAGCGGTTTTGCATGCGCTGCAGCGCGGCCCGTATGGTCGGTGTGTTTATCAGTGCGATAATGATGTCGTGGACAATCAGGTCGTGAACCTGCTCTATGAGAACGGCGTCAGCGTCAGCATGACGATGTGCGCCTTTACAGAGCATTGCGAGCGGATCATCAATGTGATGGGCAGTTGCGGACAAATTCGGGGCAACATGGAATCGTCTACGCTGGAGATCAGCGATTTTGCGTCCGGAGATCATACAACACTGCACGTTCACACGCCAGCCGGCGGACACAGCGGCAGTGACGCCGCCATGATGCGAGACTTCCTGCAGACACTGCATCGCGGCGGCGGGAGCAAAACAAGCGCGGACGCGTCGGTGGAAAGCCACCTGATCGCGCTGGCCGCAGAGGAAAGCCGCCTGCGCGGCGGAGAAGCCATTGACATGAATGGATGGAGGACAAACGAGTGAGTATTCTGAAAAACGCGGTATGCCCGCAGCACATCCCGACCTATGACGGCTCTGATCAGTCCACGCACCCTTCGGTGCTGCGCTTTGACGCGCCTTGGCACGGATACCTGTACTGGATGGCAATGACGCCGTATCCCTATAACAATGATGGATTGGAGGATCCGTCCATTCTGGTTTCCAATGACGCGCAGACGTGGATCGTTCCTGAGGGACTGACAAACCCGCTGACCCCTGCGCCGAAGCCCGGTCATAACTGCGACGTGGAGCTTGTTTACAACAAAGAGTGTGATGAGCTGTGGCTGTATTATGTGGAGGCGGACGATATTGTGCAGTCGTGGGTCAAGCTGATGCGCTCAGCCGACGGCGTTCACTGGACGAAGCCGGAGATCGTGCTCCATGACCCGGTGCAGAAATACAGCATTCTGTCGCCCTGCATCCAGCGTATGCAGGATGGAAGCTGGCGGATGTGGTATGTTGATACCGGAAATACGGGGTATCAGAACCAGGACAATAAGGTTCGCACCCGCACCTCGGAGGACGGTCTGCATTGGAGCGCGGAAGAGACCTGCGAGGATCTCGCGCAGCCCGGTTATCAGCTCTGGCATCTGACGATCTGGCGCGATCCTGCGGATGATACGCTGCACGCGATCTATCCTGCGTATCCGAACGGCACAAACTGCGATTACTGCAAGCTGTTTTACGCGGTCAAGGAAACGAGTCAGCCGTGGAAAGTTTTTCCGAATCCGCTGATGGAGCAGGGCAAGGACGGCAGCTGGGATGATTTCTGCCTGTACCGCACAGCATTCCTGCTGGATCGTGAGGCAGACGTGCTGCGTGTCTGGTATGGCGGAAAGAAAAAATCCGACGCTTCCTGGGGAATTGGTTATACGGAAGGCCAGTACAGCCAGATCTGCGCTGCATTGGAGCGGTAAGGTCAGACATACACGCGCCGGTTCACAGAAATCGGCGCGTGATTTTTTTAAAGGAGACGAGTATGGAGAAAATAACGCTTGTCATATTGGCCGCGGGCATGGGCAGCCGCTTTGGCGGCCTCAAGCAGATCGATCCGGAAGGACATATCATCATTGATTTTTCCCTTTTTGACGCATGGCGCGCGGGCTTCCGCGACGTGGTGTTCATCATCAAGCGCGAGATGGAAGCGGAGTTCCGCGAATGCATCGGCGACCGCATGGAGCAGTATTTCCATGTGTCCTACGTCTATCAGGATCTTGACCGCCTGCCGGAGGGCATAGAGGCTCCGGAGGGACGCACAAAGCCGTGGGGCACCGGCCATGCGCTGGCCTGCTGCAAGGGCGTGGTAAACGGCCCGTTTGCCGTCATCAACGCGGATGATTTCTATGGCCGCACGGCGTTCTCGGAAATCTATGATTTCCTTGCGGCACAGACCGACGAACACAAATACGCGATGGTCGGCTATCGCCTGAAAAATACGGTGACGGAGTTCGGCTCCGTGGCGCGCGGCGTGTGCGAGATCGAAGCCGGGATGCTGACCGGCGTGACAGAACGCACGAAGATCTTCAAAAAGGGCGCGGATGCGGAGTACACCGAGGACGGCGAGCATTTCTTCCCGCTGCCCGGCGACACGATCGTCTCCATGAATCTCTGGGGCTTTACCCCCGACTATTTCGACTTTAGCGAACGCGAGTTCAAGAAATTCCTTGACAAGGATCTCAATACTCCTAAATCGGAATTCTTCATTCCGCTCTGTATCGACGCCCTTATCCGTAACGGTGAAGCAACCGTGAAAGTCCTTGACACTGATTCCCGTTGGTTTGGCGTAACCTATGCCGCCGACCGTCCCGGAGTGGTTGAAAAGCTTGCCAAACTTCATGAAGAAGGCGTTTATCCGGAAAAAATGTTCTGAAAACGGATATTCCTGTTAATGAAATAGGCTCAGAGCTTCCTTATTGGAGGCTCTGAGTTTTTTACGGATTATTAACTGGGTTCCTGCTAACCGGCCATCGCCACGTTTGTTCCTATTTAGGATGATTTGAAGATTTACCTCGCAAGCTCGAGAAGTCCAGGGACTATACCGGGCGCGATGTATGCAAGTCCCGGTTGTTAAAGCTAAACGTTATACTTTCCCGGGCATCGGGCTTGTGAAAGAATCCGATACCTTTTTTCACACAGACTCGACAGCCTCTCCCCGTTTGCTCTCAGAGCGAGGGAGAGGCTTTTACATGGAGTGGCTGTTCAATCGTGGAGGGTTCGGGAGGCGGAGGAGTGGAGTTGCATTTTTGGGAAATATATGCTATCTTTGTGGATTAAATGGCGTGGTGGGCCGTATGTTATGGTATCGCTAAGCCGGTGTAATAAAGTTGAAAAGTATGTTCAAGAATAACAAGACTGATAATAAGCCGGATAGCCCGGTGTATATCTCTTTGGACGAACCGGACGCATCCGGCCCTAAACCCAAACGTAGGAAGCGGAAAATAGGTGTTGTAGGCGCGCTGTGGATAGCTTTCGGCATATTTGTCACAGTCATTTTTCTATTGTTTGTACTTGCCTATAACGGCATCATCGGATATATGCCGGATATCGAGGAACTCAAGAATCCTACCGATAAGTATGCGTCGATCATATATACTGCCGACGGCAAGGAGATGGGACGCTATTTTCAAGGAAGCGGCAATCGCGTGAGCGCTGATTTTGACGAGATTTCAGATTATGTCGTCAACGCTTTGATCGCTACCGAGGATTCCCGATTCATGGAACATTCCGGCATAGACATGAGAGCTTTGATGCGAGTGGGAGTGAAGACTCTTCTGATGCAGGACCGCAGCGCCGGCGGTGGATCCACTCTGACACAGCAGCTTGCCAAGCAGCTTTACTCGAGGCAGACATCAAATATGCTCACCCGTGCGATGCAGAAACCGATCGAATGGATGATTGCGGTGAAGCTCGAACGTTTCTATTCCAAGGAAGAGATAATCAAGATGTATCTCAACCAGTTCGATTTCCTCTATAATGCTGTCGGAATCCGTTCGGCCGCACAGGTCTATTTTGGTAAAGAACCGAAAGATCTGACTATTGAGGAGGCGGCACTTCTGGTCGGCATGGTGAAGAATCCTTCGATCTATAATCCTATCCGCCATCCGGAAAAAGCCCGTGATCGCAGAAATGTTGTTTTCGAGCAGATGTTCAAGGCCGGAATGATTTCAAAATCAGAGATGGAGTCGCTCAAGGAGCTGCCTGTTAAAGTGGATTTCCACAGCGTTGACCACAAG
>ENA-ORRO01002002-ORRO01002002.1-human-gut-metagenome-genome-assembly--contig:-NODE-2002-length-13370-cov-2.349456_pt1 | contig 13370 bp, 15 predicted proteins | sample MGYA00242176_ERZ509136 | MGnify/ENA primary metagenome ERZ509136 (study PRJEB26280, sample SAMEA2338644) | human gut metagenome | biome: human gut; feature: human-associated habitat; material: faeces... | reverse complement strand
AAGCAATCTTTGGGCGAGAACTCGGAGGTTGCTTCCTCTTTTACTGACAGTAGGATGGGGCTTCATTCTCTACGAACGGTTGGCGAATATACTCTCGGGTGAGCGAATAGCGAAGCTGCTTAGATACTGTTGAATTATGCTCAAGAAAACCAGAAATGCACCGGCATGGAAGCCGGGGTAAGGAGCTATCGAGCCATGGAAGGCGAGTAGCGACGGTTTCGTCAGGCATAGAAAACCAAAATCACAATTCGTACAGCCACTTAGCAGCGAAGCGTAGCTCACGCGGAAGTATGCCTGTGCCCTCCCCCTGTCCGCGGCGCACGTTCCGACCTAATAAAAAAATAAAGAAAAATGCAAAAACCCCTTGAAAAGTACCACGATTCATGTTATTATCTAGACTCGTGATATAAAATTCCTTGCTCATAATCAGATTTATGAGCCAGAGACCAAAAGGAGGTAACATTCGCATGAACAAATATGAATTAGCACTCGTCGTTAGTGCAAAGATCGAGGATGATGCGAGAACAGCAGTAGTCGAGAAGGCAAAAGAGTACATCACACGTGCCGGCGGTACTGTTACAGAAGTTGAGGAGGCTGGTAAGAAGAGATTAGCTTACGAGATTCAGCACATGACTGAGGCCTTTTATTACTTCATCCAGTTCGATGCTGAGGGAACAGTCCCAGCAGAAATCGAGCAGGACGTTCGTATCATGGACAATGTTCTTCGTTTCTTATGCGTTAGAAAAGACGAGGCATAGTATAAGAAAATAGGAGATTGTATTATGAACAAAGTAATACTTATGGGTAGATTAACCAGAGACGCAGAAATCCGCTATGCCCAGGGGGATAACTCACTTGCAATAGCAAGATTTTCACTTGCAGTAGACAGACGCTATAGCAAGAATGCAGAGGAGCAGTCAACGGATTTCATCAACTGCGTAGCTTTTGGAAAGATAGCAGAATTTTTTGAGAGATTTGGCCGTAAAGGAACAAAATTTGTTGTTGAGGGCCGAATCCAGACCGGCAGCTATACAAACAAGGACGGACAGAAGGTATACACCACTGACGTCGTGGTTGAGAATGCAGAGTTTGCAGAGTCCAAATCAGCCGCATCAGGAAATGCAGGCGGATTTGCACCGGCAGACAGACCTGCACCTAGCCAGGCTGCTGGGGATGGCTTCATGAACATTCCGGACGGAATCGACGAGGAGCTTCCATTCAATTAGTAGTGTCCACGAGGACAAATATTCAAGGAGGTAACAAAAATGGCTTACAATAAATCAGCTGATGGTTCATCAATGAAGAGAAGACCAATGCGTAGAAGAAAAAAAGTCTGCGTATTCTGTGGAAAAGACAATGTCATTGATTACAAAGATACAAACAAATTAAAGAGATACATCTCTGAGAGAGGAAAAATCCTTCCACGCCGTATCACAGGAAACTGTGCAAAGCACCAGAGAGCTCTTACAGTAGCAATCAAGAGAGCACGTCATCTTGCTCTTATGCCATACGTTTGCGAATAAGATAAATGTATGATAAATCCCGACTACCGGATGGTGGTCGGGATTTTTTAGGTTAAAAATGTTTTATGTTTAAAAAATTAATATTTGTTGCATAATCAAATTACATAGTATAAAATGAATATAAAACAAATACTAATAAAAAGGGAGGGTTCAAATGGATACATACATTGTTTTCTGGTTGGCAGCTACCGTAGTTTTTGTTTTAGTTGAGCTTATGACAGTCGGGCTCACATCCATATGGTTTGCGGCAGGCTCATTTGTAGCGTTTATAATCGCACTACTTGGCGGCAATGTCGTGGTTCAGGGAATTGCATTTATACTCGTTTCAGTCGTGCTTTTAGCTCTCACAAAGCCATGGGCCGGGAAGTACATCAATTCCAGGACAGTGAAGACAAACGTGGACAGTCTGGTCGGAGAAAGAGCTGTGCTCACCGAGGATGCTGACAGCATGAAGCAGACGGGAAAAGCCGTTGTAAACGGTCAGGAGTGGACAGTCAGACCGCAGGACGAGACCCAGGTCATAAGAAAAGGCGAGCTTATCGAGGTAGTAAAGATAAGCGGAGTAAAATTAATTGTAAAAAGGGTAAAGGAGGCTTAACCGGAAATGGAAGGATTAATAGCACTTGCAGTGTTACTCGTAATAGTACTTATAGTACTGGTAAACTGCATCAAAATCGTGCCACAGGCACATGCGATGGTAATTGAGCGTTTGGGAGGATATCTCACTACATGGAGCGTAGGACTTCACCTCAAGGTGCCATTTATCGACAGAATAGCAAAGAAAGTCATCTTAAAGGAGCAGGTGGTAGATTTCCCACCACAGCCTGTAATCACAAAGGATAATGTAACAATGCAGATAGACACCGTTGTATATTTCCAGATTACAGATCCAAAGCTCTACGCATACGGAGTAGAGAATCCAATCATGGCAATTGAGAATCTCACAGCCACAACACTTCGTAACATTATCGGAGACTTAGAGCTTGATGAGACACTCACCAGCCGTGAGACAATCAACACCAAGATGCGCGCAACACTCGATGTGGCAACAGATCCATGGGGCATCAAGGTAAACCGTGTCGAGCTCAAGAACATCATACCTCCAAAGGCCATCCAGGATGCCATGGAGAAGCAGATGAAGGCAGAGCGTGAGAGACGAGAGGCCATTCTTCGTGCAGAGGGTGAGAAAAAATCAACAATCCTTGTTGCAGAGGGAAATAAAGAGTCAGTCATCCTCGACGCCGAGGCTGAAAAGCAGGCAGCCATCCTTCGCGCAGAGGCAAAGAAGGAGGCAACAATTCAGGAGGCAGCAGGTCAGGCAGAGGCTATCCTCAAGATACAGCAGGCCAATGCAGACGGACTGCGCATGTTGAAGGAGGCAAATCCGGATAACGCAGTGCTCCAGATAAAGAGCTTGGAGGCATTTGCCAAGGCAGCAGACGGCAAGGCTACAAAGATAATCATCCCTTCAGAGATTCAGGGGATTGCAGGTCTTACAAAGTCAATTGCAGAGATAGCTGCGGATAAGACTGAGAAGTAATTATATTTAATCAAAATGAATACCGGAAGATGAGAGCACACAGAAAGCATCGCATGTATCATATCAATATCAGATATATGCGGTGCTTTTTAGATTGCATAGAATTGTGCTTAGATTACACATAATTGCCCTGAACTCCTGTAATTCCAAACTGATAAATATAGTACTAGGAATAATCCCCACAAAGTGGTATACTCTCTAATAGGTATATCAATCGATGCGGGCTGCACAAAGGTGTGGCCGGTAACTATTAATTTGTAGTACATTCTCGAAACCGCAACCGTTGCACCGGCAGTATCAGCGCAGCGCACCGGGGATAAGGAGAGTAAAATGAAGAAAAAAATAAAATTCAAGGGCAGGCTGAAAAGCTACATGTGCTGGCCGCTATATCTGACGTTTGTGTGGATATGTGCTGACGGAATAGCACTGCGCTATGACAGAAAGCTTGGCTATGGCATGGTAGGCTTTACAGTGTTTTACTTTGCGTTCGTGCTGCTTTTGTATGTCAGAAGCAAGTCAGTTGTTGCCAATGAGCTGATTAGCTTTGCAACACAGTATTCATCGGTGCAGAAGAGGCTGCTTAATGAGTTTGAGGTGCCGTATGCCCTGCTTGAGTACTCCGGCAAGATACTCTGGGTAAATGACAAATTCGCAGAGCTCATGGGTGTGGATAAAAGCTATCACAAATCCATCACGACACTTTTCCCGACAGTGACCAGGGAGCTTCTCACCAAGAGTGATGCGCCGACAGATTTCAAGATAGTAAACGAGGAAGAGGACAGCATAGTCAGACTGTCCGTCAAAAGAATATATTTCAACTCTATCGCAGAGGAAAATGAGATAATCGACACAAATGAGGCAGACGAGTTTTTGACGGCGCTGTACGTATTTGATGAGTCGGAGCTTTATCGATGCAAGAAGGAAATCACAGAGCAGAAGCAGGTCTCAGCGCTTGTCTATATTGACAACTATGATGAGGCGCTCGACAGCATAGAGGACGTAAAGAGGTCACTGCTCGTTGCACTTATCGACAGGCGTGTAAACCAGTACTTTGCCAAGTATGACGGACTTGTCAGAAAGATAGAAAACGACAAATACTTCGTGGTGTTCAAGTACAAGTACCTTGACAGCATGAAGGAGGACAAGTTCAAGGTGCTCGACGAGGTCAAGGCTATAAAGGTCGGCAACGAGATGGCGGTCACACTCAGTATCGGAATCGGTATAAAGAGCGATAAGTATAATGAAAACTACGTATATGCGCGAAATGCCATAGACCTGGCTCTCGGACGAGGCGGTGATCAGGTAGTTATAAAGGATCACAATGATATCCTGTATTTTGGCGGCAAGTCAAAGCAGGTGGAGAGCAAGACAAGGGTAAAGGCGAGAGTCAAGGCACAGGCGCTTCAGGAAATCATTGAGACCTGTGAGAATGTGCTTATCATGGGTCACAGCATCACAGATGTAGATTCGCTCGGAGCGGGCATAGGCATATACTGTGCAGCCAAGAATCTCGACAAAAAGGCACAGATAGTAATAAATGACCCGACAAGCTCAGTCAGACCTCTCATGGAGACATTTTCAGAGGCAAAGGGCTATCCAACAGACATGTTTATAAATAGTGAGGAGGGCCTCGAGATGGTGAGCAAGGATACGCTTGTCATGGTGGTGGACACCAACAGGCCAAGCTACACAGAGTGCCCTGAGCTCCTCAGAAAGACAGGAAAGATAGTCGTATTTGACCACCACAGACAAAGCAGCGAGATAATAGAGAATCCTATACTCTCATACATCGAGCCGTATGCATCAAGTGCGTGTGAGATGGTCGCAGAGGTATTGCAGTACTTCAACGACGGAGTCAAGATCAATGCGACAGAGGCAGACTGCATCTACGCAGGAATCCTCATCGACACCAACAACTTTATGACGAAGACAGGCGTGCGTACATTTGAGGCGGCAGCCTTTTTGAAGCGCTCAGGAGCAGAGGTAACACGCGTCAGAAAGATGCTTAGAAACGACATGGCATGCTACAAGGCAAGAGCCGAGGCAGTACGCCATGCAGAGGTATACAGGGGCTCGTTTGCCATATCGGTATGCCCTAGCGAGAATGTGGAGAGCCCGACAATCGTCGGTGCACAGGCGGCAAATGAGCTGCTCAATATAATAGGAATCAAGGCATCATTTGTGCTCACAGAGTACAATGACAAGATTTATATCAGCTCTCGTTCAATCGACGAGATAAATGTCCAGATAATCATGGAGAAGCTGGGCGGTGGCGGACACTTAAATGTGGCAGGAGCACAGCTTGAAGGCGTCACTATCGTGCAGGCAAAGCGCATGATACAGGATACACTGGACGAAATGCTAAAAGAAGGAGACATAGAAGAATGAAAGTAATCTTATTACAGGACGTAAAACCATTAGGCAAAAAAGGCGAGATAGTAAACGTAAGTGACGGCTACGCCAGGAACAATATCATACCTAAAAAGCTCGGAGTAGAGGCTACTCCAAAGAACTTAAATGACTTAAAGCTTCAGAACCAGCACGCTGACAAGGTGGCACAGGAAAACTACGAGAGTGCACTTGCACTCGCAAAGGTAGTAGAGAACACAAAGGTAGTAGTAAAGCTACGCTCAGGAGAGGGTGGCAGAACCTTCGGCTCCATCTCCACCAAGGAGATATCGGCTGCAGCAAAGGAGCAGCATGGCTTAGAGCTCGATAAGAAAAAGATGCAGCTTAACGAGTCGATCAAGGCACTCGGAAACTATGAGGTGCCTGTCAAGCTTCATCCAAAGGTAACAGCAAACCTCACAGTATCAGTGGTTGAAGGATAGGAGGAATCCCCTTGGAAGAAGCATTAATCAAACGAATAATGCCAAACAGCCTTGAGGCAGAGCAGTCCGTGGTCGGCTCCATGATTATGAGCAAGGATGCCATAGTGACCGCCAGCGAGATGCTCCTTAGGGAGGATTTTTATCATCAGCAGTACGGCATCATATTTGAGACCATGGTTGAGCTCTTTACAGAGGGGCAGCCTGTAGATCTCGTCACACTCCAGAACCGTTTAAAGGAAAAGGATGTGCCGCAGGAAATACAAAGCCTTGACTTTGTGAGAACTCTCGTCACCAGTGTGCCGACCTCTGCCAACATCAAGTACTATGCCAATATCGTAAAAGAGAATGCCATAAAGCGAAAGCTCATCCATGTGACAGAGGACATAGAGAACGAGTGCTACGCCGGCAAGGAATCGCTCGAGAGCGTGCTCGACAAGACAGAGCACGATGTATTTGAGCTGCTTTCTACAAGGCAGACAGGTGACTACGTGCCAATCCGTACTGTAGTCATGAATGCCCTCGAAAAAATCGAGAAAGCAGCACAGCAGGAGGGCACCGTAACAGGAATCCCGACAGGCTTCATAGATCTTGACTACAGGACAGCGGGACTTCAGCCGTCAGATCTCGTGCTCGTGGCAGCCCGTCCGTCAATGGGAAAGACAGCCTTCGTGCTCAACATAGCACAGCATGTGGCATTCCACGAACATCTGTGTACAGCCATATTCTCACTCGAGATGTCGAAGGAGCAGCTCGTAAACCGTCTTTTCTCACTCGAATCAAAGGTAGATGCGCAGGCACTGCGTACAGGAAATCTGTCTGATGCCGACTGGGAAAAGCTGGTCGAGGGCGCCGGAATCATCGGAGACTCCGAACTCATCATAGACGACACTCCGGGTATCAGCATATCAGAGCTTCGAAGCAAGTGCCGTAAATACAAGCTCGAACACGACTTAAAGCTCGTCATCATCGATTACCTGCAGCTCATGACAGGCTCAGGACGAGGCTCAGAATCGCGTCAGCAGGAAATCTCAGACATATCACGTTCACTTAAGGCACTTGCCAGAGAGCTTTCAGTCCCTGTGGTGGCACTCTCCCAGCTATCACGAGCTGTAGAGCAGCGACCGGAACACAGACCGATGCTTTCTGACCTTCGAGAGTCAGGAGCTATCGAGCAGGATGCCGATGTTCATCTATCGTGACGACTACTACAACAAGGACACCGAGCTCAAGGGTATCTCAGAGATCATCATCGCTAAACAGCGTAATGGTCCAATCGGCACTGTAAACCTTGCATGGCTGCCTGAGTACACGAAGTTTGCGAATCTGGAGCATTAAGACTAAAACACAAAAAGAATAAAGAGACAATCCATCCCGGCTTGCGTCATAGGATAAAGTTAAGTATCCTGATGTGGGCCGGGATTTTTCAAAATCTCTTTATACTTAAAAAGAGTGGATGATATCAACAAGAGCGTAAAAATACAGAGTCAGGAGACCCGCAACAAGGATCTCATGACTCTGAAATTTGCATCCATAAAGAAGCAGGCCCGCGAGGTGCGTGTCGGCACGCAGGCCGCAAGCCACTACTACAAGTCCATGTCAGGAACCGGATATATGGAGCCGCAGTTTATGGACAATAAAAAGTGAAAAGTTTAATTTAATATTTCACCACAATATCCCCAAGCCCCGAGTCGATAATCAGGTGCTTTTTGGCATGCTCATTTACCTCATACTCATCATCATAGTCATTGCCGTTGATTGTGATATCGCCTGTACCTGAGTCCAGGTCCATCATGTAACCGTCAAGTGACTGTGAGGATGTCACAGTGATGTTACCTGTACCGCCGTCGATATCCATCTCGTCAAAGGCACAGTTTTCAAAGCTAAGATTGCCGGTTCCGCCATCCACATCACATGTGGCGAAGCTGCAGTCTGTGACATATAAATCGCCTATGCCGGTGTCAAATTCTGCATCGGCTGCGGTCAGGGAATTAAGGTTTACCTCGCCTACACCGGTATCAAGGGAGAGCTTGTTCAATGCTGCGCCCTCAGGAATGGTAACAGTGATTTCACTTGTGGTGTTTCTTTTGTAGTTGGCTCTATTGCTCTGTGATATTGTGAGGGTATCGCCGGAGCTCTTAATCTTTGGAATCAGTCGCTTGTTGCATTTGTATGAGACCATGTAGCTGTCACCGGTTTTCACGTTGATATTCGATATGGTTGTATCAAATACCAGGTTTGAAAATTCATCGACTGAAAGCTCCTCTGTGCATACGTTTCCGAGAGACTTGTCTGAGCGCGGAATCAGATTGTCAAACAGGCCTAGGGCAAAGCCACCGATATGGTAGAGACTCCCGGCGATGATGCAGATCACGGTAATTATTGTAATTATTATTAGATATATATTCTTTTTCATGACTTGTCTCCATTTCTGAATTATCTTGTTGCATAATTTGTTTTGTAATTATTCAAAATATGCTACACACATTTTTGACTGTCCTGGTTTCCGTTAATTTCCATGTTTATCGCCGAGCAGATTTTCCACCAGCGAATTGATGATTGCGGCTATTGGCCAGATAATCCATGTGATACCCCAGTCAAAGGTAATAAAGCTCCAGCATAGATAAATGCATGTGACTGTTGACCAGTAAACTGACATGATTGCAGCCACAACAGGGTTTTCATAGTGTACCTTGCCATCGTGTGAATTGGCAAAATTACCGCCCATAGTCTGTGCTCCGTTCAGGGAAAGAAGCTTGTCAAAGCTTGATTTCTTCATGTTTGTGAATACTATCATGAATACACCGATTGCTATAAACACGAGCACGAGTCCGCCTGAAAGTGAGTCTGCGAAGGTGCTTTTGGTGTTCAGTGAGCTGATTATGATTGCCGGTACTGCGCAGAGTATGCAGAGCATGATACCCACTGTTAAAAGCATCGCATGTGTGGAGCGGTAGCTTTCCTTTCGCTCGATGACCCAGTTTGCTGTTTCAAAGTCTATGCAGTAAGGCTCTTTTTTCAGGTAGCTCCATTTAGATGAGAGAGAACCTGAGAAGATAAAGAAGCCGACTGCCACAGCGATACAAACGAACAGGAACGTGATGCCGATTGCATCAGATGCGTCCGGTGAAGCGAGTGAACGCGGAATGCATTCGCTGAATATCGGTCCAAGACTTGCGATTATGCAAAGAAGCACTCCAAATGCTCTGAGATATGCCTGTTTTGCTGAATCCCTTAGGAATGTGGCAGCAGTCTCGCGGGAGAGCGTTTTGGCGGAAGGCATTGCCTGACTGGGATCCACGAAGCTCTTGATGCCGAGTGAGTCGGCGAGCTCGTCAAGGTTTCCAAACTCTGATATGACGATTCCTATGGCCTCGTTATCGGATTTGCCCTCGTATATTAATTCGTTGTATTTATCCTCCATCATCTGATAGAGCTCATATTTGGCTTTTTGCACCTCGGGGGTATTCGGGAGGTGCGAAAACATATTTTCCAGATAATTCTTTATAGTTTCCATAAAATGTCTCCTTTAAAATCGTATAAATTTGCTTACTACATCAAGTGTCAGCTTCCATTCCTCGCATTTCATCCTGTAATACTCTCTGCCGGCATGAGTAATCTGATAGTAGGTCCGGCGCTTTCCACTTGCATTGTCGTTCGAAGAGAATGATGTGATATAGCCGTTTTTCTCAAGGCGGGTAAATGCAGAGTAGAGAGTTGTTTCTTTTATGACGTATTTTTCCTCGGATATTAGCCTTATCTGCTTTGAAATCTCGTAGCCGTAGGATGGCCTGTCTAGGAGCAGGTAGAGTATGATGGTATCGTTGTATCCGCGGATGACATCGCTGCTTATATTGAGCATTATTCACCTCCTGTATCAAGTGTTTAATTTCATCTTAAAATTATTCAATACTACGAGTAACATACTACGAGTGTCATACTATGCCTGTCGTAGTAAACATATCACATGTTGTTTTTCGTGTCAACCATGATTTTAAAAAGTTAGCCACTCCGTACAAAAATTAGCGGTAAAATACATTGACACAGCCCATGTCATTTGATATATTTTTTAGAAGCAAAGGCGATTAATTAAATACACACTACCTCTGAGGGAGTAGTTCGCGTATTCTTAAATATACGTGGTTTGTCAACAGACCGGTCAATAGACCTGGCAAACATTAAAGAATGAGACTCAAGTATGCAGCACACAATAAAGCTATATAAGCCATAAATTATAGCTTTATAAGGTTTCGTGTCTGCATGCGAGGGTCTCATTTTTTCATATGCATATTGTAGAATTAATTACAAAATCAGAGACAGCCCGGTACAAACGAAAATTTAATCGCCGCACATTAGGCAAAAGGGAGAAAAATATGGTATTATTTATTGAAATCCTGCTCATAGGAGTAGGTTTGTCAATGGACGCCTTCGCAGTATCCATCTGCAAGGGACTTGGAATGACAAAGGTAAACAGAAAGCAGGCGCTGACAATCGGTCTGTATTTCGGAGGATTTCAGGCGCTCATGCCGTTTATCGGCTATATGCTGGGCATCCGCTTTGAGAAGTACATCACAAGCATTGACCACTGGATAGCATTCATTCTGCTGGGATTTATCGGTGGAAAGATGGTTTATGAGGCAGTAAAGGAAAAGGATGATGACGCGGTCGTGGAAAAAGACCTGGCGCTCAATCAGGGAGAGATGCTTCTGCTTGCAATTGCGACAAGCATCGATGCGCTTGCAGTCGGAATCATGTTTGCATTTACCTATGACAGCTTAAACATCTACTGGGCTATTGCAATCATCGGACTTACAACCTTCGTGCTCTCAATCATCGGAGTCTTAGTCGGAAACTTTTTCGGCAATAAATATAAAAAGAAATCAGAGATAGCCGGAGGAATCATTCTCATACTCATAGGTGTGAAGATATTGCTTGAGCACCTGGGGATTATAAGCTTTTAAAAAATAAAAAATGGAGGAATCAACATGGAAAATTTCATCAATAATGCACCGTTTATAGTGGTGCTGCTCTGCCTGATAGTGGGCTTTGTGTTTCTGGTAAAGGGCGCAGACTTGTTCGTGGAGGGCAGCTCAAGCGTGGCAAAGCGCTTCAAGGTGCCGTCACTTATCATTGGACTGACAATTGTTGCGATGGGAACCTCACTTCCTGAAACAGCGGTCAGTGTGGCAGCATCCATAGCACACAATAATACGCTTGCAGTCAGCAACGTGACAGGCTCAAACATATTTAACCTTATGGTAGTAATCGGCGTGTGCGCTTTGATGACACCGATAGTGGTGGACGGAGCATCATTAAAAAGGGATTTCCCATTTTCGATGATATGTGCCATTTTACTTCTTGTCATGGGAACAATCGGCATGACACTCGGCAGAGTGGACGGAATAATACTGCTCGGCTGCTTTGCAGGATATATTTTCTACCTTATCAGACACACATTAAAACAGAACAGGCAGTCATCAGATGAGGAGGTCGATGAGATACCGCTTATCTCAATGCCAAAAGCAGTGATTTTCATCCTGATCGGAGCTGTCGGTATCGCAGTAGGCGGAGATGTCGTAGTAGACAGTGCAAGCCGCATAGCGATTGACCTTGGAATGAGCCAGACACTCGTCGGACTGACCATCGTATCTATCGGAACATCGCTTCCGGAGCTTGTGACATCAATAGTCGCAGCCAGAAAAAATGAGGTCGATATGGCACTCGGAAATGCAGTCGGCTCATGCATTTTCAACATACTCATGGTGCTCGGAATTGCATCAGCCATCAGCCCGATAGCATTCATACAGGAAAATATCATAGATATTATCGTGCTTGTGGTATTTTCACTCATCGTGTGGATTATGGCATGGACAAAGCGTGAGATAAAAAGAGGCGAGGGTATCATCATGCTGCTAATGTATGCGGCATATACAGCGTATATTATTATACGATAGGGTAAAATACCTTTTGAACCTTTAATGCATAATATTACTTAGAAAATGTGCAGATACTTATTGAGTATCTGCATATTTTTTAGTCAAATATATGCATAAAGGAGGAAAATATGCAACAAAATATGTCAATGCAAAATATATCAATAGTAAATAGAAAATTTCCCACAAATTTTACACAGCCATCTCAATATATTTTCAATTATTTGTTACGCTTATAAGTGCAGAAATAAAGATTACAAAACATGTACGAATATTTTTATGAAAAGCAGACTATAATTTATGATTAAGTAACAAAACAGGAGGCAATAATTTGACATACGATGAGATAAAAAAGAATAAGGAGGTCTGTGAATGTTTAAAGAAAGGGAATGAAAACCTTGGAGTATTGGGCTTTACAGACCATTCGGCAGCTCATTGCACAATGGTAGCCAAAAGAGCAGCATATATATTAAAGAAATTCGGTTACAGCGAATCTGATATTGAAATGGTAAAAATCGCGGGATTTATGCATGATATCGGAAATGTGGTAAACAGAAGCCGTCATGCGGAATATGGTGCAATACTGGCAAACGAGATACTCAAAGAAACAGATATGAGTCTGAAGGATAGGATAACGGTTGTGTCTGCGATAGGACATCATGATGAGTCAACCGGAGGGGCAACGGATCCTATTTCAGCAGCACTCATCATAGCAGATAAAACCGATGTGCGCAGAAACCGTGTAAGGAACAAGGCAAAAGAAAATTTTGATATACACGACAGGGTAAATTATGCAGTAACAGATGCAGCTCTTAAGATAAATATGGATAAAAAAGTCATAGCGCTTAATCTGCAGATTGATACGAAAATCTGCTCTATGTATGAGTATTTTGAAATTTTCTTAGGTCGAATGATGATGTGTCGTGGCGCAGCGGAGGTGCTAGGTGCAACTTTTAAGTTTACGGCAAATGGTTCAAAGGTGTTGTAGAAAATCGGCTTAAAGTTGATGAGATATTGAAAATGAAAAAGAAATGATAACCTGTTATGAAAAAGGTGAGAAAAAATATAAACATGATGTGATGACATATGGTTTTAAGTCGGATAATGTTTCAGATAGGGCAAATACTGTAGACAGTGTTATTAAGGTTTCATCAGAAAATGACAGTAATGAAAAAAATGACTTGATAAGTGTAACAGTAGACGAGGGTAAGGCTACATTTGAATTAATGGAAGATGATGTGGAGCTGACTGGATATATGTGCGCATGGGCAGATGAGAAAGAGCATGTAGATATAGTAAAAGGAGAGGAAATTGAGTTTTTGAGGATTAGTTATGGAATGGATCATGTTGAGGCTATAATGCCTGGGGCATCTATCGGAAACAACGAATATATGTACAGTTTATCGGTAAGGTTTGAATAGGGCACAACAATTAACTTCAAAGTAATTTACTTGAAAGTTAATTATTTGCAATAAACTTATTCTTGTTGACTTACAACAGTTGACAATTTAAAAGCCACATGCTAATCTAGAAATGTATGAGATAA
>ENA-ORRO01002001-ORRO01002001.1-human-gut-metagenome-genome-assembly--contig:-NODE-2001-length-13373-cov-3.040847_pt1 | contig 13373 bp, 10 predicted proteins | sample MGYA00242176_ERZ509136 | MGnify/ENA primary metagenome ERZ509136 (study PRJEB26280, sample SAMEA2338644) | human gut metagenome | biome: human gut; feature: human-associated habitat; material: faeces... | reverse complement strand
CCATCCATTTGGCAGTCAATCCCACCGAAACAATGCCGACAAAACAACCGACCAACTGGGAAACCAACACCGGCATCAGTTGCCGCCGGATGCTCTTGAGTTGCAGATACAAAGGTACTCCCAAAGCCACGATGGCCGGTTTGAGCCAGAAGTCGATGATGGAAGCACTCCCGGCATACGTCTCGTACGAAATACCCGTAACTTTCAGGAAGCCTATCAAGGCCAATATGGCCAACAATATGGGATTCAACACCACCCAGCCTGTACGCGCCTGCAAACGTTTGGCCAGAAAATACACGCCGAACGTCAGCGCGATAAGGAAAAAATCACTTTCTAAATACTCCATGTCTTCTTACCCATTGATGCACGTGCCCCGTGACAACTAGAACCAATACCGTACTGACCACCGTGGCCGTAAAAATCGGCCAGAACTCAGCGGCAATCACATCGAAATAAAGCATCAGGGCCACTCCCGGCGGAACGAAAAAGAACCCCATGTTGCTTACTAAGAAATCTGAGATACCCTTGACCCAACGCAGCTTTACCCATCCCATCTGCAAGAAGGCGGTCAGGAGAAGCATACCGATAATGCTACCCGGCAATTTTACCCCCGTGGCCCACACCACGAAGTCGCCCAAAGCCAGACAGCCGAACAAAATCGTACATTGTTTTACCATGTCTACAATCTTTATAATCTTATTACCTTATATAAATAGCCCATCAGCCACCCAAAAAGCTTCCGGCAAATTCCCCGTCCCATTATTAATTATAACAAAATTCATGCAAAATTATGATATAATACAGATACGGGCAATAAACCGGTAATAAAAATGCTTAATGCTTGCCATAAAAGAAAAACCATATCTCATAGGTAGGAAAAAAGTCTTTTTGTCGTACGTTTGACATATTAATACGGCTTTCCCTGCCACACATCAGTAAATAATCCAAATTCATATGGACATCGAACCGATTTTTCCGTAACTTTGGCTCATCAACTATTAGCATTGACATCATCATGAGAAGAAGACTACTATCACTTTGTGCCGTCCTTTGTATGGCACTGGTCGTAATGGCTGAGGGCAAAGCCAAGTATGTATTTTATTTTATCGGTGACGGAATGGGAGTCAACCAAGTAAACGGAACGGAGACCTATATGGCTGCCGTGGAAGGGCGTATCGGAACATCACCGCTCTGCTTTGCACAATTTCCATACGTGGGGCTTGTCACGACGTATTCCGGTACGAACGGGGTAACCGATTCTGCCGCCGGAGGAACGGCCCTTGCTACCGGAAACAAAACGAAAAACGGAGCATTGGGCATCAAGTCCGACTTGACCACCCGCATCAATAGCATAGCCGCTTTGGCCAAATCAGAGGGGAAGGCCGTGGGCGTCACTACAAGCGTATCCGTGGATCATGCCACTCCCGCATCTTTCTATGCCCACGTAAAAGACCGGAACATGTATCATCAAATCGGCAAAGACCTCATAGCAGCCGGGTTCGATTTCTATGCCGGTTCCGATTTCCTGCAACCGGAAAACAATGAACTGAGCGGAAATAAGGACTTGTACACACAATGCCGGGAGGCCGGTTATACCATCGCACGCGGATATGCCGACTACCGTAAAAAGGCAAAAAAAGCCGATAAAATGCTCCTGTTGCAAACCGAAACGGCCAACAAGGCAGACCGTACCAGTATCCCCTACGCCATAGACCGTCAAAAGAATGACCTTACCTTACAGGATATTACTCGGGCAGCCATCCATTTCCTCAGCCAAAAGGATACGGACGGTTTCTTTTTGATGGTGGAAGGCGGAAAAATCGACTGGGCTTGCCATAGCAACGATGCGGCAACAGCTTTTAAAGAGGTTATAGACATGGACAATGCCATCAAAGTGGCATACGAGTTCTATGAACAGCATCCTGACGAAACGCTGATTATCATCACAGCCGACCACGAGACCGGAGGGATTGTTTTGGGAACAGGTAAGTACGAACTGCGTACCGACCTGCTGAAATACCAAAAACAAAGTGCGGGAGCCTTCAGTAAAATGATAGCCGCACAACACCAGAAAGAGGGCAAAAAGTTCACGTGGGATTTCGTACGCAAGCAGTTACAGGACAACTTCGGATTTTGGTCTCAAATACCATTGGATGAACGGGAAACGGAGCAACTCAAAAAAGCATACGAGAATTTCTGTGAAGGAGTGGCCAAAGACACGAAGACATTGTATGAAAGCGAAAACATCATTGCCTCTACAGCACGGCAACTCATGGCTCGGAAAGCTATGGTAGGATGGCAAAGCGGAGGACATTCCAACGGCTATGTTCCGGTGTTTGCCATAGGAGCCGGTGCCGAAGAATTCACCGGACGTATCGACAACACGGAAATCCCTAAAAAGATAGCTGAAATAGCGGGCTACAAGGAATAAGGAAGACAAAACACACAACCTATAAATAGAAAGAGAAGTAGAGGAAGGAGTTCCCCGTACTTCTCTTTTTTCTTTTTCAAATGTCATATATACCTGATTTTATTTGCATTAACAGGAATGACATAGCATTGCAACCAACATTTAAAACGAACGTTACAGTGTCTTAAAAAGACTTTAGTTCCTTTGCAGTGTATTTAGAAAGCGACTCAAATACATATAGCAAATAGAGAAAAATGGAAACTAAAGTTTTAACGAGATTGGGCAAGAGCATGGCTATCCTGACTATCAGCAGCCTGACGACCCATGCCATACAGGCTCAAAGCTTGGTGAGAGGGCAAGTGACGGACACAAAGGGTGAACCGTTAATGGGCGCCACTATCAAGGTAAAGAACAGTCAAGAAGGAGCCATCACGGACTTGGACGGGAAGTTTTCGTTCGAAAGCAAGCGGACGCTGACAGCCAAGGACCGCCTGGAGGTGAAATATGTAGGTTTCAAGACGCAAGAAATCGAATATTCCAATAAAGTCCTCCAAGTTCTTTTGGAGGAAGACGCGGAAGAAATCAATGAGGTAGTGGTAACCGCATTGGGAATCAAACGCGACGAGAAAGGTTTGGGATACGCCACGACGAAAGTGGAAGGCAGCCAAATCACCGGTACAATGCCGGCTAACTGGTCGTCGGCTCTGACAGGAAAAGTGGCCGGATTGAGCATCATCTCTTCCGGAGGACCTCTAAGTACTAGCCGGATATCCGTGCGAGGAGATGTTTCACTGAATGCGAATGGCAATAATGCTTTGGTAGTCGTAGACGGTGTTCCCCTGAGCAGCCCGATGACCAACCCGGGAATGGCCTACGGAGCCGGCGATGCAGCCGAACTCTCGGTAGACTACGGCAATGGTTTCTCAGACTTGAATCCGGAAGACATCGAAAGTATCCAGGTATTGAAAGGAGCCAGTGCCACAGCCTTGTACGGTTCACGCGCAGCAAACGGCGTCATCATGGTAACCACCAAATCGGGAGCCAATGCCAAAAAGGGGCTTGGCGTTTCTTATAGTGCCCACGTCAGTATGGATAACGTCATGCGCTGGCCCGACTATCAATATGAATTCGGACAAGGACAAGCCAAAAACATCGGTGCGGAAGGTACGGCATACGCCGGACAACATTACTATTCATACGGTGCCGGTCCGGACGGGACCCCCAGTACCGGTGGAACCAGCAGCGCATTCGGTCCGCGTTTCGAAGGACAGATGTTCTATCAATACTCTCCGGAGAACCAAGGCCGTGCCGATGCTGCGACTCCTTGGGTGGCTTACAAAGACAACCGGAAAGACCTGTTTCAAACAGGTTATACACTGACCAACTCCGTAGCGTTGACCGGAAAATCAGACCGGGGCAACCTGAGAGCCTCTATCACACATACCAAAAACGAATGGATATTGCCCAATACCGGCTTTCAACGCGTATCGGCCATGGTATCGGCAGCCCAACAAATCTCACGTGCTTTACGTGTCAACTTCAAAACGAGCTATACTTATCGTAAAATCAACAACACTCCCGCATTGGGATACAACAGTAATTCCATTGCCTACTTCCTCATCTTCCAGAATCCGAACGTGAACCTGGACTGGTTGCGCCCCATGTGGAAAAAAGGGCAGGAAGGACTTGAACAGTTGCAGCCTTACAGCAGCTACATCGGTAATCCCTTTGTCACGCTGTATGAAGCAGAGAACCCTTCGGAAAAGCATAACGTCGTCTCTACCGTATCGGCCAACCTGAAGCTAAGCAGCAAGTTCGACTTCATGATACGTTCCGGCATACAACTCTCGGCCGACCAACGCGAACAGCATCGCCCCATCAGCGACGTGGTATTCCGCAACGGGTTCTTTAAAAAAGAAAACGTTTTCGACTACGAATTGAATAGCGACGCCTTGTTGACCTATCATGATTCATACGACGGAGGATTCCACCTCAATGCTTCCGTAGGAGGCAACATGATGCAACAACGTTATGACTTACTGTCGGCTTCCGTCAACGGACTTATTACCCCCGGTGTGTACAAGCTGTCTAACGGAATCTCTAACCCGAACGTCGTGAATACCATCCGACGGAAAGCTTTGAACAGCCTTTATTTCACCGCCAACCTATCCTGGCAGTCCAAACTGTTCCTCGATGTGACAGGACGCAACGACTGGTCGTCTACCCTTCCCCGTAACCACCGTTCTTTCTTCTATCCTTCGGTCAGCGCCAGTGCCGTCATGAATGAATTATTCGCCCTGCCCGACCCCGTCAGTTTCTTTAAGCTCAGGGCTTCTTTTGCCCAAGTCGGTAACGACACCGACCCTTATAAGACCTCCGCTTACTACGACAACAGCAATTTTCCGGGGGCGGCCGAAGTGGCTTCCACTTTATACAATCAAGACTTTAAACCTGAAATCTCGACGAACTACGAGGCCGGCTTCGACTTCCGTATGTTCGACAATCGAATAGGTGTAGACTTCTCGTTTTACTATAATCGCACTAAAAACCAAATTTTGGATGCTCCTCTCGACCCGACCACAGGATACAGCCGCGGCACAATCAATTCCGGCTGCGTCCGTAACAGGGGATATGAATTGGAAATCACGGCCACGCCGGTCCTGACACGCGACTTCCGATGGAACACGACGCTCACATGGTCGAAGAATGACAATAAAATACTTTCACTGGCTGAAGGAGCAGACGAAAACCAGGTCATCAGCACTGTGGGAACCGCATCCATCATCGGACGTGTAGGAGGTACCACAGGAGATTTATGGGGCTACAAACTGGTACGCGACCCCGAGGGCAACGTGATTATCGGAGACAACGGCTTACCCGAACAAGCCGACGAAATCGAATATGTAGGTACAGCCTATGCCGACTGGAAAGCCGGATGGTATAATGAGTTCTCTTATAAAGGCTTTAAATTAGGAATCCTGCTTGACGGACAAGTAGGCGGTACAATCTACAGCATGTCATTCCACAAAATGATGGAACAAGGCAAACTCACACAATCCCTGAACGGACGCCTTCCGGGCACGGAGTATTATATGGATGCCAACGACCCGCGCATTGCAGCCGCCGGCTACACGCCCCAAAGCGGAATGTACATGATAGCACCGGGCGTGGTACGGAATGACGACGGAACGTTCTCGCCCAACACGAAAGTGGTAACTATCGAAAGTTTTTATAAGGAGTATTATCGGAGAGCCAATGTAGAAACCAACTCGTTCGATGCCTCTTTCTTGAAAATCAGAGAAATCCGATTGGAATACGAACTCCCTAAGAAAGTCTTGGAAAAATCTCCATTCTCAAAAGCCTCGATAGCCGTATACGGACGCAATCTGTGGTGTTTCACTGACTATCCTCTCTTCGACCCGGAATCCGTAGCCTTGGATGGCAGTTCCATGGTATCCGGTATAGAAACAGGCTCGCTGCCTACTACAAGAACTTTCGGCTTCAACCTCAATCTTACTTTCTAAAGAACAAAAACAATGAAAAGAACGAATCTTTTAAGAAATATCACACTCGGAATGGTATTAAGCGGCTTTGCCTGCTCGTCATGTACCGACTTCGATGAACTGAATACAGACCCCACACGTATGGAAAAGGTGAATCCCGGCACTCTGCTCGACCCGATTCTTTACGACATGGGCACTTATAACTGGAACCGCTATTACGACTACACATTTCCTTTGATGCAATGTCTCGTAAGCAATAACGGCACAAGCGGGGTCGGATGGTGGAACATGACAGACTCCCGGGGCGACGGAACATGGAACACCTACTACAAATGGATCAACAATGCCAAAGAAATCCAACGGCTCAATGCCCAACTGGCTTCCCCAGAACCGAACTACGAGGCTGTATCCCTCACCTTGCAAAGCTGGATGTACGGCATATTGGCCGATGCTTTCGGTGACATTCCCATGTCGGAAGCCTGTTCGGCCGACCAAGGTATTCTTGCTCCCCGGTTCGACCGGCAAGAACAAGCCTACCGGCAAATCCTCGACAATCTGAAAACGGCCAACAGTTTGTTCGACACAGAAAGCGGACTCGTGTACAACACTTCCGGAGACATGCTTTACAGCACTACCGACGGAGAAGGCATCAAGAAATGGCAGAAATTCTGTAATTCGCTCCGCATGCGTACCTTGACCCGGCTCTTGGATGCAGAAGGTTTTAACGCACAAGCCGAATTACAAGAAATGTACAATAATCCGGCTACGTATCCCGTATTCGAATCTAATGACGATGCTGCCATGTTGGGCATCTCGGGGGTATTCCCTGAAGAGGCACCCATGGCACGCCCTCAAGATTTCACTTCATACGTCAACTTATCTGAATTCTTCATCGACCTGCTCAACTCTTGGAATGACCCGCGCCTGCCGGTATTTGCCACCCAAGTGGAACAGGAAGACGGTACCAAAGCCTACGTGGGACTTCCCAGTGGTTATCTGACTCTACCGGCCATAACAGCTTCCCTCCCCAACCAAAGCATGGCAAAGGCTCCTATGGAGCTTACCTTGATGTCGTACGCAGAAGTGGAATTCATCAAGGCAGAATTGTTCCAAAAAGGAATCCTCCCCGGAGGTGCCACAGAAGCTGAAACCGCTTACAAGAAAGGTGTACAGGCTTCTGTGGAACAGTGGAACGCCACACTCCCCGCCGATTATTTCGATAATCCCCAAGCCCGATACGACGGTTCCTTGGAGCGTATCATGAATCAAAAGTTCGTGGCCTTGTATTTCTGCGACTATCAACAATGGTTCGAATACAACCGCACGGGGTATCCGGTTCTTCCCGTAGGAGAAGGCATACAAATCAGCCACAACCAAATGCCTCGAAGGTTTAAATATCCGGCCGCCGTGCAACGTACCAATATGGCAAACTACCAGGAAGCCAAAAAAAACATGGGCGGCGATGAGTTTTCCATCAAATTGATTTGGCAGAAGTAAAGCAAAACATAGAAGAACATGAAAAAAATTATTGTAGCAATGGCTGTTTGCTGCTGCGCAGGAACAGTCCCCGTAGAAGCCCGTCCGGAGAATCATACGGAAACAACCGTCTCCACGTCCCATCCGGAAAAAAGAAACACCGAGAGTAAAGAAGCGTCAGGCACGGAGTTTGTATTCGACATATATGGCGACATTCCCGTAGCAAAAGTAGTTTTCGAATCCGACCACTTCCTCGGAGAGGGTATCGCTAAAAAATGGGACACTTTCGTCCATAACTATACTCACGAATACGACATGTCCGTCGGTTTCTCCGACACATCGGTAGAAATAGTCAAACCGGCGGTATACAAAGCCGTCAACAAGGTGAATAAATATTATAAGAAAGCCGTCAACAAAAATCAGATTAGCCGCGATGCCGCCATCACCAACATGGCCCATATCCTGGACTGCGCCAACGTAATCTGCTTCGAACAAGACACCCAAACCTTAGAGCAAGCTTTGCGCTCGGCCGACCGACCGGAAGCAATCATCGCCCTATTCGATAAAGTAAAACTCAGAAAACATTAAAAAGCTATGAAACGTAACTATAAACATATCCTATTCCCGTTTGTTTTATGCGGACTGATGGCTGCCCAGACCTCGGCAGCCCCGGGAATCGTCAAAGGCCGTATCACCGACACCCAAGGAAAACCCGTAGCCCAAGTAGTCGTGACAGACGGACGTAATTTCACTACGACCGATGGCACGGGACATTACCGCATGGAAAGCGATGCAGAACGCCAACCGTTGGTTTACATCTCAACCCCATCTGCCTACAAGTTACCGGCAACCGACGGAATTGCTGACAGGTTCTACCAATTCCAAAAAGCGGATTCGCAAGAAAACACCTGTAATTTCACGCTTGAACCACGGGAAACCCCTACCCGCCGGTTTGTGTACATTGCCATTTCCGACCCTCAAGTGAAAACCGACGCCCATCTCGACCGTTTCCGGAAAGAAACCGTTCCCGACCTGAAATGCACTGTGGATTCTTTCAAAGGACAAGAAGTGGTAGGCATGGCCGTGGGAGATTTGGTCTGGGATGCCATGAACCTGGTAGAACCATATAAAGAATGTGTTTCCCACTTGGGACTGACGATGTTCCAAGCCATCGGAAATCATGATTTCAACCTTAAGTATGCCGATATGGAACGCACGGCAGTTCCGGAATCGGGTTATGGAGAAGCCGATTACCACAAAGCATTCGGCCCTACCGATTACTCTTTCAACATCGGCCAGGTACATGTCGTAACCATGAAAGACATAGACTACCAAGGCGGAAAGAAATACAAAGAAGCTTTTACTCCGGCCCAACTGGCATGGTTGAAAAAGGATTTGAGCTACGTGCCCAAAGGCAGCCTCGTGTTCCTCAACCTGCACGCACCTACTTCCAATACAACGGCAGAGGGCAGTGGAAACACAAGTAATACATCAGAGTTGTTGGACATTCTCAAAGATTACCAGGTACATATATTTGCCGGCCATACCCATTTCTACGAAAACGCACAACCTGCGGCTAACATCTACGAGCACAACATAGGAGCCGCCTGCGGAGCGTGGTGGGCCGGACACGTGAACCGTTGCGGGGCTCCCAACGGATACCTTATAGTAGAGGTAGACGACAAAAACGTGAAATGGCACTACAAAGCTACCGGGAAACCCTCTGACTACCAATTCCGCACCTATAAGCCGGGAGAATTCAAGAGCCAACCGAAACAAGTCGTGGCCAACATCTGGGACTGGGATCCGGACTGGAAAGTAGAATGGTTCGAAGACGGAAAACCGAAAGGCCCGATGCAGCCATTCGAAGATGAAGACCAGGACTTCATCACAATGAAAAACGGAAAAGCAGAAGGCTACCACACCCGCCATCTTTTCCGTGCCCAACCTTCCACGTCGGCCCGAACCATCACGGTCAAAGCGACTAACCGTTTTCATGAAAACTACACACAACAAATCGAACTATAAGCCTGATAAAAATGAACATCTATCAAAAAACCATTGCTACAGCCTGTCTTTGCCTCGCCGCACTAAGCATCCAGGCACAGACTCAAGTCATCGCCCATCGAGGTTATTGGAAAGCCGAAGGTTCGGCACAAAACTCATTGGCCTCTTTAAGAAAAGCGGCCGAAGCGAAAGTCTACGGGAGTGAATTCGACGTACAAATGACTGCCGACGGCATCGTGGTTGTCAATCATGACAATACCATCGGTTCGACAGCCATATCCCGGGCTACTTACGAGCAAATCAAAGAGAGCAAACTCAAAAACGGGGAGACGTTACCCACTTTGCAAGCTTATTTAGAGGAAGGACGCAAGCTGAAAGACCTGCAGCTTATTCTTGAAATCAAGAAGAACAAAAACAAAGAACATGAAGACCAAGCCGTGAAAACCATCGTAAAAATGGTAAAAGACATGGGAATGGAAAAACAAACGGAATACATCTCTTTCAGCCTGAACGTATGCGAACAGTTAGTCAAAGCCACCAACGGAGCCTCCGAGATATTCTACATCAACGGAGACCTCTCGCCCCAGGAAGCCAAGGCCAAAGGTTTCACCGGCATAGACTATAATTTCAAGGTGTTCGACCAACATCCCGAATGGGTAGAAGAAGCGCATCGTTGCGGTCTGAAAGTAAATGCCTGGACGACGAACAAAGAAGAAGACCTGAAAAGAATGCGCGACCTGGGAGTAGATTTTGTCACGACCGACCACCCCGTAGAGGCCATACGACTCATGAAAGAAAAATCATAGCGGACGAATCATTCCTCAAAACTCACATAAGGCTGCAGGCGTTCCAAATCGGAAGGGGAAAACTCCTCGTACAACGACAACGCTTGCAGCTTTTTTATAGGCCCGTATTTACGGCGATGCTCCACTATCACCCGGCTCTGATAGAAATTCAAATAGGGATGACAGCGCAAGACTTCTACCGACATCCGGTTGACCAGTAACGGACGATGTACGGCCGGAGATACCGTAAACCATCTTCCGATGTTTTCAGGCAACTCCCCCATCTCCTTCAGTTGAGCCACAGACACAAAACCGCCCAAACGGTTGCGGTAGTCCACAATCCGCCTCGCATAATAAGAGCCGATACCGGGAATCTTCTTCAATGTAGCCGTATCGGCCGTGTTCAGTTCCACCCGTATGCCTTCCGGGAATTTCTCTTGCCGTGGAGGGAGTTCCACGGTGTCTGTTCCCGGCAGACCGTGAGGGTACAAGTCCGACATCAACTTATACTTATCAGCGATACGGATATAAGGCAACAGCCTTTCGTAGTCTCCTTTTGTCAGTCCGTAAAGTTTGGAAAAATCTTCCGGACGGTGGTAACGTCCGCCACGTGCCCGGTATTTATAAATATTGCGCACTTGCCATGGCGACAAGCCCAAACGGAGCAAAGCGGTGGAATCAGCCGTATTGGGGTCGAAAAAGAATGTAGCCGGTTTCGCCTTAACAGGTTGTCCATAGGTTGGCCCGCTACGTACGACTACCACGGTATCCGGTTTCAATCCGGCAAAAAAGCGTTCATAAACCAACGAGTCTCCGCTGTCTTCTTTCGCCGGTGTCCGACGGTCGAACCACAAGAAAAAAGAAGTGGATAACACAATCCCCATCAATACGCCCGCCAACAGCAAGACCGCCCTTCTGTCCGCTTTCGAAAAATAGAAGAGATTACGCCACGTCCGCCTCATTTTCCGGTCATTTGAACAATTCGTTTACAAAAATGGAAGCAATGGCCACTGGGGCCACAAATTTCAACAGAAAGATATAGAAGCCGAAAAACGGTATCCGGAGCTTCCCCCAATCCGTCACTTCCTCCCGCACGATCCTACGGTCAAGATACCAACCGGTAAAGATAGAAATGAACATCCCGCCCAAAGGCAGCATCAGCTTGGCTGTGACAAAATCGAAAAGATCAAAAATAGTCATTCCTCCCAAACGGATTCCGTTCAACAGCCCGAAAGACAAAGCGCAAAATACCCCCAACGTCATACAAACCAAGGTCACCACGGTGGCAGCTTTCTTACGGGAAAGTTTAAAACGCTCGTGCAGATAGGCTGTAGCCACTTCATGCAAAGAAATGGTGGAAGTCAGCGCTGCCAACACCAACAATACGTAAAACATGAGCGAGAAGATATAGCCCACCCACGGTACACTCTTGAAAGCCAACTGGAAAACATTGGGCAAAGTGACAAACACCAATCCCGGACCGGCATCGGGCGACAGCCCCGGAACGGAATAGACTGCCGGAAAAATGATGAAACCGGCCAACACGGCCACGAATGTGTCTATCAACGCCACGCTTCCGGCTGTCTTTACCAGATTGGCATCACGCGTAAAATAGGAAGCATACGTACAAAGACATCCCATGCCGACACTCATGGAAAAGAAAGCCTGCCCCATGGCATCGAGCACCACCTTGCCGTCTACCTTACTGAAATCGGGACGCAACAGGAAAGCCAACCCCTCGGACGAACCGGGCATGGAGAAGGAACAAACCACCAAGACACAAATAATCAACAGCAGCAACGGCATCATGACTTTGGAGAACTTCTCTATGCCGTCTTTTACCCCCCGGACGATGACGACATGTGTCAACAGGATAAAAGCCGCCATATAGAGTACAGGTTTCCAAGGACTGCCGACAAAGTCATTGAAGAAAAGCGTATAGTCCTTGCTCCCGGAAAGTCGCCCCGTAGCCGATGCCACCATATACTCCAATGTCCATCCGGCCACTACGCCATAATATCCCAAGATAAGAAAAGCTGCCACGACCCCCATCATACCGACCCATTTCCAATGTGTGCCCGGTGCCAACACTTCGTATGCCCCTCCCGTATTGGCCCGTGAACGGCGACCGATAAGAAACTCGGAAACCATCACCGGTATGCCCAGAAACATCACACACAGGATATAAACCAAAATAAAGGCAGCCCCGCCGTTCTCGCCCACTTCGCAAGGAAAACGCCAGATGTTCCCCAACCCGACAGCCGACCCGGCCGAAGCCAATATAATCCCGATCTTACTTCCAAAATTCACTCTTTCATTTGCCGACATAAGCCCGTTCTTAAAAATTAGACCTGTAATGCCGACAAAAGTACGAAAAAAGAATTATTTTTGCAGATAAATTGTTATTTATATGACGCACGAACTAACAAAATGGATAAGAAGACATCCGATTAGCGTTATCCTCATTCTCGTAATCTGGTATCTCTCGCTGTTTACCCCACCCAAGACCGAACTGGCCAACGTACGCTTTATTGACAAGTGGGCGCACTTGTTGATGTATGGTTCGTTGGCATTTGTCTTATGGATGGAAGACTGGCGTGTGCGGAAGGCTTCCCCCTCCATGCCACGTGCCCTTGCCCTCTATATAGGACCGGTAGCCATGAGCGGACTCATCGAATTGGCACAAGCCTACTGCACCACCGACCGGAGCGGCGACTGGCTCTTGGCCGCCAATGCCATAGGAGCATTGGCCGGCATTGTCCTCAGCGGCATGCTCACCCGGAAAATGCGCAAGAAAGCATAGCTCGCCGCACGCTACGCCTTCGCACCCCTATCCTTCCCGCCAAAGTTTATACGGATAAGTACGAAGGTGGGAATTGTAGTAACGGCGATCGCCTGTGACTTCCCGTCCGATGAAACCGGGCTTTTCAAAAGCTTCTTGTTCGTCGGAAAGTTCCACCTCGGCCATAATCAGCCCTTCGTTGTCGCCATAGAACTCATCGACCTCGAACACGTGCCGCCCCGACCGCACAAGGTAACGCGTCTTGTCGATTACACCCGGTTCGCACAACCTCATCAGGTCTTCCGCGTCCTGCAAGGGTACTTCCGTCTCGAATTCATAACGCGAGATGCCCGCTTCATTCGAACGGCCTTTTATCGTGAGATACCCCTTGTCGTCGCGAATACGGACAC
>ENA-ORRO01001999-ORRO01001999.1-human-gut-metagenome-genome-assembly--contig:-NODE-1999-length-13382-cov-2.384333_pt1 | contig 13382 bp, 4 predicted proteins | sample MGYA00242176_ERZ509136 | MGnify/ENA primary metagenome ERZ509136 (study PRJEB26280, sample SAMEA2338644) | human gut metagenome | biome: human gut; feature: human-associated habitat; material: faeces... | reverse complement strand
GCCTGTATGATCCGGGATTTGCCACGGGATTTAGGGGAGAGAGAACCCAGGAGGCTGAACATCCGGGAGAGGAATGCACGGAGAGAGGCATGCGGCAGGAAAAGGCCGGCACGCTCTACGTGGTCGGCATTGGGCCGGGAAGGCCGGATCAGATGACGGCCCAGGCCCGTCAGGCCTTGGAGCGGAGCCGGGTGATTGCCGGATATCCGGTGTATGCGGCAGAAACAGTAGACAAAAAGGATTTTTCTTATTATATTGGAACGGTATTCGATGCATTTTTTTATTGAGAAGCAAGAGACCTTTCCCTAGCAGTATGCATATAATAGAGTATCGTAAGGAGGATGTGACAGCGTATGCGGAATATCATTGTTTTCGGACACGATCCGCGGATGGAGAGTGTCGCCGGATATTTTTATCATCTTGGATATGATGTATATGAGAACCCGGAAGAACCGGTTGCGGATGCGTGTATGATCACCGCACCGAAGCTTTCGGAGGCAGAGGAGGATGCGTTATGTGCGTATGTGACAGACGACCAGATCTTATATCACGGTCTGCTGTCGGCGGCAAGTCAGCAGAAGCTGCAGGAAAAAGGTGTTACCTGTCATCCATATCTGCAGCTTGAAACACTTGTGACGGAGAATGCGCAGCTCACCGCACAGGGAATCCTGTCAATCGCCGGAAGAGATGCCGTGCTCTTGGAAAGCCACTGTCTTGTACTTGGATATGGGCATTGCGGAAAAGCAATTGCGGATGCACTTGCAAAAGCCGGGGCACATGTGGATGTTGCAGTCAGACGGAAGGAACTGAAAACCGAGATTGAACAGCATGCATATGGATACCGGAATCTTGCACAGTGGGATCATTACGCCTATGACAAATACAGCTATGTGTTCAACACGATACCGGCGATGGTCTTAGACGCCGGGCATCTGCAATGGTTTTCCCCGTCGATTCTCATCTATGATATAGCTTCAAGCCCGGGCGGAACGGATTTTGCATATTGTAAGGCACACGGCATTCGGGCAGACATCTATCTGGGTATCCCCGGAAAGCTGTATCCAAAGGAAGCAGGAACTGTGATTGCTTCCGGTATCTACGAGCATGCGCTCGTCACGGAGACTCCTTCGGACTAACAAAAAGGAGCCATAAGGTATGCGGTCAGACTGTCATCTGGGATTTGCGATTACCGGATCATTTTGTACGTTCGAAAAGATAAAAAAACAGATAGAGCTTCTACGGGATGAGGCGGCGAGTATCACGCCGATTTTTTCACAGCATGCCTATGAACTGGATACGCGGTTTGCGGAGGCGAAGTCCTTTGTGAAAGAGATTGAGACAATCACAGGAAGAAGCGCGATTCACACGATACAGGGCGCAGAACCGGTTGGACCGAAGAAGCTGTTCGATGCCCTTGTGATTGCACCCTGCACGGGAAACACAGCAGCAAAGCTTGCAAATGGAATCACGGATACTCCGGTTTTGATGGCGGCGAAGTCGCACCTTCGGAACGGGCGTCCCGTGATCATTGCTATTTCCACGAACGATGCGCTTGGCATCAATCTGCAGAACATCGGAAAGCTCATGGTGATGAAGCATATCTATTTCGTTCCGTTTGGACAGGACGATGCGGTAAAAAAGCCGAATTCCTGCGTGGCGGATATGACAAAGATTGCAGAGACGGTAGAATATGCACTGGCAAAGGAGCAGATCCAGCCGGTATTATTATAAAAATGGTTGATTTGGAACCGTTCGTCCCAGAAAAATGCATTTCGTCCCAGAAAGGTTGTCACAATAAGTAAAATATGTTACAAAAAAAGCATGTTACTATCAGAGTAGCGTGCTTTTTTGTTATGGTGAGGGGGAAATGCACACATTTATACGGTGCATTCGACCATCATACAGAAATGATGATTATAGTTAACTGAGATAAGAAAGAGAGGGATCATATGCGAAAAAGAGAGGGAATGAAAAAACGAAGATCAAGGATACTGGCATGGCTGCTGGCGTGTTTAATGGTGCTGTCCGTGATACAGGGGACGGGCTGGGGCAGTCTCACCGTGCAGGCGGAGGAAGCAGAAAAAATTCCAACGAAATTGAAGGTTGGAACAAAAGACGAAGATCAAGTTATAAAAGATGGTGCTGTGATAAATAAGGAAGGGACAGGCTGGAATTATAATGAGACTACCAATATCCTCACCCTGACGAATGCAAATTTAGGAGATATCATATACGATGGTGGCGATTTGAATCTGCAAATCAAAGGAGATAATACCATAGGACAAATTGATTCAGTGGAGAATGCTATTTATATTACTGGCATAGAAAATGGCAAGTTAGCTTGTACAGATATAGCTGTAGATACTTTTTCTGTAGAAAACATAGAATTAAATGCTTCAAATGACATAAACGTAAAAACTGCAACAGTAAAAAATGTGAAACTAAATACAAGTACCTATTTAGATACAAATATACTTAATTGTTCTGGAAGTCAGATTAATACAGCGGATCGTGTATTCGTAGGGGGTTCACTTAACTGCGTGGATAGTGAGATTAGAGCGGGAAAAATAGACTTTTCAGCAATAAAGAGAACATATACAGATTCTATTGTGGTAGATAACATGAACAACACTGCGAGAATCTATGGAGCGGCGACCTTATGTGAGGAGCTGAAGATACCAAGTGCTGGCACGATTATGTTTGCGGAAGGTGCAAGTATTACAAATCTGGATAAGCTTACCGTGGAAGAAGACGCGAAGATTTTTGTAAATTATAAAATGGATGAGTATGGATCTGAAAGCTATGAGAAACATACACATAATACCGAAGCGACAAAAGGTGGTACATACATAGACAGCCAAAAGCATTACGAGAATGTGGCATGTAAGGATTGCCCGATTGGATATGTAACAGAGACGAAGGTAGAACGGGAGCATACATATGAGAATGGTTTCTGTAAGGCTTGTGACGCCTACGAACCGGCTGTATTAAATTCTAATAATGCCTATGAGATCGGAAATGCCGGTCAGCTTTACTGGTTTGCCGATAAAGTGAATAAGGAGAGGTATAAATATGTAAATGCGAAGGCAGTTCTGACAGCGGATATTGTTGTCAATAAAAATGTCCTTAATGATGGAGACCTTACGAAAGATGTAGATGGATTGCGTGATTGGACACCGATACAACAATATGGTGGAACATTTGACGGTGCACAGCATACGATCAGTGGTATATATTGTGTTTCAGACACTATTGATGAAGCAGGAATATTTCAGAATACAATCGACAATGCAATTGTAGAAAATATTGGGGTGCTAGATAGCTATTACTGTCTCAAAAAGGGTTACAATGTAGGAGGAATCGTTGGATTCAATAGTGGAATTATTAGAAATTGTTATAATGAAGGAATGGTAAGCAGCTTATATAATAATGATAACTATCTGGGTGGTATCTGTGGAATGAACGGCGGGGGGACCATTACAGGCTGTTATAATAAAGGAAAGGTTGCCAACTCTGTTTGGGGTACTAGGGCTGGTGGCATATGTGGTCGAAGTACTAATAAGATTCTTAATTGCTATAATACCGGATCAGTAACGGGAGGATATATGGTTGGAGGTATATGCGGAAGTAATGCCTCTTCCACCACTTCCGGACGGATCGAAAATTGTTATAACATTGGCACAATAAATACCATTATCAATGATAATGATGACAAAAGAAATATCGCAGTTATTGAGAATGAGAAAGCAGTTGTAAATAATTGCTATTATCTTGAGGATAATTATATTGCAGAGGAAGATGGTGCATCTGGAAGGGATGCAGATGATTTTGCCAGCGGCGAAATTGCTTATCGCTTACAAGTTGGTCAGGACGATCCTGTATGGGGACAGACACTTGCAGACGAAGGCGGAGATCCATACCCGGTACTTGGTGGGAAAACCGTTTATCAGAATGTGACATACAGTGGATGTACAGTAGATACATCGTTGACAATTGAATATTCAAACGAAGAGAAAGATATAAAGTTTACCCATGCACTTGTGAAATCCGAGAAAGTAAATGCGGATTGTGAGAAGGATGGAATGGAAGCTTACTGGACCTGTACAAGCTGTCAGAGGCGGTTCAGCGATGAAGACGGAACAAAGGAACTCAACAAGCTTCCGGTTATTTCAGCGTTTGGACATGATTACAAAGTGGACGAGGAAAAATCAGAGGATGGCACAAGAGTAACGCTGATATTTACCTGCCAGAGAGAAGGCTGTACAGCGGATAAGCACGAAGTAACCGTGACATTAACTGCACCAGATTCTCTTACTTATGCTGGAACTGCCAAGGAAGCAACTGTGACACAGACACCTAAGGATGCGTTTGACTCAGTGAGCGTAAGTTATGAAAGCGTGGATAAGCGAAGAAGTGCCACACTTGTAGAAGGTAAACCGGTCAACGCAGGCGATTATAAAGCGACTGTGACAGTAGGAACAGGAGAAGATGCGGTAAGTGCATCCGTGGAATATACGATACAGAAAAAAGAGATTTCCGTTTATAGTATAGATGCATCTGATAAGATATATGATGGCGCAACGAAAGTAAAGGTTAGCCGTGTAACACTGATCGGAATATTGGAACAGGATGTTGTTGAAGCGGATACGACGGATCTGTATGGTGATCTTCCGGATAAGAATGCCGGTACATATACAGAAATCACACTTCCAGAACTGAAGCTGGTTGGTGATAGTGCGAATAATTATGAATTGACTCAGCCGGATAACCCGATGAAGTTGAATGTCAGCGTAAGTGTACAGAAAGCACCAAAGGCTCCGAACATGCCGGGGGCATCTATGGAGGTAGACTATACGAAGACTACAGTTGGTGCGGTAACACTTCCGGCAGGCTGGAAGTTTGATGATGCTGATATTGACAAGAAGTTAGATGTGGACGTGCCGGTCACAGTGACAGTGAAGTATGCTGACGAAGATGCAGGTAACTACGAGGTAGAAAGTGTCGAGATCACACTGACACGAAAGGCATGTATGCATCCAACAATCAAGTGGATCGTCGATAAAGAAGCGACTGTAGATGCAGAAGGAAGCAGACATAAGGAATGTACGGTCTGCAATACAGTTCTTGCTACCGAGACGATTGCGAAGCTCAAAGCACAAACACCGGATGTTACCATCCGTTACACAACCCATGTACAGACATACGGTTGGCAGGGTGATGAGAACAATGCAAACAAGTGGTTTGCAAATGGCAAGATGGCAGGAACTTCCGGTAAGGCAAAGCGATTGGAAGGTATTAAGATAAGAGTCTATGGGAATGACAACCTTGGCATCCAGTACACAACGCACTGTCAGAGCTATGGCTGGTTACCTTGGTCCGCTAACGGCGAGATGAACGGAACCGAGGGCGAGGCAAAGAGACTGGAAGCAATTAAGATTCAGCTCACAGGCGCAGATAAAGAGAAGTATGATGTATACTATCGTGTACACGCACAATCTTACGGCTGGCTTGCATGGGCGACAAATGGCGCACCTGCAGGAACGGCTGGTTATGCGAAGAGACTTGAGGCAATCCAGATCGTAATTGTGAAGAAGGGTGAGAGCTTCGATCATGCAATCGGAAATATCCAGTCTGCCCGTGGAGAAGCATATATCGCATCATCCACAGCAAATGCGAATCCGGTTGTCACAGGTGAGAACAATGTGAACGTAGAATATCGTACACACGTACAGTCCTTTGGCTGGCAGGGCTGGAAGTACAATGGCGTGATGAGCGGAACAAGCGGTAAGGCAAAGAGACTCGAAGGCATCAACATCAAGCTCACGAACAAGCCATACAGTGGAAGTATTGTCTACACCACCCATGTACAGACCTATGGCTGGCAGGGAAATGAGAACAATCAGAACACATGGAGACACGATGGACAGATGAGTGGTACTTCCGGAGAGGCAAAGCGTCTGGAAGCAATCCGTATCAATCTGACTGGCGAGATGGCAGCGCATTACGATGTTTATTATCGTGTACATGCACAGACCTATGGTTGGTTGAACTGGGCAAAGAACGGTGAAGCAGCAGGAACTGCAGGACTTGCAAAACGTCTGGAAGGTATCCAGATCGTGCTTGTACCGAAGAACGGCAAGGCTCCAGCAACGAGATATCAGGGTATTACCAGTGTGAGAACACAGGCATATATCAAGAAATAATCAATAATAGAAATATAGAAAATGGGTTCCATGAAAGATCTTTCATGGAACCTGTTTTTTATTCGTTCGACAGATAATGCCGCATGGATTTTAAAGCATTTTTTTCTAATCGGCTGACCTGTGCCTGTGAGATCGCAATCTCATCGGCAACTTCCGTCTGTGTTTTACCTTCAAAAAAACGCAGGCGGATGATATTTAATTCCCGCTCGTCGAGCCGTTGCATCGCTTCCTGTAAAGCAAGCGACTGCACCCAGTTTTCTTCTTTGTTCTTTTTGTCTTTGACTTGATCCATCAGATATAAGACATCCTGCCCCTCCTGATATATTGGCTCAAACAGGGACATTGGTGTGGCAATCGCATCTAAGGCGGTCACAATATCTTCTTTTGGAAGCTCTAATTCTTTGGCAATCTCGTCAACCGTTGGTTCGCGGTCGTTTTTCTTTGTCAGGATATCCCGCGTGTAGATTGCTTTGTAGGCGATGTCCCGGAGCGAGCGCGAGACACGGATCGTGTTGTTGTCGCGCATGTAGCGGCGGCATTCACCGATTATCATAGGTACAGCGTAGGTACTGAATTTGACATCCAGTGTCTGATCGAAATTATCCAGTGCTTTGATCAGCCCGATGCAGCCGACCTGAAAAAGGTCATCGGAGCTTTCGATGTTGTTGCCGGAGAACCGTTGGATCACACTCAGAACAAGTCGGAGGTTTCCACGGATAAATTCTTCTCTGGCACTTTTATCCCCTGCGTTCATGCGGGCGAAGAGTGCCCGCTTTTCATCCTCAGAAAGCAGTGGGAGCTTGCTTGTGTTGACTCCACAGATTACTACTTTATTTCCAGCCATAATTTCGTATCTCCTGTAATCCTTTTGTTCACTACTAGAAAGGATTTACAAATCTGTGGAAAGCTATACAATTTTTGGTTTCCAGTTTCTGGCTATATGGCAAAGAATCTGTAAAAAATACCAATTTTGCATAAATACCTGCCAATTTTGCACAAGTGTAAAAAACACCATTTTTATGTGCTATGATACGAACAATGGGTAATACCAGAAACAAAAATAAAAAGCTGAGAGGAGAGAAGCGTATGCAAAAATGGAAAGTTTGCAAGAAGTTGATGGCGGTCATACTGACGCTCTGTATGGTGCTGCCATTGATTTCAAACCAGTACCTGGTTGTACGGGCGGAAGAGACCGGAACTGGTACAACAGACACAAAGAAGCTGTCGGATCTGATTGCGGCAGGTGAGTATGTGTCGGTAGACCTGACTAAAGGCGAGGATGTGACGTTGACGAAGCAGACATGGACGACCGATTCGTATGAATATGTTGCGTCATATTATCAGGAAGGTGATAATACCCAGAAGCAGACAAAAACGGATCGGGGTACGTTGTATCAGATACGGAAATTAGAGGGAGAAACTTTCAGAGTAGAAACAGACTTGGAAAGTGAACTATTATGGTATGAAGAAGATCACATAGACGATGGATATTCACAGGCATATTCACAGTACAATAATAGTCAAAAAGATACTATATACTTGTGGATTCCGCGGGAAAATCCATACGGAAACGAGATACCAGAGAGTTATACAATTACATTTACACCCGGAAAAAAGATTTCTGAATATAAGGACAAGGCAGCGGATATAACTTTAAATCAGACTATTACATTGGACACGAATGCAGATAATTATATAAAAGATGTAAGTCCGGATAACTGGTATGTATGCGATGGATGGTTATATAAAAGCTCCTTTGAATCGGGATATTACACACTGAATCTTGATAATAATAGCGGAAATTTTCAAATAGAGGTTTTCACGTTGAATCAAGAGGGACAATATCAGTGTACTTCAGAGAGATATACGGATGAGAGCAATTCACAGGAAGAACAGTTACTGTTTGAAAATGGATATATCTTTATAAGAAATGTAGCCAACGCTGAGAATATGTCGATTTCACTGGATACTGCAAAGAAATTGTCAGAGCTTACAATTCCAGAGCTTGTAAAGGGAGAATCCTATACATCAACTTCGGAAGACAGCAGCTGGAAGGCTGGTGCTTATGGATATCAGCATCGGATTTATAAAATTTCTGTGGCTGCCGGGAAGATGGCAAGTGTGTTTGTTAAAAAAATGAATGATTCATCTGCACGGAGAATTGAAGTCTTGGATGAGAATCGTATGGAGTTGGAAGAAAAAGATTTCTCAATAAGTGGTAGTACAACAAGTGTTGAACAACATCTGATTTTAAATAATGACACGAATACAGAAAAAGTGTACTATGTTGGCGTTTACGCAATGGATGGAACAGAGACTTATACGATTAGCTACGAGGATATTGCAACCATAGATGCATATGCAGAAAAAGCAGTATCTTTGACAGAGGAAACACCGATCACATTTGCCGAAAACGATGCAAGACTGATTAAGTATGTGTCATATGAGTATGATTATACTCCGGCAAGTCCGTGTTATACAGAAGGTGCGTTGGTAACATTTGATGTACCAGCCAAGACAAGTGCAACGTTTAAGCTTGCAAATGATAGCAGTTATAAAAATTATTCTGTATATACAGATTTGGCGGATGAAGAAAGCCGGCAAACGGTTGGTACAGCAAGTTATGCTGTTTATAATGATACAGATACCGTTAAGAAATATTATGTATTGATTCCGGTAAATCAGGCGGTAAATGCTATAGTTTCTGTGAAAATGAAAAAGAGTATCCAGTTGCGTGAAGTACCGGAATTACAGGTAGGCGATAATACGGTTACAACAGATGCACAGACAGTGGAATATACGTATGCAGGAACTACGGAATATTGGAATGGACATGTATATCAGTTTACCGTGCCAGATGTGGGAACGTATGCCGTTGGATTAAAATACACAGGAACAGATCTGGATACATTTAAGTCTATGGAACTGGACCTGTATTCATCCGATGAGAATGGTGATAATGCGGGATATATAAATAATGTTAGCACGAATAACTATGATAAGATGGATGTATTGACATCGAATCTGGAAAACGGAAAAACCTATTATTTTAAACTTCAATACACAGTCGATAATCAGGCGGTTACAGAAGCAAAAGATATGCAGGGTGTTACAATCTTCATAGAGAAAGATGTGCCGGAAATAAAGGATATTCTGGATTCTGCACAAACGATAACAGCAGCAACGGAAGATGCTGTATCGGGTGATGATATGCGGATTGTGAAGATTGACAGAAGTGTGTTCTGTGGTAAGTTGTATCAGATCACGATTCCTGTGGACTATGAAGCTGCAATTGAGGCAGATAAGGGAAGAGTTGACATTTATGAGCAGGTAAGTGGAGCTATGGTCGATACATCGGATTATGTACGATCCAGTAATTGGAACGAAAATGCGATAAAGGGCGTTCTTCAGAACAACAGTGATGAAGCTAAGACCTATTATGTGTTTGTAAAGAGTCCGTTCTCGAAGGTTACGGTTGGTGAGTTCAAACAGCAGACACCAGCAACTCCGATCGAGAGTGCCGATATTGCAGAACTTACATTGAAGGATGCAAAGCTGCTTAGCGATTTGAAAAAACAGAATATATCGTTTGCAGTATGGGATTATAATACAAACACAGTAAAGAATACGAAGAAAGAAAGCTATTGGTTGAAGTTTACTGTACCGGAAAATGAAGTCTATACATTGGATACGAGTTATAGTGAGACTTACGGTGATGGAAGCTGGACATTTACAGTTTGGAGTTATTATGACAAATATGACGCATATGTATCTGGTGGAAATCATTTGGTTAATTCAGGAAACTATACTCGAAGAATGGATCGGTTTACAGAAGGAACCTATTATATTGCAATCGAGGGTTCCGAGGAATTGCTGCCGATTCAGATTTCTTTGAATCAGATGGCGAAGATTGATTCGTTAAAGGATAGTGCAGTTGAGATATCGGATGCTATCATACAGGCGGGTTCAGTTACGTTGCCAAAGCTTGAAAAGGAATATGCATATCTGGTAGGCTATGGCAATAACTTCTCTTTTGATTATGGTAATCTTATGAAGGTTACTGTTCCAAAACATACAACCTATATGTTCAAGTCTGAAGAATCTGGCTGGTATATGTATTTGTATGAGGAGGATTTTAACAAGGCAATAGAGGGTAACAATCAAGTATCTGCAGTAAATACAACAGATACGGATAAGACGTATTATATTTGGAGTCGTATAAGCGAATATTCGGAAACGATAACAATCGATGTAAGTCAGGTTGAACTTCTTTCTGCAAAGTTTGACACAGCAGAAAAGCTGGAAAAAGGTAACACAGTGACGTATCAGTACAGTGAATCAGATCAATCCTATATGAATGATGTAACGTATTATGATGGAATGGGAGGATCTACGGTTTACCAATATAAGCATGCGAAATTGTATTATCTGGATGCTCCGGGTATGTATAGTCTGAGTCTGACATCCAAACAGGATGCTTCCAATGTATCTGTGACTGTATTTGATAAGAATCAATACATAATAGGAACATATGCATTTGAAAACAAGGCGTATGAGAATGATTACTATCTAGTGGATGGAGAAAAAACATATATTCTGATTTCACAGGATAGTGAGAATCCGGATGCAGAGATTGAACTTACATTATCCGATGTAAAAGAGGATCGATTGCTGACATCCAATCTGGCAGAAGCAGAAACAATCAAAGAAGAGAAGACTGCCCTTACCAATCAGGATGAAAAGAAATATGTATTCAAATGCAAGGGTGAAGATGCGAACACAGGAAATATAGAAGAAAGTTATGCTAAAACAACTGGAAAGCTGTATAAATATGTTGTAGAGCCGTGGTCAGATATCAAGTTTACCGCAGATACGTTCCAAGGCAGAATCTGGATTTTTGATCAGGATGGTAATTTCCAGACTTACGAGGATGTCTGGTATGATACGATGAATTACATATATACAAATGATTCGTCGGCGTATGTGGATCTGTATCTGATGTCAGACAAACGTGGTGATTTGGATGGAACATTGACAATCAAAAAAATAAACTCCGCTGTGCCATTGGGAAAATATGCAGAGCTGGCAATCGAATTACCAGAATCATATACCACATCAGTGGATAAAATCTTGACGGTTCAGCGACCATATAAGGATGCAGATTATGAGGTAGCGTACAAAGAAGCAACTGGTAAACTGTACAGCTTCAATGTTCCTGCAAAGAACAAGGTAGAGATTACAGCAACGAAGAATGCAGGACTTGTCGTCTATAGTGATCTGGACGATGCACCAATCGCGGATGAGATGTCAAGTGTGACATTTAATAATCTCGCAAATGAAGAACAGACTTATTATTTGTGGGTAGAAGGGGACAATGACGGTGTTGTTGTAACAACGACAAAGACATCGTTAGAATCAAAGAAAGAAACAACGGAGAATGGTGAGAAGGTTGAGACGACCGTAGATACAACCGATGATGACACGTTAATTATAATAGCAGAAGATAAGGACACGGCTGGAAAAGTAGCGGATGCGACAGTCAAGGTAGAACAAAAGGGTGGCATCTCAGAGGATGCAATCAAGAAGAGTATTGATGTTGTATCACAATATAACTCGGATAATGACGGTAAGGAGCAGATCAGCAACATTCAGGCATCTTACACAGATGACAGTCAGACAACCGTATCTTCAGATGTATTGAACAGCTTGAAGGATGCACAAGTTTCATTGGAGATCAGCAAGAAAGCATCGGACGGAACGATAGAATATACATGGAGCTTTGATGCAGACTCCCTGAAGGAAACGGATGTCACAAGTGGCGTGAATACGAAGCTGGAAGTGTTTGAGGATGCAGAAGGCTATGAGGATCAGAAGGTAGTCGATGAATTGACTGATCCAGATGCAACGAAGTGTGTAGTGGCATTTGCACATGATGGTAAACTTCCAAAGAATACGAAGGTAACAATCGCAGTTGGTGACCAATATGCAGATGGAACTACGGTTTATTACTACCATATCAACAAAGAGACAAATATATTAGAACCGATCGACAGTGTTGTAGTAGAAAATGGCATGGTTACATTGGTACTTAGCCATTGCTCTGATTATGTAATATGCGACAAGAAGGTTTGTAAGCATGAGAAAACAGAAGTCAGAAACGCAAAGAAAGCAAGCTGTACAGAAGCAGGCTATACCGGTGATACTTACTGTGTAGACTGTGACGCAAAGCTTGCAACAGGTGAAGTGATCGCCAAGAAGGATCATACATCCAGTGACTGGATCGTAGATAAGGCAGCAACCGTCGATGCAGAGGGAAGCAGACATAAGGAATGTACCGTCTGCAAGACCGTTCTTGCAAAGGAAGCAATCGCAAAGCTTCCAGCACCAACACCGACGCCAGAACCAGTTGTAATACCGGATGTGACAATCCGTTACACAACCCATGTACAGACTTTTGGATGGCAGGGTGATGAGAACAATGCAAACAAGTGGTTTGTAAATGGTAAGATGGCTGGTACAAGTGGCAAGGCAAAGAGACTGGAAGGCATCAAGATCCGTGTTTACGGAAATGACAACCTTGGAATCCAGTACACAACCCATTGCCAGAGCTACGGCTGGCTGCCTTGGTCCGCAAATGGTGAGATGAACGGAACTGAGGGTGAAGCAAAGCGATTAGAGGCAATCAAGATCCAGCTTACAGGCGCAGATAAGGATAAGTACGATGTTTATTACAGAGTGCATGCACAGTCTTATGGCTGGCTTGGCTGGGCGAAGAACGGTGCACCATCTGGAACCGCAGGCTATGCAAAGAGACTCGAAGGAATCCAGATCGTGGTAGTGAAGAAGGGCGCAGCTGCACCGGGTGTCAACTACGCAGGTGTTAACGCAGCATCTGGCGTACATCAGGCAAAGAGTTATATTGCAAAGGCTGGTTCTTCTCCAGTGGTTGGCAATCAGGCAACTTCAAATACAAATCCAAGTGTGGCTGGAGAGGCAAATGTCAATGTTGCATACCGCACACACGTACAGACCTTTGGCTGGCAGGGATGGAAGTATAACGGACAGATAAGTGGTACTTCCGGACAGGCAAAGAGACTCGAAGGTATCAATATCAAGCTTACAAATAAGCCATACAGTGGAAGCATTGTTTACACAACCCATGTACAGACTTACGGCTGG
>ENA-ORRO01001997-ORRO01001997.1-human-gut-metagenome-genome-assembly--contig:-NODE-1997-length-13388-cov-2.652591_pt1 | contig 13388 bp, 7 predicted proteins | sample MGYA00242176_ERZ509136 | MGnify/ENA primary metagenome ERZ509136 (study PRJEB26280, sample SAMEA2338644) | human gut metagenome | biome: human gut; feature: human-associated habitat; material: faeces... | reverse complement strand
TGGCAATCGCGCGCGCGCTGAGCTGCGGGGCGGAGGTGATTATTGCCGACGAGCCGACCGCTGGATTGAACCGTGACGACGCCGCCGTGGTGCTGGGGCTGCTGAAGAAGGCCAAGCGCGATGAGGATCGTAAGCGTGCGATTATTGTGGTGACCGATAATCCGGAGGTCGCCGATCAGATGGAACATTGCGCGGAGCTTGAGTAGCGAGCGGCGTTCTGCGAGGCGAAAGCCTTGCGGACTGGTGTTGCATGCCAGTCCGCAAGGCTTTTTTCGTGCTGATTCTGGTTCGTGCCGATTCGCGCTGGTTTGCGGTGACACACCGCTAAAAACATGTCATGCGCTACGTGTGGCAGACTCTTTCATCTTTGGAATCTCAAAACCGCTATGTGTGGCAGATCGTTTGACGCCTCGTGAGTTAGAGGGTCTGTTTTATACCCCCTAATGTATGGCGGGAAAAGAGAAGTGCCACAGATAGCGGTTTTCAGTGCGCAAAACTCGGGCGGCAGCCAGGCTTCGAGGAATTTTTCGGGTGTATCTCGCTTATGAATGGCGGATTTTTCCGCTCGACGCGTGCTATCTCGCTTATAGATGGCGGATGGTTTTGCCGCATGAGACTTAGAGGGGATTGAACTTGCCCCCTAACACCTAGTCTTCCTGAGACACCCGCCATTCATAAGCGAGATAGCATCCGGCAGACACCGAAATCCGCCATTCATAAGCGAGATAAGTAGGTTCGCTACTCGGCGATGCGCATGTGGTACTGCGCGGCGAGCGGTTTGACGTCGAGGACGCCGTAGCGTTCCAGAAGGCGCAGCCATTCGCGCTTGTTGCTTTCGCCGAAACGGGCGGCCTTGCGCGTGTAGGCTTCGGCGGTCAGGAACTTCGGCGGAATCGACTTGCTGTTGTACTTGTCCGCCACCATGACGACCTCCTGCTCGAGGTTCATCGGCACGTAGTCGGCCGGGGGCAACGGCAATCCCTGCGATTCCACGGTTTCGCGGGTGAGGCCCACACCTGTGTGGTTGCGTGCGAACTGGGCGATCGATTCGTCAACGCCCTCGTTCAGCAAGTATTCGTAGCCTTTGAGCCCGTGCTGAACATAGTGCGGACCGTCGAATTTGAGCGGTTCGCCGTCGGAACCGTCCTGCTTGAGCAGGAAATACGTGCCGATGTCGTGCAGCAAACCGCCAATGACCACCAGATGCTCGTCGATGAGCCGCGGCGGAACGGTACCTCCGGTCAGCCCTTCCGTGGACGGCACCGCAGGCATGTGCAACATGCCGAGCGATTCCTCGCCGGTATTGTCTTTCGTCAGTTCCAGTCCGAAGTCGCCGGTTTTTTCGGGAGCGTCCGTCGGCAGGGTGCAGCGGCGGGTGAACAGCGCGTTCTGCCGGCGGGCCATGCGGCGGGCGATGTCGGCCACGACCACGCAATGGCCGTGGATGAGGTCGTATGCGGCTTGCGATTGCGCGATTTTGCGATGTAGCTCATCCACTTGCGCAAGAGTGGGGATATAGCCGGTCGTCGGCTTGTTCGATTCGGTTGTTTCGTTCGATTCGTTCGTCATACGCCCATCTTAGGCACGTTCCATCACGCCCATCACACGGTTCCTGACGCAGTTTCCAAAACGGTTCCCAACAGCCGAAGGGATTCATACACCACACCAGGGGAATCCCGAATGAACGGACACGGATTCAACGGTTTCCCCGTCTTGTCAACGATGTTCCAAGGAATGCCGCCTTAAAACGAGCATTCATCAGCTGCCCGCAGCGGACGGCACGATACGCGGGGACGTTATGTGCGGAAAATCAGATGGAACGGACGCGGAATTCGCCGGTGCGGTTGGAAGCCACGATCATCTGGTCGTTTTCGAGGCGGGTCCAGCCGTCTTCGGCGCGCTGGTCGAAACCGGAGCTGGCCACGACCACGCCCTTCGACTGATCGTCGTTTCCGCCGAGCGCACGGTAGCGCAGCACGCGATAGTCGCGCGCCTGCTCGCCACGACCGTACTGGTCGTAGATTTCGACGATGCGCTTGGACGTGACCTCACGTCCGGCCGCGCACAGGGCGATGAACTGGTCCTGGCTTTGGATCATGCAGTTGTAGCTGGACTTCGGATAGCTTTTGCGCAGTTCGCGCACGGCCTGCGCCACCGCCTCGTCGAGTGCGAAGCCGAAGCCGATGTATTGCAGGATGACGGCGAAGAAAATGGCGGAATCGGAACGGCCGCCGGTGGACTGCACGATGCTCGGATCGACCGGGAACGCGCGATTCGTAATGATGTTGCGGCCCTGGTCGTCAGAAATGTCGCCATTGTGGATGAAGCTCAGGCCGTTCGCATAGAAGGGCTGCTGGTTTTCAAGAATCAGCGGCAGGTTGGAGCTGGCCAGGCGCAGATGCCACAGGCCGCCGCGGGCCGGAGTGTTGGCGAGCTCGTCGAAAATCGGATCATGACGGGCGGCGATGGTGTTTTTGTAGATCGCGGTGCCGGTTTCCGGAGTCGGCGCACCGCCGTCGCGACGGTATGGCGATTCGTCCGGCACGGTGATCAGCGCGGCGCCCCAGCCGTCGTTGTGGATCTCGCTCAGATTTCGGAAATCGCGCACGTTCTGCATGCCGAGCACGCCATTGAGGTTGGTGTTGCTGCCTGCCGTCGCGAATCCAAGTAATCTGCACATGGTTGATTACTTTAGCGACGGCAGGTTTCGACGCGCGCGTGCCGTTATCGGAGTTGGTTATAGCCTGCGATTCAGCCGCCGATTCATACGCATCGCACGTCGCAAAACGCACGTCACGAACGTAAGTTGTCCCGCAAACGAGCAGGAGGACCGACATATCCTGTTGCAGACCGTAAAAACTCGGCCTAAGCGGCCCGGAGCGTGTCGGTAATAGGATATGCCGGTCCTCCTGCGGACCATACGCTTATAGCAAAAAGCCCGGAATGTTCTGTTCGCGACCGTAAGCTTGGCCGAACGGCCTTGAGTGTGTCGCGAACAGAACATTCCGGGCTTTTCAGGACAAATTCACACGCGCTTCAGACGCGGCGGACGCTCGGTGGCGAGGAACAGCGGCTGAATCTCAATCAGCGGATTGTAGGGAGCGAGTCCGAACCATTTGACCGGAGAGCCGGCCAAATGACGAATCGCGTACTTGATCTGCAGTGAGATCGCGCCCTTCTGGGACACCTTCGACTCGGGCATCAACGCCTTGTGAATCAGCACGTAGCGGATAGGTCCGATGTTCGGATCGGCATCCAGCTTCGGGTAGCGGGTGGTCTGCTTGGGCAGATCGCCGGACTTCGACAGATCGTTCATGATCTGGTGGATGTATGCAGGAATCGACTGCGACACCTTGAAGCCCAAGCGAATACGCACGCGGAACAGGAAGTCCGTGCCGAAATTCTCCACCGAATACTCGCGCGTGAACGGGTTGTCGGATGTTTCCACCGACACCGCCCACCATGCGCGGGCGCGCTTCGGATGGTCCGCGAAAATCGAGAAGAAGATGTCGGTATCGACACGCTTCATTTCCGGATCGGACGTCAGATAGACGATGTTGTCCGTGAAATACGGAATCGAATCGTCCTCATGAAGCTGCTTCAGAACCGGCACGCAATCGGCGGGCTGCATATGCCGGCGTTGCGCGCGTTCCAGCTTCGTGCCTTCGTTCCACGTGTACATAATCAGCAGAATCGCCAATGTCAGCAGCATGGTGAACCAGCCACCGTGCAGGAACTTCGCCATCGAAGCGAAGAAGAACAGGAACTGGATGGCCAGGAACACCACTGTGAACACGACCGCGCCGACGCGCTTGCCATCGTGCCAAATGTAGACGGCCAGCAGAATCGTCGTGGTGATCATCGTGACGGTCAATGCCAGGCCGTACGCGGCGGAAATATGCTCCGAATCGCGGAACATCGCCAAAACCAGCAGGGTGGAGACGCACAGCACGGCGTTGACCACCGGAATGTACAGCTGGCCGCGGGTACGAGCCGGATAGCGCACCTGCAGGTGGGGCATCCAGTTGAGTCGCGTCGCTTCGGAAACCATGGTGTAGGCGCCGGTGATCAACGCCTGCGAAGCGATCACGCCGGCGCACACGGACAGCAGCACCGCCACGTAACGTACGGACGGGGTCATCATTTCGAAGAACGGATTGAGGCCGTGCATGTGGTTGTACGCGGTGTCGTCCCAATGGTTGAGCATCCACGCGCCCTGGCCGAAATAGCAGAGCACAAGGGCGATCTTGATGAACGGCCACGTGAAGTAGATGTTGCCGCGGCCGACGTGGCCCATGTCGGAATACAGCGCTTCGGCGCCGGTGGTGGACAGGAACACGGTGCCCATGACGGCGAGGCCTGCCGCATTGTGGTGGCTGAAGAGGAACTCCACGCCGTACACCGGATTCAGCGCTTCAAGCACGCTCCAATCGGAGCTCAGGTTCACCAAGCCGACGACGGCGAGGAACGAGAACCAGATCATGACCACCGTGCCGAACGTGCGGCCGATGCGTTCGGTACCGCGCGACTGCACTGCGAACAGGCAGACGATGATCACAATGGTGATCATCAGCGTCAGTTCTTTGTTTTCGCTCATGATCGGTTCCAGCAGCGGCAGTGTTTCCAAGCCTTCCACTGCCGAGCTGATCGAGACGGCCGGCGTAAGCACGGAATCGGCGAGGAACGCGGCGCCGCCCAGCATGGCGGGAATCGCAAGCCATGCCCCATATTTGCGGATCAGCGAATACAGTGCGAAGATGCCGCCTTCGCCGTTGTTGTCGATGCGCATGGCGATGAACACGTATTTGACGGTGGTGATCAGCGTGATCGACCAGAAGACCAGCGACAGGATGCCCAGCACCGCGGCGCGATCCGTATGCGCCAAACCGCCTTGGCCGTTGAGGAACGTCTGCATGGTGTACAGCGGCGAGGTACCGATGTCGCCGTATACCACACCAAGCGCCACGATGGCCATGGCCGGCGTGATTTTGTCCGGGCCGGACTGGAGACGGCTCCACCAGCGGCCGATGCGGCCCTTGCTGGCGGCCTCGTCAAGTTTCGCGGCTTCCTGCTGCTGCGCCTCGTGCTCCTTGATGAGCGTCTGGCGCTCCTCCTTGGTCAGGACCTTGTGCGAGACCTTTGGCGCCTGCGTGTACGTCGCTGCGTGAAGCAGCGGCTGTTCTTCTTCGTTCGGCTCGTTAGCCATAACGCTTCCTCCAAGTGGCGGGCCTTCCAACCCGCTCCCCAAAATAAAACGCAAGGTGTGACACTAGGAGCCTGACAAACAGTTGTCAAATCTTCACATGACATCTGGCATGTCTTGTCAGCAATTCAAGTAAGCTTAATTGTTTGTTTTACTTGGATTATGAAGCGCTTCACTAGATGCCGTACACCACACGCGTCGTATTGCGCGTGGCTTTGGCGATTTCAGCCAACGGTCTGTCAAGATAGTCGGCGAGCGCCTGCAGGGTGTACGGGATCATATACGGCGCGTTGGTGCGGCCGCGGTAGGGCATCGGACTTAGGTAGGGGGCATCGGTTTCGACCATGACGTGGCTCATGCCGACGAGTTTCGCCGATTCGCGGATTCCGTCGTTGCCTTTGTAGCTGGATGTGCCGGAAAGGCTGAGATACCAACCGTTTTTGCGGGCGATTTCGCCCATTTCGGCGTCGCCGGAGTAACTGTGGAACACGGTACGTTCGGGGGCGCCGTCGGCGAGCAACGTTTCGATGACTTCCTTGTGCGAGTCGCGGTCGTGGATTTGCATGGGCAGGTTGAGTTCCTTGGCGAGCGCGATGTGGGCACGGAACGCTTCGCGTTGCAGTTCCTTGGCGGATTCGCCAGTGCGGAACAGGTCCATGCCGGTTTCGCCGATGGCGACGACCTGGTTGGGGTAGGTGGTGGCGAGGCGGTGCACTTCGGCCATGGCTTCGTCGAAGGGGATGTCGTGCCAAGGCTTGTATTTGATGGGCAGGCCGTCGGGGCCGGGCGCGCCGCGGTGGCCGTGCAGCACGGCTTCGTTGGGGTGTATGGCGATTGCGGCGTGCACGGTTCCGGGATGCTCGCGGGCCATGTCGATGGCGGTCATGAGGTTGGGCAGCTCGCAACCGCAGTCGATTACGCCTTCGACGCCGACTTTCTGGGCTTGTTCCAGCAGTTCGTCGACGCTGTAGACGGGTACTTCGCCTTGGCCTTTTTCCATGGCTTCGTGACTCATGGCTTGGGAGAAGGGCACGACGGATGCGACGTGGGTGTGGTTGTCGATGACGTGCGCGTCTTCGGGCAGCGGCTGTGGGGCCGGGGCCCAATTGCGATTGCGGTGGTGCTTGCTCATGTTTTCCAGATTAGTCCCGATTGGCCCTGCACTGCGGACGAACTCTCGTTCGAGGGTTCAAACGAGGGTCCGCCCGTTTCGCGGCATACACGTCACTTAATCGTGATGGTGGTGAACGACCATGCCGGTGCCGTGTAGTCGCCGTCTGTCAGATCAATCGCGGTCTGCCGCGGCCTGGTCGGCGATTCCTCACCGACCTGTCCCGCATACGGATTGTCTCCGGCTAGGACGGTGGCCGTGGCGGATGCCGCCGATGCTGTGGAAATATTCAACTCGGCAAGAATCTGACGTAGGTCGACGCTTATTGGCGCGTCCATGGCATTGACCACGCGCACGTAGGTTTCCCCTGCCTTGGCGTTGCGCGATACGGTAACGGTGCGCCTTGGCTCGTCCTTAACCTCCGTGCCATCCGCAATCAGCGTTCCATCGATGTACAGCTTCATGGCTTGGCCGCGATCGGTGACGTCAACGTGCACCTGCCAAGTGGTGCCCGGTCGTACTTCGTTCATGGAGACTTCGGTGCCGGCAAGCGCGTAGGCGGTGCCGTCGCGGACCGCGCGCACGCTGTGTCCTCGACCAAGTGAGATGATGTTGTGGTTCTTGCCGTCGATATCGCCACAGATGAGGTCCATGCCCCATCGTCCCTCGTAATAGACGACGGTAGTGTCGATACTGTAGGAATCAGCGTGCAGATCGAGGGCGGTGTCGATGGTTCTGCCATCGTAGGCCACGTTGCCGAGATTAATCGTCTCCCCGGATGCGGTGGTGATGACAAGATTGTTAAGGTCGGCTTTGGCGTTGCCCGCGATGCGCAGTCTCACGGTGTCCGGCAGGGTGCGGCGCAGCGTGGACGGGCCTTCGACGGTGACGGGCCACGCGGTGTCGGCCGTGGTGGTGGCGTACATCTGCTGCACCCAATAGCTGTAGGGATGGTAGGCGCGTTCGTTGTCGAAGTAGATGAGGTCCGGATTCCAGCTATGGTGCCCATTCTTGGCGAACAGCGGGGCGTAGGAGGCCATGGCCACCACATCGCCGTTGAGTTCCATGCGTCCCATGAAGGCCGCTTCGGACAGGCCGTTGATCAGTTGGGTGTTCCAGGAGCCGTATTCGCCGAGGTAGACCTTCGGCCCCTTGCGGTCCGTGTGGTCGTAGTGGTCGAGGTTGTGGAACCACCAGCTGGACGACTGGTAGGAATGTTCGTCGACGATCGGCAGACCCGCTTCGCGCGCGTACTTCCAGCCTTCCTCATAATCCTGACCGCTGGGGGCGGGACCGACGGTGCCGACGACGACGATGTCCGGATATGCGGCTTTGACGGCGTCGAAAATCTGCTGGAAGCGGTTTTTGAACACGTCGTCGATAAGATCCTCGTTGCCGATGCCGAGGTATTCGAGGCCGAACGGCTCCGGATGGCCCATGGCGGCACGCTTGGCACCCCATTCGGTGGCGGTGCTGCCGTTGCAGAATTCGATGAGGTGGAGCACTTCATCGATGTAAGCGGGCATATCCTCCTGCGCCACCGGCACCGGGCCTTGGCTGGTGTTTTGGCAGCTCACGCCGGCGGGCAGCACCGGCAGCGGCTTGGCGCCGATAGTTTCGCACAGGCACAGGTATTCGTAGTAGCCGATGCGGAATGACTGGTGGTAGCCCCAGAGGTTGAAGTTGTGCGGACGGTGCTCGACCGGTCCGATGGTGCGGTCCCAGTGGTACATGTTGTCCATGCCGAGGCCGTGGGTGATGCAGCCGCCGGGGAATCGCATGAATCGTGGTTTGAGGTCGGCGAGCGCCTCCACCAGATCCGGGCGGAAGTGCTTGAGACCGTGGTAGGTGGTGCGCGGCTCCAAGGTGACGAAGTCGAGGTCGATGACGCCTTCGCCGGCGAAGGCCAGACGCAATGTGCCCTGTGTGGCCACGCTCGAGCCGGCATCGCCGTGCTCAGGAACGGTCAGCGAGGCTTGGTATGTCGTCCATGCCGAGGCTGAGACGGTGATGGTGTTTTCGGCGATGATGCTGCCGTCGTCTCCGCGCAGCGAGACCGTCACCGGCATCGCGCTTTCCGATCGCACGCGCATCCAGGCGGTGAAATCGTAGGTTTCTCCGGCACGGAACACCATGCCGTCCCAGCCGGTGTTGTCCAGCGCGGCAGGGGCATGTTCGACTTCCACCGTCGCGTAATGCGGGTTTTCGGTGGCGACCGGGTCGTTGTCATGGATGCAGAACGCGGCGAACGAGCCTTCCGGCACGATTTTGCGCCAGAAGCTGTAGTTGCTCCAATCGATGGAGTCGGCGCGGTTGTATTCGAAGGCGCCGTTCTGCACGAGGTCGGCGTTGAGGCCGCCGTCGCCGGAGTAGCTGATGTCTTCGAAGAAGATGCCCCACAGGTCGGTGCTGATGGCGCGCACGCCCGCTTTGTCGAGTGTGGCGGTGAGTTTGTCGGTCATGGTGTGGCCGTCAGCCGGATATTCGTCAGCCGGGGCGACGGAAACGGTGGTAGGGATCGTCATCGAACCTCTCTTCGCTCGGGGCCGCTATGACGCAGCGGTGGCAAAAGCCGGACGCCGTCATGCGAACCATATATGTATCGTTACATATTCTAGCGCAAATCCAAGCGTCCGCAATGGACACAATACGTCGGTGAGTCTTTGTATTTGCAACGATTTTACAGAATCGAAAAAATATAATATCGTTACATATCAATCGTATTGTTCAAGGAGCGGCATATGACCAGCAGCACACCGACGCTACGCGACGTGGCCGCGGAAGCGGGCGTCTCCCCCATGACCGCGTCGAACGCGCTGCGCGGCAAGCCAGGCGTCAAAGAATCGACCCGCGCCAAAGTGATCGCCGCAGCGAAGAAACTCAATTACCGCATCAATCTGACGGCCAGCATGCTCAAATCGGGCCGCAGCAACATCATCCACGTCATCGTCAACGAATTCGATTCGCCGTTCTATTCAAAGCTCACGCAGGCGTTGAGCAACGAAATCGTGTCCCGCGGACTTATTCCATTCATCGAGCAGACGCAGTATTCGCCGGACGCTGCCGAGCACGCGCTGAGCAGCAATCCGTTCTCCGGGCAGCTGTTCGATGGCGAGATCCTGCACGCCACAGGCTTGGGCACAAATGTGCCGCTGTCCAAACTCAATGGCGGCAGACCATTCGTGCTGCTGGACGCCTGCGAGGAGACGCCAACCGTCGATGCCGTGAACTTCCCCAACGAGGAGGCCGAACGCGCGGCGATGCAGCATCTCATCGACCGCGGATGCCGCAATATCGCGATCGTCGGCCATCGGTTCGCCCCCCGCGCCGATCTGGCGCATGTCCAGAACGCGTTCGCTCTGCGATTGCGCGGCGCATGCGGAGCGCTGTCCGACGCCGGACTGCCCTATGACGAGTCGATGGTGTTCGAAGACGGGGATGTGGCCAATGGCATCATCGCCGGGCATGCGATTGCGGAACGTATTCTCGCCGCACGGAGCGGACATGGTGGCACCGAGTTCGACGGCGTGTGCTGCGCCAACGATTTCGCGGCGTTCGGCGTGATACGCGGGCTCGCGGACCGCGGACTGCGCGTGCCGCAGGACGTGAAGGTGATCGGTTTCGACGGCGTGACCTCCGGCTCGTACACGACGCCGGCGTTGAGCACCATCCAGGTCGATTTCACGCAGCTCGCGAAATTCTCGGTCGACATGCTGTCCGAACGTATCGATCATGGAACAGACGAGGCGTTGCCGCCAAGACGGGCCATCATCGGCTACCAGCTGGTGGACCGGGAATCGACCGCGGTCTGAGGATGACGCCCCGATGGCAGGCAATCCGCCATAGGCAGCAGCCTTCGCGGCCAATCCCACTCAATCGGAATCACTCAATCGGAATCAATCGCCATCATTCATCAAGGAATCTCTAGGAGCATCATGAGCATCGACACCCAGGCCTATCTGTTCGTGCATTTCATCGGCGAGGAACGCAATCCCACCGACGAACAGCTGTACTTCGCGCTGAGCCGCGACGGCGTGCATTGGAGGGATCTGCGCCCGGCCGGCAGTCCGGCGTTGACGTGGCTAGGCGGCGAGAAGGGCGTGCGCGACCCGCATATTGTGCGCGACCCACGTGGTGGATTCCACATTGTGGCCACCGATTTGAGCATCTATTACCGTGGCGGCTGGGGGCCGAACGATGGCGCCACCACGAATGGATCGACCGGCCTGGTGATCTGGGACTCCCCTGACCTGGTCCATTGGAGCGAGCCGCGCCTGGTGGACGTGGCCTCGAAGATTCCGGACGCTGGCATGGCTTGGGCTCCGGAGGCGAATTGGGATCCGGATCGCGGGCAGTGGATCGTGTTCTGGTCCACGAAGAGCAACGCCGAAAGCTCCGCGGATCCGTTGGCCAACGAGCTCGGCGATCCGACGAATGTGTATTATGCGACGACCGTTGATTTCAGGGTGTTCTCCGATCCGGTCAAGTGGATCGATCGTAAGAATGTGATCATCGATTCGACCATGCTGCGCGACGATGACGGCTGGTGGTACCGCGCGTCCAAGGACTCGGAAATCACCATCGAACGCACCCGTAACCCGTATGCGACGACCTACGAGGTGCTGCGCACCGACGACCCGAATGAGTGGTCGTATGTGGGCACGCTCACCGACATCTTCGGCAATGGCCGGTATTCCATGCACTACTTGGAAGGGCCGGAACTGTTCCGTTACAACGACGAAGACGTGAAGGTGGTCAACGGCAGGACCATGCCATTCGGCCTGATGTGCGACCAGTACGCGGAGTCCAAGGGCTACCTGTCGTTCCGCGCCGCCTCGCTCGCCTCGCATGATCCGGCCGATTGGCAGCGCGCAGACGATATCGATTTCGGCGCGCTGAAGAAGCGTCACGGCGCGATTCTGCCGATCACGGCCGCCGAATACGACGCCATCGAAACCGCCTTCGCCCTGTAGTCGGCGCGATTGTCCATCCGTCGCAACCGCTCAGGCGCGGCGGATGGCGAAGATGCGGGCGGACGGCTGCTTGGAGGTGGCCGCGTTGAGCCGGACCGTCTCGGGGTCCATACGCTCGACGGTCCACGGCTTGGCGTCGGGCGCATGCTCGGGAACGGCCGGATTCGGGAAGATCTGCTCGATATGGCAGTCCTCGGACAGCGACACGTTCACGGAAGGCGTGCCGCCGCGACGCCAGACGATGATGTAATCGCACGGATCGTCGTCCTCCGACGGGAGGAATGACGGATGGCGCAGACCGACGACGAGCCAATCGCCATCGAAATCAGGCAGACGGGCCGGCCAGAACGGCACCAATTCCTGCTGCTCGGTCAGCACACGGCGGTGCAAGGCCACCGCATCCCGCACCAAGGCAAGCCGATGCTCGTCCATGCGGTCAATGAATCCGGACAGGTACAGCCTGCCGAGTATGCCCGTGGCCAGCGTGAAGACGGCGGTCTCATCGTCCATCTCCTGCTGGGCGTAACCCCAGTTGCCTTGCTGTTCCGGCAGGATCGTCAGTCCGGCGCCGGCGGCGATCGCGGCGTAAATCAGCGGATCACACTGGTCGGAGGTGGATTGCAGGTCCAATCGTTGCAACTGCGCGTAATCGGCGCGCATCGCACCGGAACCGCAGTTTTCGATCATAACGTCCGGATGGCGGCGGCGCAGGTCGTCGAGCCAATCCAAATAGGCACGGCAGTGGCCGAGCAGGCCAGCGCCGGCGGATTCGGCGTCGAGATCAGTGCCGACGCCGGGGACGGTGTTGTAGTCGAATTTGAAGAAGACCGCGCCGAAATCGTCAATCAGCCGGTCGACGGTGCGAGTGACGTGCTCGCGTGCGGCGGGCGAGCGGAAGTCAAGCAGGTACCGGCCCGAATCGCAGACGCGCACACCGTGGCGCTGGAAGAACGCGTCATCGGGCAGACTTTGGGCGAGCGGCGATTTCACACCGATCACCTCAGGCTCGAGCCACAATCCCAAGCCCATGCCATGCGCGCGGATGGTGTCGGCCAAACCCTTGAGTCCAGCTTCGCCGAAACGGTTCGTGGAGGCCTGCCATTCGCCGACCATGTCCCACCAACCGCCGTCCGTGCTGTCGTACCAGCCGGCGTCGATGCAGAAGATGTCCGCGCCGACGCGTGCCGCGCCCTCGACGAGCGGCAGCTCCTTCTCCAAGCGCGGGTCGCCGAACAGGGTGTTCATGTAATCGTTGTAGATGACGAGTCCCTGCGTGCGTTCGAACTGCTCGGAACGACCCAATTCGCGAGCCTTGGCGGCACGCAACGCACGGCGCTGCAATGTCATTTCGGCGACGGACTGCTGCCAATCGCCGGCCGAGATCGCGAAGGAGACCGGCACCGATTCGAAATCGTGGCCTTCACCCAGCTCCGTATACCAATGGTGGTCCTGATATTCCGGTCCGAACGCGCTGATGTGCAAACCGGGATCATCCTCGCCGATCTCCCATTCCCATGGGCCGTTGTGCTCGATCTGCCACATTACGGAGAAGTCGCGCGATTGGCGGCGCGAGCCCTCGACCTGTACGATGCCGGCCGGCTCATGCACGCCGGTGCTCCATGTGGAGGCGGAGCTCATGGCGAATCGCGAGCTGGATTGGCCGGGATTGATGACTTGATTGCGATTGCGCACCGATACGTCGCGCAGTGGACGGCTGCGCCAATCGTTTTCCACCGCCCACGCGGAGTCTCCCCAGAATACGCGGGAATGGTCGATTTTGCCGCAGTTGACGCGCATCGGCACCGTCAGATTCAACGACGACACCGCCTCGATAGGCAGCGGGCGCGCGGAGCTCAACCGCGCGTAGGTGCGCACTGCGGACAGACCCGGGAACGCTTCGAATACGGAAGTGACTACCAGCCCAGCCGTGGCGTCGGCATGGCGGACGGTTTCCGGCGAGGGCTGCGCGGCGGCTTCGGCCCGTTCGGCGGCGGTCGGTTCGAACGCGCGCCCGTGCGGCTCCAGTTCCGCATACGAAGCGAATTGGACGATCTCCAAACGATATGGTTCGGCGGACCCTTCCTCCGGCTCGGAGGCGGCG
>ENA-ORRO01001989-ORRO01001989.1-human-gut-metagenome-genome-assembly--contig:-NODE-1989-length-13417-cov-2.613980_pt1 | contig 13417 bp, 8 predicted proteins | sample MGYA00242176_ERZ509136 | MGnify/ENA primary metagenome ERZ509136 (study PRJEB26280, sample SAMEA2338644) | human gut metagenome | biome: human gut; feature: human-associated habitat; material: faeces... | reverse complement strand
TACCGGACTTTCACTCCAATCACAAGTAATTGTCGGACGAATATTTCCCTGTTCAGGCTCGTTTACCGGGACGGCTTCACTCTCCGAATTAAATTGATTAACAATTTCTTCTGAGCTGACTTTCAGAGCACCGGCATAGTTCCTTACCTTGATGTCAAAATTGTTCTGATAAAAATTACGCTCGGCATCGGTTTCTGCGTCAGCCATAACCTGTTGAATAAATGGATCACTGTTCAGCTTATCTTCATCGACAAGCTCACCGTTGACTATCCCTGCGTCCTCAAGCTGCTGACGAATAACTGCGGGATCTACGTCGTCAAGCTCGTCGTGTTCCTCATAAAACGGTGCAAGCTCCTCATCGGAAAGGTACACAAGGTCATCGAACGATAAAGAGTGCAGACAGTTATCAATCATATCTTTAAGGTCGGCATATGTTTCTTCTTTGAATAATTTGTCATCAACATAAGTTTCAAGCCTATAGTCAACAAGATTTACAACAGCTTCAACAGTATGCTTGCTGTCTTCTGTTGTTGTGTATGCCACTCCGACTTTTTTTAAGTCTGAAAAATCCGCTTCCGAATCAAATTCATCCTGACAGTATGAATTGATAAGTTGTTTTGCATATATAATAGTTGAATCACGAACAATATTGTCAATTGTAGCGTGAGTATATACATCGAAATCAATTTGATTATTGTGTAACATGTTTTTTAATTCGTTATCAATTGCAATGCTTTGTTCAAGATTATGTATTCGTCCCTCTTTTTCAAACACTGATGTATCACGCTCAACAAAATAATTAAAATTGTTATAAAGACCATAAAGTTTGTTCACACTATCAGAATATGCCAAATACACTTCGGTGTTTTTATCTTCATTAAGATAAGTGTTGTTAAGTAAAATTGGTGAGTCAGTAACTATAAAATCAACTTTACCGTACAAACGATTGATACGCTTCATCTGCTCGTTAAGAATTGCAAATTGATGTTCATAATGTCCGTCAAGCATAATAAGATTGTTGTCATATACAAGCTCTTTGGCATATTCCTGTACATATTCCGTAACAAATCCTTGCTTTTTCAATTTTTCGGCTACTTCAAGATGTTGTTTTTCCTGCACCCGGTCCGGCAAAAGCATTGATAACTATTGTATGCTTGTCTGACACATTGCTCGTAATTTTTTTCTGTTCAGATATGAGTTTGTTAAACTCATTCGAGAGATCTACAAGTCCCTCATATTTGATATTCACAGTAAATCCTTGTGTTTTAAGAAGTTCAGTATTATCATTCAGTTTAAAATCAGGGAATCCGACTGTATCAACTGAAGAACCGTTAATGTTTCTTGTTGTAGAAACAAGGTCGAGAATATCTGCAACGGTTTTTGCGTTCTCACCTCTGACTTCATAAAAATCACCGACCTTTATAAGTTCTATTTTCCGTACTTCAGGTAATTTGATTTCGGGAACTACTGCAAGCTCAACGAGCTTGTGCTGAATATCTGCATTAAGACCTTCGGCAAACTCCGTACCGCTGTAAAACTTTTTAACAGCGGTTCTGAAACTTTCGCTGCCGATATCAATTAACCTTTGTTCGCCTGTTGTATCAAGAAAATCAAAGAATCCTGAAAAATCATCTCCGTATTCTTTGTTAGCTTCCGCTATCTGTTTGTAAGATACCTCGGTAATTACAAACTGACCGCCGGAGTATGCGTCAGGATTATAGTACATATATGTAATACTTTCGGCTTCGGACTCTTGAAAATAAAGGGTTTTCTCAAGAGTGTTAAAATCGGGTAAAGCAGGGGTATATGTACCGTCAGAAATCATACCTTCCACTTCACTTCGTGTAACACCTTTGACCTTAGATACAAGATTTATAAGAGAATCATAATCACTGCGACTGTATGCACCTATGAAAGTTTGCATTTCCGTAAGCGAAAAAGTATAATCAAGCAAATTGATTGTGTCGTAATCTATACCCATATCAACCATATCTCTTATAAGTTCTGACTGGGCATATGAATACCCATGATTTTCAATGAGCTTATAGGCAAGATTTGTGTTGATGAACGACTGCTTAATTTCGTTGAAATCAGCAGTATTCGCAAGAATCAATTCAGAATCCGAAAGGCCTGAGTATGTCTTGACAAAATTCATAGATAACATATTTAACTGTTCAGGCTTAAAGTCAGAAGTATCTTCAAACATCGTACTGAATGTGTCAATCAGCTCCGGATGGTTGTTGAGCAGTTCAACCGTAGAATTCAAAGACTCCAACTGATGTGCTTTATAGTGCAGTACCGAAAGAGCATTAAAAAGATTTTCCGTGTTATCTTCTTTGGAAACTGTCACGCTGTTTTTAACCGTTGCAGACGGTTCGTTTTTTTCGACTGCTTTATCATTGTACAAAAGCTCTCTTTGCTCACGAATTTCGTGAGCAATTGCGTTGATGGCATCTTTGTATATATTGTCAACCGTAATAGTTGTATTTTTACCGAATATTCTGCCCGAAAACGGAATATCCTGCTCTGACAGTCTTTGAGCAACCTTGTAAGCGAAATCAGTATTATATTTGCGATACATCTTATCACCAATATCATTGTATTTGGTTGTTCCGATGATATTGTTTGTTACATATTTCCTGTTGTTGGAATCGACTATTGAATCATAACTGATATTTAACTTTTCAAGATTCGGAACAGTAGCTCTGCCAACCGCAACATATGATTTGTTCTTGTTAATATAGCCACAGTAATTAAGTCCTGCGTTTTCGAGAGCATCGGTTATGCTCTCAAACTGGCTTTCAGAAGCTATAATAACCTTTTTATACTGATTCGGAGTGTTGCTGTTCCATATCTCATTTCCATATAATTTAATCATTTCATTCACCTCTTAAAGCAAAAGGAACCGTTACACTAAATGCAACAGTCCCTAAATAATATTCATAATTCCTGTTCTTTCGATTTAGTGTTGTTACGCTGTTCGTTATGTGTATGTGCAATTTTGTCCGCATTCTGTTTTATCTGACTGCGAGAAATCAGGGACTTTTTCGGTTGCTTCGGTTGTTTCTCGGCATTATGTTCCTTATTTGGAGTTTTTGCCGCTTTGTCATACTCCTCTTGCTTATTGCCGTTGTTGATAATACCGTCAATGCTGTCATAATCGTCCTCAATCGACATTTCGGCATTTTTTAGGTAGTTTTCTTCGAATACAGCTTTTGCGGCAGATGAAACGATTACATCAGCCTGCTTTTTTAAAGCCTGTGGGTTACTTGTAAACTCATCAACAATGTTCTGACAGCTCTTGCTGATAATATTGTCAGCTTCCTTATCGGGCATAGTTTTAACCGATTCAAACTTATCTGACCACTCATTAAGAGCCTTGAGCTTGTTTATCAGCTTAGCTTTCTTGTTGGTGAGCTTGTCGATTTGTTTTCGCAGTTTGAGTTTTTCGGACATATAATGAGTTTGACCGTATGCTTTTAGTGCAACATCAAGTTTGCTCTGGGTATTATCAAATTTTTCAGAGGTTGTCCTCATTGCCATCGTCCTGTATTCCTGCATACCTTTGACAAAGTTTTCTTTCCTGCCGTCAGGGAATTTCATATTATCAAGAAATTTATTGATTTTTTTGCAGTTATCAGCACGGCTTTGCTGCTTCAAAATCTTCTGCTCATTCGATTTGATGTTCAGCTTATGAGAATGGATTTTCTCATTGATATTTACTATTTTCTGTCGCCTTTCAGCCGACAGAACAGACAATGCTTTATACACAGGCATTGGTACAACATTTCTCATTGATTCAACCGTTGAAACAAATTCAGCACTGCGAACCTTTTTTATGTTGAGTTTTTCGATTTTTGCATTGAGCTTATCGTTTTTTAGATTAAGCTCATCAATTTTGAGATTGCACCTGTCATACAGCTTTGCAAAAATCGGTATTGAAAATTCTTTGCTTTTCGTTTGGTCGAGCAATTCAGGTTCGGATTTTGTCTGTTCGGGTTGGAGATTGTCATTATTGACTTCTTCATCTCGCTGTTTTCTTTTATCGGTATTTAGATTATTATCAAAATCATTTGTAATATCAGGCATTTTACTTCCTCCTTCGTTTATTTTTTATGGAAACAGCAATTACTAAAATTGCCAAAATTGCGGTTATAACAATTACTGCAATAATAAAATCAAAACTTCTGTTATTGTTGTTTTCGGTTTTTGTTGCCGTATCAGATGCAGTTGTATCCTTTACTCTTTCAGCAGTCACAATAAGTCTGTGACTGTTTACACCGTATGGATAACAAGTTATAAGACTTAATAGGTCTTTTTCTTCGTCAACTGACAGTAACGATATGTTGTCGGGCTTAACAATGTTTTTTGCTGTTACAGCATAGGTAAGCGTTTCATCAAGGACGGACACCTTGATTTCATCACCGATTTCAAGCTCGTTGAGATTGTCAAAAAACACCTGCGTAGGATAACCCGTGTGAGCTGAAAGCACCGAATGATTTCCTATACCGCCAATCGGAAACGCTGTATTTGGCAGATGAGCAACACCTTTTTCAAGCACTTTATCCGTATCCCCGTGGTAAATAGGCAGTTTTACATTGATTTTTGAAATATCAATGTAGCCTATAAGACCGTCACCAAAATTGAGAATATCGTCATATCCGTCAATCACGCTGTCTGTATCGTAAGAAAATCCATTGATAAGTTCTGATAAATTGTTGTTATATTCAGCAGCAGCCGACAAGTACTGTGACCTGTCGGCTGCTGAAATGCTGTCAAGAGATGCGGCATAATTGTTAATTGTGCATGCGGCGAAAAAACTATTGACAGCATTTGATACAGAAGGGTACAGCACAAAGCAGAGTGATGCAGTCATAAAAATTATTCCTATTATCAAGGTGCATTTGCTTCTGCATTTTTTCAATGTGCTGTACTCCTTTCTGTTTAATGTGAAATTACTTGTTTGTAGCTTTTACTCTTCTGCGAATGAGCAATGTTGCAATACCGCCGAGTGCAAAAGCTGTGCCGAGAATGTAGAACATAACTGTTCCTGCACCACCGGTCTGTGGTACAACAACCTTTGTATCCTTTACATCAACGCTTGCTGTGCCGTCTGTTGGGCAGTTTGTGATGTATGAACCGTCAACAAATGTTGTGCTATAAGTTACATCAATTGTCACAGGAATAACTTTGCCGTAAATGTTGTAGCCTGTAGGAGCTTTTGTTTCGACAATATAATATTTACCGCTTGCAAGTTTGATTTCTTCTTTACTTGTGTTGTAGTAAGTAACCTTGCCGGTCTTGTCGGATACACCGCTTGCAATGGCATTTGTAAGAGCAGTTGCGTCCTCTTCTGTCTTGAAAAGGCTGAATTCTGCACCTTCGAGAGCCTTTCCGTCTGTATCTGTCTTGTTTGTTGTTACTGCAAAGGTATAAACATAAACTGTATTACCGTTTACTTCTGATTCAACACCGTTCTTGTTAGAATAAACGAGCTTTGTTTCTGAGTTTGGGTTGCCTGTCTTTCCTGCTACAGCGTACTTATTGAGCTTTGCTGAATAAGTTACAGATGTATAAGTAACACCTGCTGCATAAAAATCATTTTTCTGAAGATAAGCGTTTGTGAGAGCTACATTAAATGTTGTAGCTTTACCATCAACTTCTGATGTTACATTGAGAGCATAATCAGTTGAAGTAAGGTCAGCAACCTTACCGCCCTGTGCGTTGAGAAGTGCAACCTTTACGCTGTCCTTGTCGAGAGTAAGACCGGCTGACATTTCATCATATACGGTATATGATTTAAGTTTCATTTCTGATGAACCGGCAGTTGATGACTTAATCTCGAAGTTTACTGTGTCGCCGAGAGAAACATCTGTAAAGTTTGTATTGTCCTTAGTGCTGTTTGTGATAGTCTTACCTGTAACTACATCACCGTCATTTACCTTTGTAGCAAGGTCGATAGCATTAATGCTGTAAACCCAACCGTTGTTGTAGTACGGAAGAGATACAACAGAGTTTGTAACGCTTTTAACACCGGCAGGATAGTTAGTAGCCTTAATGTAGTACAAGCCCTGAGCAAGGCTTGAAAAAGTCTTTTTTACAGATGTTGCCGAAGTAGTAAATGTGCCAACTGTTGAAGCAGTTGACGGGATTGAAGAAAGACCGTCAAGAGCTGAGAGAACATTCGATGTCTTTCCGCTTAAAATCTCATCAGAGATTGACGGAATGAGCGAATCATAGCCTGTCTTATACGGATTTTCGGTTGTTTTGAGTTCTGCAACCTTATACACCGTGAATGTATAGCCGGGCTTAGAACAATTGAGCGTGAATGAAACCTTCTTTGTTTCATCAAGAGCGTTGTTGTTTGTTGCGGCACTTGCAAATGGGATTGCAGTAAATACCATCATAACGGCAAGTACCATAGCTGTCATAATTCGTGTGATTTTCTTTTTCATTTGTGATTTTCCTTTCGTGATTTTTTATATTTCTTGCTACCGTGTTTATGGTAGTCATAGATGAAAATTATAGCCATTGCTCCGAGTGCCACGGCAACGAAGTAAAACGGAGCAATACCACCGCCACCTGTTTGAGATAACACAGATTTGTTATCGGCAACGGTTAATGATATATTAAGTGTGTTTTCATTGTCGGCTGAAATTGTAAATTCAACCTTTTTACCGTATGGCATATAGCCTGACGGAGTTACAGACTCAACAAAATAGTAATCTCCTACCGGCAGTTTACGGATTAACAGAGTGCCGTTTGTTGCCATACAGTCAGTTGCAGATTCAGATTCAGAGAGGTACATATATCTACCTGTGCCGTTTTGAATGCATCTGACGGGTGTGTCATCTGACTTGTAGAGCTGCCAACCTGATCCGCCAAGAGCTTTTGTGCCGTCTGTTTTTGTGAGCTTAACCGAGCCTGTTTTTACAGTATTTTTGATACTTGCAAAGGTTACGGTATCAGTATCAAGCGTGACGGTTACACTTCGTGGCTTATTGTACTTATACGGTAAAGAATAAGTGCCGTCATCGTTCAGAACACCGAGTTCTGACACCTTATATTTGAGCAATTCGTCATCGCTGTTATAAATCGGCAAGTCTGAAATTTCAGGACTTAAACCTTCAAGGTTTGTGCTTACTTTTTCGTTAAACCCTGTATCAGCACAGCTTATTTCAAAATACAAACCGTCCACAACATCATCTTCAGATGTTTTTTCTACCTGTAACGAACCTGTTTTTACGGTGTTGGCACAATCATATGTATAGTTGTATTCATCGGTATCATAGATTGTAAATTCAACTGCATCTTTCAGTTCATAACGGCTCGGAAACTTGTATGTTCCGTCTGACTGTTTAATGCCGATTTCGGTCAGTCTGTAGGTGATTTGAAAGCCGTTTAGGTCAACTACATATGGCAGAATACCATCAATTTTGTTACCGTTTATGTCATAAAATTGCATATTATCTGTACTTGCTTTACCATTTTCATCAGTAGTCAAAACGATACTTGTAATCCCGTTTCCGTCTGCATCATAAGCCATAGGAGTAGGGATAAGGTCATCATCGAACTCTCGTTCGTCATCAAAAGATTCGAGCTTAAAGCTCAAGCCCTCGATAACTCCGTCCTCGGAAGTCTTATTGATATTAATACTTCCTGTTGCAGGAGCGTTGTACACGGAATAATTAAGAGTAGATGTTGTTCCGTATTTGTTGGCAGTCTTAAACTCTGATTCAGCCTTTTCAAGGTAATTGTCAGGGAAATAATAACTGCCTCCGCCGAGAAAACCTTTTTCAACAACCTTATATTTTATAGGAATACAAATTGCTGAGTTTGGAACGGTCAGACAGCTTTTGAGTTTTTCGCCGTACCTGCTGTAATAATTAGCTGTTCCGGTAGAATCTGTAACAATATCACCATAATATTTGCCGTTTTCGTCCTGTACCCCAAACCAAACTCCAGACACTTTACCGTTGTATGAGGTCTTTTTAACAGTTAAATCTGTTTCAGAAACTGTATTCTGAAAATTAAATGTAACCGTTTTGCTTTCGTCAAGCGTTAAAGACTTACCATTAGCATTTGATTTTGCTTCTGATGATTTGCCATAGTAGTATCTTGAATAAGCATTCTCACAATTGCTGAATACAGCATTTGAAACACCTTCAAAATATGAACCTTTATAATTGATTGCATTTTCTTTCTTTATCGTCCAAGTGTAACCGCCATAGCTGTGAGATCCTAAAGTAGTCTTAAAACCAAGCTCCTTGACTGTATAGGTTATCTTGTTGCCTTTATCGTCATATACCCTCAAACCTTTAACAGTCGCTTCGCCGTTTTTATCGGTTGAAACTGCGTTGTACTCGTTGCCGAGGCTATCTGATATTGCAAACCAAAGATTTGAAACTATACCGTCTGTTGATGACTTCTTGATTTTGAGGTCAGCTTTTATGGCATCTTCATAAATCGTCTGAATAACGGCTGTTTCAACGGTTGAGTTTTCCTCATTTGCAATGACAGGATAAACAGTATCGTCAAGCTCATAGCCTGTCGGTGCGGTTATTTCTTTGATGTAATATGTTTTGCCGACATCTACCGATTTTGCAAAAGTCCCCTTGCCATCAGCACTTGTTGTGAGCTTGTCATACAAGCTTGATCAGAGTACAAGCCATATACTGCTCCGCCGACACCTATACCTGACTGATTAAGCTTGTTAATGCCCACATATGCCTTTGCCGGCATTTCATCAATCGGTACTTTGATAGGGGTATTTGTGTCCTGAGCAAGACCGGCAATTTCTTCATTTATTACTCTGTAAAACACAACATCACTTAGCGAGTATCCGTCAGGAGCTTTTTCTTCTCTTATAACAACTGTACCGATAGGTACTGTAATTAAGTTGTTGTTGTAATAAAATTCATCAGAGTTATATCCATCTGCAAGATAGTTTTTATTAAGCTCAGCATATCCATCTTCGTCAGTCTGAATATACCAAGTCCTTTTAAGGTTTTTGCTGTCAAGTGCAGGAGCGGTTTCATCTGCTTTGACATCATAGTCCTTATCAATTTCCTGTGCGTAGTATTCAATGCTGAAAACCGCACCGCCAAGACCTTGACTTGTTGTTTCGCCTGTAATTGCATTCTTTTTTTGTAACACAATACCGACAGGGTCATCTACAGGCTCATCAGTACAGCTAAAGCGATAAATTTTTGTACCGTCTGCGGCTTTTTTGCCTGAATTCACAAATGTATATACAGTTTCGTCAAGCTCATAGCCTTTTGGTGCTTTGGTTTCTTTTGCATAGTAAGAAGCTGATGCGTCAACATATTTACTGTAACTGCCGTAACCGCTTGCATTTGTTGTAATACTGCCGATTTTTTTGGTACAAGCTTTGTCTGTGTATATGCCATACTCAGCTCCCGACAAGCTGTAACAACCGTTGCCAGCTGTAAGCTCTTTGTTTGATGATGATTTGTGAAGTTGCAGCTTGACAACATCCGGAAATGTCAACTTAACATATCCGTCTTTAACTGTATAATTAGAACCCTGAGCAAAAGTCTGATATGATGCATAGTCATTACTTGTAATTAAATACAAACTGTTTTTGTTCTTGATTCCATGTTCCTTCAAAAAAGAATTTTTCATTGTCACATTAACTGTCGTACCAAGATTTTTAGAACAGGTAAATGTTATCTTTTTACCGCTTACGCTGACCTTAACATTTGAATTGCTGACGATTACATCGGATGCTTTAGTTACTGAAGCGGTACCGTTCTTATCAGTCAAAGTGATTGAATACTGTCCGTTTGATTGATTATATGACATTTGATACGACTTCGCAGAACTGAGCGATGATGCAGTATATGACGGATTTCTCACGGATTTTTTGCACCAAGAAACCATATTGTTGTATGCCGTTGTGACATTCGCAAGCGAAGTTTCTGCCGAACTCGTAGCCGTCATTGTATTTGCAGGTGTAAGTAACGGCTTACCGGTAACCGCTTCAAAAGTTGATGCGTTACGCTTGCCTGCAACAATCTCAAAAATCAAGAGCTGCGTTGCATAGTAGTAATGAACCTTCTCTTCCTTTGCAGCTTCAAATCCGCCAAAGCCCCAAGCAAGTATCAGATTAACTGCATTTTGCTGTGCAGTAGTTAGCTGTTTCCAAGCTGCTGATTGAGATGTACTTTTTACAGTAGCAGAACTTGTTAATTCAGATGCTTTATCCGGTTCAATACAGTACGCTCTTTGTGTGTAGTCTAAAAAATTCAAGGTTTTTCCGGATGGAGCAAAAAAGTGCACCTTGAAATTTTCCCAACCTTCATAATGCTGACTGTGCTTTTTTCCGTTTGCGTCTGTATAAGTATATTCAGCTGTTTTCTTGTATATAAAACCTTTGCCGTCTGCTCCACGATTGCCTTTAACCGAGGCAGCACTTACGGAAAACGAACCAACAGACAATGAGCCGATAATTACAGTCAAGCATAAGAAAACCGACAATATTTTTTTAATTAACTTCATTCAAATTTTTCTCTCCTTTCATCTAAATATTGAAAAAGAAAAACTACTGTATTCTTTTATGGGTGATGCACGAATCATATTTACCTCCGTAAATTTATATTATTAACCACCTTAGTGGGGATTGTAGGGATGCATCGGACAAATTAATGCCCGATGCAAAAGAAGAATAACAATGAAAACTTAAAAAGTCTTGCTGTCAAGTGAACAGTGAGAGTCATAAAACAGAAAGTTGTAATCAACTTAAAATGTTAAGGTCATATATGTAGTTAAGGTCAACATTTGTTGATATGCCGTTAATTCTACCGTTATCTGAATACTGCCACACATCACAAGTGATTGACGGCTTTATATACCATTCTGCGTTCCAAATGGAAATGCCGTTATTTTTTAAGGTTTTGCGATTGAGCAGATAGTCATAAACGCTTGCTGAGGAATACACACCCGATTTAAAGCCGTTGCTTTTGAGTTTGTTACAGAAATTGACTGCCATTTTTGTATAATTGCTGTTGCTTGTACTCATTGCAGGCTGATATTCCATATCGTAGTAAACAGGAAGTTCAAACTTTTTACCCTTGATACAACTAAGGCAAGCATCTGCTTCTGCTGTTGCCGTTGACGGTGACATTGCATAGCTGAACCAATATGCTCCGACTTTAAGACCGACGGATTTTGCTTTTTTGTAGTTTGTTTCAAACATATTGTCTTTTTGGCTTTTTTCTTTACCGTAGCCTGCACGGATAATCACATAGTCATAACCGGCTGATTTTACCTTGTTAAAATCTATTGAGCCTTGCCAAGTTGATACATCAATACACTTTGCGACACTTCCCGAAACAGTCAGCTTGCACGATGCGGTTTTTCCGTTGTAGGTTTTGTATGTGATTGTTGCTGTTCCTTGAGATTTAGCGGAGATTTTTCCGGTTGAATTAACCGTTGCGACATATGTATTACTGCTTGTCCAAGTACTGCGATAACTGTATGCGTTATTGTTGAGCGTAGCTTTAAGCGTTTTACTCTGTCCGACTTTAAGGGTTGCAGATTTATCAGAAACAGTTACTCTTGAAGGTGCAGATTTGACTGTTACCTTACAAGTAGCTTCTTTTCCATTGTTGAGCTTACATCTTATCGTAGTAGTGCCGGCTGTTTTTGCAGTAACAAGACCGCCTGCCTTTTGGACGGGAGCAATTGCGGTGTTATTCGAGTAATAAAGTCTGTAGTAGGCTGCTGTATTATTCGGAATACTGCTGTTCAAGTCATATTTTTCACCAACACCTAAAGTAATACTTGTTTTATTAAGTGTGATACTGTCAGCAAGTTTTTTGACTGTTACGGTACAGCTTGCAGTCTTGCCGTTATATGTTTTGGCTGTAATCTTTGACGTGCCGACACCGACAGCAGTTATTTTGCCGTTATTGTCAATACCTGCAACCTTACTGTTGTCAGTTGTAAACGACACCTGTGACAGCGTTCCGTTTTCAACCGTAGTTTTTAATGTGTAGGTTTCAGTTGTGCCAAGTGTGATACTTGACTTGTCAAGTTTTACACTTTTAGGTATAGTAGTAGGCTTTGGAACAGTTGTAGGTTCTGTAACTGCTTCCGTTGTAGGCTCTGTTGTTGATTCTGCTGTTGTCGGTTGTTCTTCTGTTGGCTCTTTAATCAGACCTACGATAATCTTCTGTACAAGTGTTGAATCAACAACGGTAATCACACCGTCTTTATTAAGGTCATACAACTTAATTTGTTTTTCATCAAATGTTGTCATACCTACAACATTCTTCTGAATAAGCGTTGCATCTTCGACTGAAAACTTTTTGTCTGTGCTTACTGCTCCTGCACTAAAGGCACAAAGGCTCACAAGAGTAGTGGCAGTAAGTAAGCCCGAAATAATCTTATTTTTTATCTTCATAACTTCCTCCTATATAATTTTTTTGCGTTTCTATATATTAGACAATTGAAATGTCGAAAAGGTTCATTTTTTACGAAAAATAAAATATTATTAAAAAGGAGTACATAGACAAGCTACGCATCCGAAAAACACATAGCCCTTTTGTTTGGCTTCTTTATTTTAGCATACATTATGTGAAAATTCAATATTTTATAAAAGCTTTCAAAAAACTAAAATTCCGATTACTAAAAAATTTAATTATCTTGCTTCGTATTCTTTTATTTAAAGGAAATATAGTTATGGACAATAACGATAAGATGATTAGAGCATTAGTGGAGCATTGAAAGAAGACAAATGACCTTGTGGTGGCTTTTGAAGATTTTGACGGTCAAATGCACAGGCATATGATTCATTTGCCAAATGAAGATGTTGACAAAATTCTTAATACCGGGATTATGGTGACGGTTCAATTTATTATGTTGAAAGCCGAAAAAGCTATGCAGGGCAAATTACTCTTGATATTAACGGAAAGAAAATGCGTAAAACCGCCTATGGCAAAACAGAACGCATTGTAAAAAACAAATTGCTTGAGTACCGTATTCAAGCAAAATTGAAAAAACTCACAAAGCATATTATAACGCATACACCGCAATTGAAGAAAACAAAAGATACAGCGGTAAAATTGACATTACACCGTTTTTAATCTATTTTGCCGATAATGTGTACAATGCATATAACGAGAAAACAACTGACGAAAATCTTCTCCGTGAATACAAAAAATATCTTGATAACGGTGAAGTCACCGAAAAAGAATCCCGGCTTTGGAAATTTGTACTGTCAAATTACGGTACAGACGAATTTTCCACCAAAATGCTTGAAAAAGATTTTCAAAATGCCGCATATGCCACAATAAGAGGATTTGTGCAGAAATTTGAAAGACTCGGTCTGCTTTCATCGACAAAATACGGTACAAGAATCAAATATAAAATAAACACATAAAAAAACCCCCGA
>ENA-ORRO01001987-ORRO01001987.1-human-gut-metagenome-genome-assembly--contig:-NODE-1987-length-13424-cov-2.686962_pt1 | contig 13424 bp, 9 predicted proteins | sample MGYA00242176_ERZ509136 | MGnify/ENA primary metagenome ERZ509136 (study PRJEB26280, sample SAMEA2338644) | human gut metagenome | biome: human gut; feature: human-associated habitat; material: faeces... | reverse complement strand
AACGAATCAAAAATCTGAACTTCTTCCAAGTCTTCCCGCTCTATAACCACTACCTTAAAAGAATGTCCTAACTTCTCACCCAGCTTCTTTATACAATATCGGTATCTGTCAGCTTGTTCAGCACGAGGCTCTTGACGCCGCAACAAAAGGTTTTAAAGATTATCTTACTGAGAAACTCGGTGCAGACAATGTAAAGTTTGACGAGCAGAACGCTCAGGGCGATTCCGCAACTTGCGCTACAATCTGTAACCAGTTTGTTTCTTCAAACTATGACCTTATTCTCGGCAACGGTACTGCCGCACTTCAGGCAGCATACACAGCAACACCGAATATTCCGATTCTCGGTACTTCAATCACAGACTACGGCACAGCGCTCGACAAGTCTGATTGGAACGGCGTTTCGGGTATGAATGTTTCGGGTACAACAGACCTTGCTCCGCTTGATCAGCAGGCGGCAATGCTCAAGGAGCTTTTCCCCGATGCAAAGAATGTCGGAATTCTCTACTGCTCGGCTGAGGCTAACTCAAAGTATCAGTGCGATACAATCACTCCTTATTTCAAGGATGCAGGCTATACTGTAAAATCATATTCATTTGCAGATTCAAACGATGTTGCCGCAGTTGCAAAGACTGCCTGTGACGAGAGCGATGTTCTTTACATCCCGACAGATAACACAGCGGCGTCTAACACAGGTATCATCGACAATGTTGCCACAGCCGCAAAAACTCCTATTGTTGCCGGCGAAGAAGGTATCTGCAAGGGCTGCGGTGTTGCAACACTTTCAATCAGCTATGATGAACTCGGCAGAAAAACAGGCGAAATGGCTTACAACATTCTTGTAAAGGGCGAGGACATCACAAAGATGAAGGTTGAGGCTGCTCCGAATGTAACAAAAGAATATATCAAAGATCGTTGTGACGCATACGGAATCAAAGTTCCCGACGGTTACACAGAAATCAAAGCAGAATAATTCATATTCAGAAAAATAATATTGGCAGGGGTGCCGTGCAAGCGACACCCCGATATTTTATGTATAGGTGGTTTTTATGGATTTTTTAGCAAACTACTTCGGTTCTCTTAATCCAATGAGCTTTTTATCCGCACTTCCGGGTAATATTGCTCAGGGTATAATCTGGGGACTTATGGGACTCGGTGTATTTCTCACCTTTAAGCTTTTGAACTTTGCCGACCTCAGCGTTGACGGTTCATTTGCAACAGGCGGTGCAGTAACCGCAGTTATGCTCATCAACGGCTGTCCCGTTTGGGCAACAATCATCGTAGCAATCCTTGCAGGTCTTGCGGCAGGTCTTGTAACGGGACTTCTTCACACGCTTCTCGGAATCCCCGACATTCTCGCAGGTATCCTCACACAGATTGCTCTTTATTCAATTAACCTGAATATTATGGGAAAATCAAACCTCCCAATCAGCTACAGAAACTATACACTTGTTGTTTCTGCAAGCAATATAAATATGGCAATTCTCGTAGGACTTGGAATTTGTGCCGTTGTAATTGCCGCAATGTATTGGTATTTCGGCACGGAACAGGGTTCAACAATCCGTTCAACAGGTTCAAACCCTGCAATGAGCAAGGCACAGGGCATTAACATCAATTTTACAAAGGTAATTGCTCTTGCACTTTCAAACGGACTCGTTGCACTTTCGGGTTCACTTTTTGCTCAGTATCAGGGCTTTGCGGATATCAACATGGGCAGAGGCGCAATCGTAATCGGTCTTGCCGCTGTAATCATCGGTGAAGTTCTCGGTGAGGCAATTTTCCGCAAGCACATGAATTTCATCATCAGAATGGTCTTTGTAATTGTCGGCGGTATTCTTTATTATATCGCAATGGGCATCGTACTCTGGCTCAAGATGCCGACAGATGATACAAAGCTCTTCACGGCAATTATCGTTGCAATCTTCCTTGCAGTTCCGTATCTCCAGAAAAAGAGAAAGACTTCATTCAAGAAAGTTGCAAAAATGAATGCTAAAAACGCACAGAAGGAGGGTTAAGAATGCTTGAAATCAAGAATGTATGGAAAACCTTTAATAAAGGCACAGTAAACGAAAAGCAGGCACTCTGCGGAGTTAATCTCACCCTCAATGACGGCGATTTTTGTACGGTAATCGGCGGTAACGGTGCAGGCAAGTCAACAACACTCAACGCAATTGCAGGCGTGTGGCCTGTTGACTGCGGTCAGATTCTCATTGACGGCAAGGATATTTCCGCATTGCCCGAGCATAAAAGAGCGCCGTACCTCGGCAGAGTATTTCAGGACCCGATGACAGGAACGGTAGCCGATATGGAAATTATAGAAAACCTCGCAATTGCCGCAAGACGAGGCAAGAAAAGAGGACTTTCGTGGGGCGTAAAGGCTGACGAAAGATTCCGTTACCGTCAGATGCTTGCAGAGTTCGACCTCGGACTTGAGGACAGAATGTCATCAAAAGTAGGACTTCTCTCTGGCGGTCAGCGTCAGGCAATAACACTCCTTATGGCAACAATCAAAAAGCCAAAGCTTCTCCTGCTTGACGAGCATACAGCAGCCCTTGACCCGAAAACAGCCGCAAAGGTGCTTGAGCTTTCCGACAAAATCATTGCCGAAAACAACCTTACGGCACTTATGGTAACTCATAATATGCATGACGCAATTACTCACGGTAACCGTCTTATTATGATGAGTGACGGCAAAATTATCCTCGATATCTCAGGCGAAGAAAAGAAAAATCTTACGGTTGAACACCTCCTCGAGATGTTTGAAAAAGCAAGCGGTTCAAAGCTTGAAAATGACCGTATGCTTTTAAGTAAGGATAAATAATCAAAAATCATATAATTTCAAACAAAATGCCCGACACCACAGTCGGGCATTTTTATTTGTATATTAAACTATGAACGGTTACCCGTAGCTGTGTCCGTCGGACTGCCATCACGCAAAGGCGGAAAATTTTCCGTCAAACTGATTTTATAATGTTACTGTACAACATTCAAATATTGAACTTTCAGCAAAATAACATTATCAAATTTGTAACACACGGCATAACAATTTCTTAATCGGAATAATTAAAAACACCGATATATAGACGAATTCTACAAAAAACGCACCATAACTTGTGCATAACATAAAAATATCTTGTCAAAACGGCAAAACTGAATGTAAAAACAAACACAAAACTATCACATTAAACAAACACAATAAAATTATTGCAACCTAATTGAAAAAATCAATCTAAAATGGTATAATCTACTATAAAGAATATGGGTTAGTGTTCACATTTTGACTGAAACAAGCTCAAGGACACATTTTTTAGCTAAAGACACGGCACTTTTTGTAAATTAGCAACAAAATCCCGTGGCTTTGCCGATTATGTTTCACCGTTGGTCAGGCGGTAAAGGTCAAACCCGAACCTAACCAAAACCAAAATATTCGGTTATGGAGGTAATATTTATGAAAACAAAAATTTCTCATTTAGGCAGAAGCTCTGTTTCCGTCATCCTTGCGGTAATGATGCTTCTGTCAACAATGCTTATTGGCACTGTTTCAACAGTTAATGCTGTTGATATTCAATATTATTATCGTGGCTCTGAAAATAATTGGAATACCACAGAAATGACACTGATAAGCGGCACTTCATTGTATTATTATAAGTCAAATAATTTTTCAAAAACTAACAATTTTAAGATATCTGACGGAACTGTATGGGAAAATTCAAGTAATTACGGTGCAAATAATGTAAAGGAAAATTCTGAAATTGAAATTAGTAAACTCTCAGGCGATGACAATAATAATGCGAGTATTTCCGCTCAATCTTCTGAGTATTATATTATTTTTGATTCTAAAGATAAAAAGATGTATGCGACATTTAGTTTGCCCATAGAACCTACTGAGCCTACAACAGCAACAGATTCTTCTGCTGAAACAACTCAGCCTGTTACGGGTGATTATTATTTTTGGTATTCTACTAATGATAATATCCAGCAGTATTCTGGAAATTGGAAAGCAGTGCGTATGACTCAAAACGGTTCAAGCTATTATGTGAGTAATCTTCCTGTCAATGTCGGCAGTAATTTCTATTTCTTAGTGAATAAGAATGCTGAGATACCTTATCGTAATACGGTATGGAAAGCTAAAAATGAAGTAACAGTTGACTGTTCTACATGTGCAAGTAATTTTAGTTCTAGTGCTCCACAAGAACGTTATGTTCCTAAGGAATCTGATCCTAATCAGACAGAGCCGGTATTTTATTACTATATTTCTGTAAAAACAAACGGTTCATACTCTTTTACATTTGACGGTGGTAAGTCTGTTACTGTGACAGAAGGCTCTCCTGAACCGAGCGAAACCGTAAAAATTAAAGTTCCTACAGTTGATAACGCAACTGTAACAGCTGTTGCAAATTCTAAAACCTACAACGAGGGTGATTCATTTGATATCGAAGTAGGATCTTCATTCACGGTTAATGTTACGGGTGAAAACGGTTATACTCTCAATAAAATTACATACGGAACGAAAAGTGAAACTGAAACCGGTGCAAAATTTACGGCTGTGTCCGGTGTAGAAACATTTAGTGTAGATATGGTTCAAACTGTTTCCAATCCGGTTAAAGTAACATTCAGTTCAAATAACAGTGATTACGGTACTGTTTCCGCTAAACACAACGGTGCTGATTTCACTTCCGGTGGAACAGTAAAAGTGGGCGATGAAGTAACATTCACTGCAGCTCCAAAGGATGGCTACGCTCTTTCCGGTTGGACTGTAAACAATGCATCAGTTTCTCCAACAACTAATCCGTATACAATTACAGTCAACAAAGACACAACCGTAGTCGCTAACTTTAAAGTAGAAGATTCAGGTACAATCGTGAATGATATGTACTTTTTGTATGGTAGCACTAACAACCCAAAAAATTGGGAAGGACAGCAGGGATATAATAATTCGGAATACGGAAAGTACAATGTTTATAAAAAAGACGGAAAATATATAGTAACTCTTAATAAAGAACATTATAAAGAACTGTATTTTGCTTTTTCAGAGCATGATTCCTATGTTAATATGGAGCCAAATACAGATCTCAAACCTGTAAATTCAGATAATCCTGAAGGCTTAAGTCTTGTCGACGCTAAAACACAGGAGTATTATTTGGAATCGGTTCAATATTTATTCGGTAAAATGAGCATTGTAGGTGAAAATTCTGAATATATCGGAGATATAAAAATCATCTACGACCCGACTGCTAAAACATATACGGTAAAAGCTACCAAAGATAGTGTTTTTGATACAACCGTAAATATTGTTGGTAAAGACGGTACAATTCGTGCGGGCTATACTGATACTGTTGATAAAAAAACAACCGCTGTCTTAGGTGATACAGAACTTTCAATAACAACTCCTGATAAAGAAATAATTGAAGCATCTCCCTCATACCCGATTGATGGTAAAAATCGTGCTGTTACTGCTAAAAGAGTTCCTTATGGCTCAACAGTAACCGTTAAAACCACAATTAACCCTGAAGCAACCTTTGCAGGTCACAGTGGCAGTGATTACTATGTTAAGGGATTCAGTATCAACGGTTTTACAGGCGGAGTACTTACACAGCAAGCCGGCCATACACATACAAGCGATGTGTATGAATACACCTTTACTGTAAAAGAAGATGTTTATGCTGATGTATCAACGATTGAAATTACTCCTATATATTTTCTTAAGAATGATTCTGACTGCGTTACATTCTATGTAGAAAACTTTATGGACGCTAAAGCTAAATGGGGTGACACAATCGCATGTTATGCCTATTACAGTTCCGACCATGCTCTTGGCGATTATCCAGGACAGCCGATGGTCAATGCAGAAGGTAGTATATATATGCAGATTCCAAAGCATATAGGTACTGATGCATCTAATGTTGTTAAAGGTATTACCCTCAATAACTATGTATGGGATTTTGTTCATGTATCAGGTGATGATAAGGCCAGAGAATCAAAGAACTGCCAGACATATGACTATGATGACTTTAAATATCTTGCAAATATGTCAAAGGTAAATAGCAGTGATTCTGCCGATGATATTAAGAATATCGTATATCGTTTTAAGTATCATACTTATAATAATACTTCGGCTGAAGCTGGTAATGTTCCGAAGGATACATTGACAGGAACAAAAGTTGATGATACTAAATATGAAGTGTTTGTCGATTATTACGATAAACCGACAGATATATTTGGTACAATTATTAAGGGTAATGATGCGGTAACAGTTGATACAGTAAAAGCTCAACCAGAATATTTAACAATTGTTTCTGATGGTTATGTTAACTATTACAAAGATACTGCGAATTACCTCGGTCAATATGCTACAAAGTGGTATATTTACAATGAAGCAGATCAAAAAGTCGCAGCACTTCCTCCGTCAGCACTTTTGTATGGTCTTACAAAATCATCAACTCAACTCGAAACTCTTGTTAAGCAGGAAGCAGTTCCGCAAGATTTTATGAGTGATTCCGGTGCAAGCAAAAGTGTTATTTCCGGTTATTGGGATTCATTTAAATCGCTGTATACCGGTTATGCAGGTAAGTATGCTATAATTAACTATGAGTCATCTATCCATTCAAGTGGCAGAGATGGAGCTATAAAACAACCGGGTGAGCGTTGCGACGGTCGTTGGTACTATTCAGTTGATAAAGCTAAAATTACAGGTGATATCAAAATTGAATATGCCGATACCCTCGACAGCTTTACTACAATGACAGGTGTTAAGACAGATACATTTATTGAGGGCACAGCTACAGGTAAAAATACAGCTGCAGAAGCTTACTTTACTTCACCTGCTGATCAATCTACAGCTGTTAAGCCGACTCATGTGGAAACAACCTCGGATAACTCTGAGAACTTTAAGTTTACAGTTGGTGCAACAAGTTCAACAACAAGCGGTTACACTTTCGTTGGTTGGTATCGTTTGATTGATGATACTTATAAGGCTGTTAATGACCCATCTGAACTTAACAAGACTACAGGTCAGGTAGCTCGAAATGCTAATGTTGTTTTGGTTGCTCGTTATATCAAAACTCCGGGTGGTACAATGACCTTCCACCATTCATTGTACAACGGAACAAATGCAGGCGGCGGTAAAGCCGCTACCGAAATTCAGGTTGTTGTAAAATCAAGTGATGGTAGTAAAGAGTACTACAACTCAGGTAGAATTGATTCTACTGCTTCAATTGATCAAAAAACTATTAGTGAGATAGTTGCTGATCAGCGAGATGCTAAAATTACTGTTACTCTTTACACAACAACAAAGAACCTTTATAATTTCAATGGTTACTATTCTGCTGAAAACACAACAGATATAACTGCTTTTAAACCTACTTCTACACCAGTTGTTAGCGGAGACAGAAAAAATGGTCTTGTAACTAAATTAGAATATACGTTCTCGTTTAATGAATACTATAATAACCATAAGGATACTCTTATTGGTGATAATGCGGGAACAGTATACTATAACTTCTATTCTGACATTACTTCTATTAAAGTACCGTATAAGGTTCAGTTCTCTTACAAAGACAGAATGGGTGCTCAAAAGTATTACAACAAGGCAGGTTATGTTGATCCCGAAAACACTTCATCATACACATTTGTTGAGAATGCTACTAATGTTGAAGGTGTAGAATCACATTCTGTAAAGGTAACTCTTACAATGAGCTTTATACTTTCTCTTGCACCGTATGAGTCAAACTTTACAAAGAATCTTACTTGGAATGAGACTCCTGATAGCAATACCGCTTTCGATTCATCAGATAGTAAGTCAATAGCATCAGCTGTTGTTAATTCAACTCAGTCAGACAGAACAATCCACCTTAATGTTTTCCGTGATAAGGATACTAATGAACCTACTTCTTCTAATAACGAAAACGGTAATTTTGAACTTTTCACAAAAAATGGTTCATCTGAATTACCTTATAATTCAGTGTTCTATACAAAAAATTCTGACGGAACTTATACTTATGATATCACTGCTCCGAAAACATATACAGATAAAGGTAAAACACTTCAGTTTATGTATTGGGCAATCTACTCTGATCCGGGATGTAATAATCTTGTTATTAAAGCATACAACATCGACGGTGGATTCAGCTATGTATCATATGACAACTATTGGATAGTTCCTGTTTATGGAGAAAGCTCAACTCCAAGTGCATCTGTCAAGGAAGTTTCTACTTCAACTCAGTTTATGGAAGTAACAAGAAATCAGTGGACAGCTGGTAATGCTGACAGCTTCAACGGATTTGACGCTGATAGTATGACTACACTTGATAAAGCTGAAGATTTCATTAAGGGTAACGGTGAAGACAAGCTTTACGCTGACTTTGTACTTAACTTCTTCTATAACGGCAAACAGCTTAGTGTATTTGATCCTAACAGCAAAAATGTTAAGGCAGGTGTTCTTATTCAGAGGTTAGATCTTGATAAAAATGAGACTACAGGATATATAACCGATTTGGATTATTATGCTAAAAAGTATAAGTCTGAACTTGATGATGCTAAAAAAGATGCAATCAAAAAAATTACAACCAATGAGTCTGTTATTCCATCTGTAAAACAACAGATTGATAATAGTAGACTTGATAACAAGAACAGACTTCAGTATTATACTCGTTTTAACAATGTCAAAGGTAATAATGATTGTGTATTTAGACTCTATACATATATCCAGTATACCGGTGCAAGTGGTGAAACGGTTGTTGAACTTAGCGATCCGGTTTACTTCACATTTTATGATATTGCAAACAAGTAATAATAAAATTTAATTTGTATGTGCAGCAGGCAACTGTTGCACATACAGAATGAGTTAAGGAGTTATTTATGAAAAAAGAATATTTCTCCCCTGAATTTGAGCTTGTTAAGTTTAAATTTGAGGATATAATTTTAACGGGAAGCTTAATAGATGATGTTCCGGAAGTAACTAAAAATGATGGAGATGATTTTGGCTTTGAAAACCAATAAACAGTTTTTTGTTTCGATAAAAAAGATTTCTGCTTTTATCTTCGCATTTTTATTGGTGCTGATTTCTACATTTCAAATTTCTGCTGCTTCATATGAAACCGACGGCTTTGTATATTCTGTTTCCGACGGTAATGCGAGCGTAACCGGATATAAAGGTGATAAGACCGATATTGTTCTTCCGCTTAAGCTACAAAGCTGGTCTGTATCGGAAATTTCTGATTTTGCCTTTGTGGGAAAGACCGCAATAACATCGGTCAGGCTTAACGAAGCAAGATATCTTAGAAGAATCGGTACTGATTCTTTTTACGGTTGTACTTCACTTGAATCAATTTCAATTCCTATCTGGGTGAGAGATTTTGGTTCTGCCGTGTTTCAGAATTGCACAAGTTTAAAATCTGTTACCTTTAACTGTGTGCCGAGTAAAATTACCGATCAGATGTTTTACAATTGTACTTCTTTAGACAAGGTATATTTACCTGCCGGTACAAGTGCGATTGGTAAGAGTGCTTTTGCTGAATGTAAATCATTATCTGAGGTGTTTATTCCTACATCCGTGACTTCTATTGCTTCTAACGCTTTCAGAAGCTCTCCGAATGTAACAATCAAGGGCAGTTACGGTTCTTATGCCGAGGAATATGCAAAGGCTAACAATATTCCGTTTGAGGGCATTTCTGCTTATGATGTCGGTGATGTTAATATTGATGGCGGGATTAATATTTTAGATGCAACCCTTGTGCAGAAGTATGTTGTCGGTATTGTTGAACTTTCGGCAGAGCAAAAACATCTTGCCGATTATAACAACGACGGTGACATCACGGTAGTTGACGCAACGGAAATTCAGAAGTTTATCGTTCATTTAAACTAACCAATAAAAAAACAGGCTCACTTTTTGTGAGTCTGTTTTATTTCGGAGGACGCTTTGCCAAAATATTTAATAGCTGATTTTATCGTTGAAATTGAACCAAAATTTGATTACTTAAAAAATTTGTGCGAACCGTTTTTGTATGAAGGTGAGAGAAGTGCAGATTTTTCTGCAATACCGTCAGACTCATACTTAAATTCCCTGTTGAGCCGTATGGTTGAAGGTTCAACCATTGATGAAGCCGAAGAATTTGCAACGGCGTCAATTTTTAACCGCAAAATAATTCACCGTGGTGCTATGCTTGTGCATTCCTCGGCACTCGTTTTTGACGGAAAAGCGTATTTGTTTTCCGCCGATTCAGGCGTCGGCAAATCCACTCATACAAAGATGTGGCTGAAAAGATTCGCCTCAAAAGCTCATATTCTCAATGACGATAAGCCTGTTGTGAAAATTAAAAACGAAGTCCCGCTATGCTGCGGAACTCCGTTTGACGGCGGAAGCGGAATTGCTAACAACGAAACCGTTCCCGTAGGCGCTATAATATTCATAGAACGCTCAGACGCTAATTTTGTTACAATTCCCGACACAAATGAGATTGTACAAAGACTCTACAAATCAACTGTCAAATTTGTGAATAAGTCAGATGGAATGTCTTTGCTCTCAAATCTCGATAATCTTATTCGGCATACAAAATTTTATGTGTTACATTGTAATACAGATGAGTGTGCCGTAGATGTTGCATACAACAATATAATTAAAAACTGCAAATAAAAGACGGTCTGTTCTCGCAGACCGTCTTGTTATATGTATAAAATTGATTACTTGATTTCCTTAATCCAGCCTTCGGGAGCTTCGATTCTGCCCATCTGAATACCTGTAAGTGTATCGTAAAGCTTCTTTGTAATCGGACCCATTTCATCCATACCGCTCGGGAAACAAATTTCCTTGCCGTGGTCGTTAATTTTGCCGACAGGTGAGATTACGGCAGCTGTACCGCAAAGACCGCATTCTGCAAAGTCCTTAACTTCATCAAAGTAAACTTCTCTTTCTTCAACCTCAAGACCAAGATAATGCTCAGCAACATACATAAGTGAACGGCGGGTAATTGAGGGGAGAATGCTGTTAGACTTTGGAGTAACAACCTTGTTGTCCTTTGTTACAAAAATAAAGTTAGCACCGCCTGTTTCTTCAACCTTAGTTCTTGTAGCGGCGTCAAGATACATATTTTCGTCAAAACCTTCTGCATGAGCGGTAACAATAGCGTGAAGGCTCATTGCATAGTTAAGTCCTGCCTTGATGTGACCTGTGCCGTGAGGAGCAGCTCTGTCAAAGTCTGAAACCTTAATTGTAATAGGCTTTGCACCGCCCTTGAAGTAAGGACCTACAGGAGTAGTAAATACTCTGAACTGATATTCTGCCGACGGCTTAACACCGATTACAGGACCGCTGCCGAACATATACGGGCGAATATAAAGTGTTGCGCCTGTGCCGTACGGAGGAACGTAATCTGCATTTGCCTTAACAACATTGCAAACAGCCTCAACAAACTTCTCTTTTGGAAATACAGGCATCTCAAGACGCTTACAGCTGTCCTCCATTCTCTGTCCGTTAAGGTCAGGTCTGAACACAACAATTCTGCCGTCACAGGTAGTGTACGCTTTCATACCCTCAAAGCAAGTCTGAGCATACTGCAAAACGCCTGCACATTCGCTGATAGTAATTGTGGTGTCGGCTGTCATACTGCCGTTGTCCCACTTACCGTCTTTATAATTAGCTACAAATCTTTCACCGATGGGCATATAACCGAAGCCAATGTTTGCCCAGTCAATATTCTGCTTTTCCATCATAAATACTTCCTTTCAATATAAGAAAAAACCTCATTGGTTATACACATATTTTAGCACTTTAACACGCTACTTGTCAATGTTATAACAGCATATTTCACCATTTTTATGTTAATTTATACGCTTTTTAATGTATAATATGAATTTTACTGCATAAGAAACTTTCATTTTGCCGATATTATCTTTTAAAGGGCAAAACAAACAACAATGTTCTTCTACAGAATAAAAAAATTGCTGTTGGGATATATACTTAATTTAATAAGTTACATGGGTGATTTTATGGCTGAAGTTGTAAAAATAGTATTGACGGGAGGACCTTGCGGCGGCAAGACTTCCGCATTGAAATATATCAGCGAAGAGCTTAAAAAGCTTAATATTCCTACAATTACAATCGGTGAGGTTGCAAGCAGATTGTTTAGTGAGGGCAAAACCCCCGAAAATGTCGGTTCCTATGAATTTCACAGAGAACTGTTTGAAATTCAGCTTGCTGAGGAGAATGAAAAAACGCAAATTGCAAAAAATATGGATTGTGAAAAGGCGGTTTTGCTTTTTGACAGAGGATTGCTTGACAGCAGAGCATATGTTACGGAAGATGAGTTTGCAAAGTATGCAGGTATCCACAATTTGAATGAAGATGTAATACGAAATTCTTATGACGCAGTATTTCATCTTGTTACTTCCGCAGACGGTGCAGAAGAGTATTACGGAAAAGAAACTAATATTTTCCGCAGAGAAGAAAGTCTTGAAAAAGCAAGAGAAGTTGACACTGATGTTATGGCTGTGTGGACAGGCACACCGCATCTGAGAATTATTGATAATTCGACCGACTTTGATACTAAGCTGAAAAGACTTCTCAAGGAGGTTGTCGCATTTCTCGGAATTCCGAAACCGCTTGAAATTGAAAGAAAATTTTTGATTGAATATCCTGATATTGAATTTTTGAATAGCATAAAAACCTGTCGCAGAATTCCTATTACACAGGCATACCTCACTACTCCCGAGGAAGGATATTTCAGAATCCGCAAAAGGGGAGAGGGTGACAAGGCTGTATATATTAAAACTGTAAAAATCAAAATATCGGATATTAAGCGGATCGAAATTGAAAATTATATTTCAAAAGAACAATACGACTCGTACCTTGCTCAAAGGCAGTATGTTACAGGCGTCATCAGTAAAGACAGATATTGCATTGTTGACAACAGCACCTACTGCGAACTTGATGTTTATCCGTTCTGGAATGACAGGGCAACAATAGAAATTGAATTGCTTAGTGAAGATCAGCGGTATCAACTTCCTAAGTTTGTAAAGCTTATAAGAGAGGTTTCGTCTGAACCCGATTACAGGAATCTTGCACTTGCTCAGAAATACGGAAAGCCGTAATTTGACGGATTTTGTCCGAAAAAAACTTTTTAAAAATTAAATATGAAAAAAATTCAAAAAAGTGTTGACAAATATGCCGTATATGGGTATAATATAAAGGCTGACTGAGGTCAGCAACTGATGCGCCAATAGCTCAGCTGGATAGAGCAACTGCCTTCTAAGCAGTAGGTCAGGGGTTCGAGTCCCTTTTGGCGCGCCACTTATGGTGGGATTAGCGTAGTTGGTTAACGCGCCAGTTTGTGGCACTGGAGACCGCCGGTTCGAATCCGGCATTCCACCCCATTTGACTCATTAGCTCAGTTGGCAGAGCACTTGACTTTTAATCAAGGTGTCCGGAGTTCGAA
>ENA-ORRO01001983-ORRO01001983.1-human-gut-metagenome-genome-assembly--contig:-NODE-1983-length-13470-cov-12.261796_pt1 | contig 13470 bp, 11 predicted proteins | sample MGYA00242176_ERZ509136 | MGnify/ENA primary metagenome ERZ509136 (study PRJEB26280, sample SAMEA2338644) | human gut metagenome | biome: human gut; feature: human-associated habitat; material: faeces... | reverse complement strand
CCGAGGCATAGAAACTTTTCAGGTCGATTGCCAGATAGGTGCGCTGCGCTGCCATACTTCAGCCCTCCTTTGTGTTATTTGGTTTCCACCTCCACGAACCATCTGCCGAACCGGGAAGGAAACCGTGGGTCGGAACGCTCGAAAAATAAGCACCGCTCCTGCCCCTTTATCATTACAGTATAACAGTCGCCGGGCATATCGGCAATGGTATTTGCAGGGCGAAAGTCCCGCACCTGCTCGATGGGATACGTCCGACCATCGCCCCATGTGATCTGCCGGGGCTGCATATAGCCGGTTGCGTCAAAATCAGAGTTCACCTTCACGTAGACCTTTTCTGTTTTACGGCGGCAGTTCCGATTCATTCCTCACAGCTCCTTTGTACGAGATACAACCATTTATCTTATTATAATAAATCTTTACGCTGTTTTCAAGATGATGCAGCTATTTTGTCTGTGATATAGACAACAAACAAGAGTAATACGTTCCTTGGACATAAACAACAGCCTGCCGAGGAAGAGCCGTTGACTATGGATTGCTACAAAAGGAGTGGGGTACTCCAAGAACATCAAACAAATTAACATGGAGATTGCTGAATTGAGATTATTTTTGATGAATCGTGTAGCTGATTCATCAAAAATATGTTATAATGATGATATGTAGGACTCTGCGATTATAAGGAGAATGCTATAATGAACAAACAGGAATTGGCGACTAAAATCTGGGCCACGGCGAATGAGCTTAGAAAAAATATTAAGGCAAGCGAGTACAAAGACTACATCCTCGGCTTCATGTTCTACAAATATCTTTGCGACAAGGAAATAGATTATCTGAAGGATCTCGGCGGAGAAATCGACGACCTTCAAGATGTGGATGAGGATACCAAGGATAAGTTCAAGGATGGTATCGGTTACTTCATCTCATATAAGAACCTTTTCCATGTATGGAAGAAAGCTGGAGTCAGCCTTGGTGCGAAGGACGTATCTGAGGCATTGGATGACTTTTATCTGAACCTTAACGACCGATATAAAACTGTGTTTGATAAAGTGTTCAGTGCATTACAGACGGGCCTTACAAAACTTGGCGAAATTTCCGGGTCCCGTGATAAAGCGGTCAGAGACATCGTAGATCTGATCGACTTCATTCCTCCCACAAGCCGTGACTACGATGTACTGGGATATATCTATGAGTATCTGATCCAGCAGTTTTCCAGTGAGGCAAAGAAAGACGGCAGCTTCTACACACCGCATCAGGTGACATCCATGATGTCCCGTATTTTAGCCGAACGGCTCAAGGGGCGCAGCGAAATCACAGTTTACGACCCAACCGTTGGGTCCGCTGGTCTCCTTCTGAATATCGGTACGGAGGTTGGCAGATACATTCCATCTGACCGCATCCATTATTTTGGTCAGGAACTGATAACGGAAACGGCAAACCTTGCAAAGATGAACCTTTTCATGCAGGGTGTTCCTGTCCAGAATATCAATATGCGCAATGCCAACACCCTTGATGACGACTGGCCTTATTTCGATGAGCAGACATCCTACACGCCGTATTTCGTAGACGCTGTGGTTTCAAACCCGCCATATTCTGCCCACTACAACCCAGAAGAACATCAGACCGATAAACGCTATAAAGGCTATGGACTTGCTCCCGCAGGAAAAGCGGACTACGCATTTCTGCTACACTGTCTGTATCACATTAAGAAAGACGGCGTGATGGCGATTGTTCTTCCCCATGGTGTTTTATTCCGTGGTGACAGTGAGGGAGAGATTCGTAAAAATCTGATTCTGAATCATAATATCGAGACAATTATCAGCCTGCCGCAGCAGTTGTTCTTTGCGACTTCGATTCCGGTTATTGTTATGATTCTCTCAAAGAATCGCCAGAAAGATGATATTCTCTTTATTGATGCTTCCCAGTCTTATAAAAAGGATAAAAAACAGAACGTGCTTAGAGAAAGCGACGTTCAAAGAATTTTCGATACCGTCGTCGCACGGAAAGATGTACCCAATTATGCACATCGTGCAACTATGGAAGAAATCGAAAGAAATGGATACAATCTGAATGTTCCACGTTATGTGTCGGCATCGACACAGGAGGCACCGTATGACCTGTTTTCTGTGATGACCGGAAAGGTGTCTGATGAGGAACTGAAAGCCTTTGATAAAATCTGGAATCAATTCCCTGCACTTCGTGAGAAACTGTTGAACAAGGCGGATGAATATAATTCCTTCGCTGCGGTGGATGTAAGAGATACAGTATTTGCAGATGCGGATGTAAATGCCTTTCTTGCTGATTTTAAGGGAGTGTCTGAGGAATTCAGAAAGTATTTGATCAGTACACTTGTCAACCACGATGCCGTTCCGTCTGTGTATAACGATATCGTCAATAAACTTTTTGTAGATTATCGCAAGCTGCCGTTGGTGGACGTCTACAACGTATTTCAGGCTTTTGCTGATAACTGGGCAGTTATAGATTCTGATCTTGCGAGACTTGAGACAGAGGGCTGGAATATCTGTTCTGAAACAGAGCCCAATATGGTAACAAAGAAGGATCCCAAGACAAAGAAAACAGTTGAGGAGCAAAAGGGATGGAAAGGCAAAATAATGCCTTTCGACCTTGTAAAAGCGATGTTCTATACTGCCGATTTTGAGAAAATGTCTCGTCTGGCTGCAGCGGCTGACTCAAAAGCATCAGAATATGCTGGCATCTGGGAGAACATGGACGATGAAGCAAAATCTGTTGTCTGCAAGGATGATGAAACTGCATTCGATACCAAGAAGTTCAAGGCAGCTATCAAGAGTGGCGATCTGGCAGCAGATGAAGTAGAAAGCATCAACGCCATCCAGCGTGCAATCGCAGAGGAAAAAGCGCTACGCAAAAAGGTCAAGGAAATCGCTACCGTCCTTGAGGACAAAGCAAAGAAAAAGGTAGAATCACTGTCCGAAGACGAAATCAACGACCTGCTCGAAAGAAAATGGATCGCACCGATCATCGCAGCGATCAATCGTGTTGGCGAAGGGGTCCCAATGCAATTCGCAACCGACTTTAATACATTGGAGAAAAAATACGCCGATCCCCTTTCCGAGCTGTCTGAGAAAATCGAAAAGGCCAATTCTGAGTTAAAGGAAAGCCTTGGCGCATTGACTGGCAATGATGTGGATATGACTGCAGTTCAGATGCTGCTGGAGGAACTGTAAAATGAAGAAAATAAAAATGGGGAGTGGTGGCAAAATGCGCACGGTTCCCATCTCAGAATTATTAGAACAGAGAATTGAATTCCAGACAATTACCAATAATACTCCATTACTTGCTTTTACTATTGCTGAAGGAGTAATCAATCCAGAAGACAAGAAAAGCAATAAACGCGATTTCTTAATGAAGGATAAAGATAACAAGCGTTTTGAACTTACAGAAAAGGATGATATTATCTACAATCCTGCCAATGTTGTTTTTGGTGCGATCCATAGAAATGCACTTGGAAAAGGTGTAGTATCTCCTATCTATAAAATTTTCAAATGCGTTAATGTTGATCCTTTGTATATGGATTGCGTAGTTTCGCGAGCGTCTTTTATACATGAGCTTTCAAAATACGCTGAGGGATCAGTGACAAAATTGCGCACACTTGCTCCAGAGAGTTTTTTGAACTTAGAACTTACCGTTCCGACTGATGTTGATGAACAGCATAAAATCGGCATACTCATTGAGAGTTTGAAAACTAAAATTGAAAATGAAAAAAAGCAAACAGAAAAACTGAAAGCGTTGAGGGCATCCTTGTTGGATAAAATGTTTCCAAAAGAAGGTAAACCGGAACCAGAAATTCGCTTCGACGGATTTACTGATGCTTGGGAACAGCGTAAGCTGGATGAAATTGCGAACTTTTCTAAAGGTGTAGGCTACACCAAGAACGATTTATGCGAGGAAGGCACTCCGATAATCCTGTATGGTCGCCTTTACACAAAATATGAAACCAGCATTATTGATGTAGATACCTTTGTTAAAGAAAAAGCTGGAAGCGTATATAGCAAGGGCGGAGAAGTCATTGTGCCTGCTTCTGGCGAAACGGAGGAAGATATTTCAATCGCATCTGTTGTGGTTAAACCCGGAATTCTACTGGGTGGCGACCTAAATATAGTATCGCCGACAACTGAATATGATTCAGCCTTTCTTGCACTAACTATTTCGAGTGGAGCAGCACATAAGTATTTATCCTCTCTTGCACAGGGGAAATCTGTTGTTCATCTTCACAACGCCGATATTCAAAGTGTGTCAGCTAAATTCCCGACAAAAAGGGAACAAGAAAAGATTCATTTGCTTTTTGGACAAATTGATACCCTTATCACCCTTCATCAGCGTAAGTATGAAAAGCTCATCGATACAAAAAAAGCATTCCTTGAAAAATTGATCGGAGGCGAAAAATAATGCCATTGCCCTATACTGGTAATAAAGGCGAATCAAATTTTGAAGCGGATCTGGTCGAACTTCTTACAAAAGCAGGCTGGGAAAAGGAGATTTTGAAGAACAAGACTGTTCCGGAGCTTATCGACAACTGGAAAAACATCCTGTTTGAGCGCAACCGCAGGACATTGAATAACGTCCCGCTCTCCAACGATGAGATGGACCGTGTGCTTGATGTTGTGAAACTGCAGGCAAACACTCCGGTAAAGGCGAATCACTTTGTTAACGGTCGTCCTCTTGCCATCAAACGTGATCTGGATTCTCCCGATACGCAGCACGCCGGGCATGAGGTTTATCTTGACCTCTTCTCCGCTGCTGAGATAGCCGGTGGCAGCTCGCGCTATCAAATCGCTGAGCAGACTTATTTCAGCACCGATCCGCAGTACAACGACAGACGCGGTGATGTCACTCTTTTGATCAACGGTATGCCTGTCATCCATATCGAGTTGAAATCCTCCGGCGTTGATGTTTATGAAGCATCCAACCAGATCATCAAGTACGCTAACGAAGGGGTCTGGAATGGCTTTATGGGACTTGTGCAGGTGTTCTGGGCAATAACCCCAGAGGATGCTGTGTTCTTTGCAAATGCTGGAAATCCGAATAGCTTCAATCCTGCATTTTTCTTCCGCTGGGGAGACCGGGATAACAATATCGTAAAGGATTGGCGTGAACTTATTACTGGGGAATGTCACATTCTGTCTGTTCCGGAAGCGCACAAGCTGATTGGCTATTATACTGTCGCCGATTCCGCAAAAGATGTTCTCAAGGTCTGCAGAAGCTATCAGTATGCTGCTATTCGAGCAATCGTAGGTAAAACTGCCAAACAGAAATGGGGCGACCATAACCAGTTGGGTGGATTTGTCTGGTGTACTACCGGCGGCGGAAAGACGATGACTAGTTTTAAGGCTGGTCAGCTCATTACCGACATGAATCTGGCTGATAAGGTCGTGTTCGTTGTTGACCGAAAAGTTCTTGATGAGCAGTCCACAAGCGAATATAACAGTTTTCAACGTGAGGGCGAATCCGTATGTGAAACGGCAAGTTCAAGAGACCTCTTTAACAAGCTGGAAAGTTCAAAGCTGTCAGAGCGTCTTATCGTTACGTCGATCCAGAAAATCTCCAGAATCAATGATGATGTCGCAAAACTTCGTGAAGCCGAACTCGATGTTATCAAGGCTAAGAGAATCGTCTTTATCATCGACGAGGCTCACCGTAGCCAGTTTGGTGTAATGCACGAGCGCGTAAAAAGAACCTTCTATAATTCCCTGTTTTTTGGCTTTACGGGCACACCTATTTTCGCAGAGAATATGAAGCCCGGTGAGCTGACAACCGAAACCGTATTTGGAGAATGTTTGGCCGTTTATTCCTTGGCAACAGGCATCAGAGACGGCAACGTTCTGGGCTTCTGGCCGGAGGCCGTCAAGACGTATGCCGACAAAGATCTGAAAGAGGCTGTTGCACTGGCTGAGTGCCATGCGACAAGCAAAGAAGATATTGTTGTTGGTTCTGATAACTGGAAGCTGTACCGACGTCTGACAGAGCAGACGCCCATGGCATCTGAACTGGATGATCACGGGCAGATCAAACGGGACAAGAACGGCAATTACATCAAAGGAATTGAAGATTACCTGCCGGGCAAACAGTACGATAATGACGATCACCGCAAACGTGTTGTTGAGAGCATTCTGGCCAACTATAAAACGATTGCATATGGTGAATACGGAACCCTGTTCCATGGCATTCTTGCTACGGAGTCTATTCCGGAGGCGTATGAATATTGGAAACTTTTTAAGGCAATGGCACCGAACCTTCATATCACTTCTCTTTTCGACCCTAATATCAATGCCAACAGTGCTTCTGTCTTTAACAAGGAAAACGCACTTGCTGACATTGTAAGCGATTATAACAATACCTTCGGAACCAAGTTTGACCGGAAGACCGACCCCAAGTATGCCACCTTCAAGAAAGATTTGACAGACCGGTTGGCTCATAAGGGGTCTTATAAGCATATTGGAAACAATCATGCAAATGCACTGGACATTGTTATTGTTGTGGACCAACTGCTTACCGGATTCGATTCCCAGTGGCTCAACGTCCTGTATCTGGACAAGGTCATGGATACCGACAATATCATTCAGGCTATTTCTCGTACAAACCGTGTGTTAAACAACAACGAAAAGCCTTGGGGTATGGTCAAGTTCTATCGTAAGCCGTATACCATGAAGCGGAATCTTAACGAAGCGCTAAAACTCTACTGTCAAGGCGATTATGCGGGTGTCGAAGTTGGCAATATTGATGAGAACATTGAAACTCTGAATAAGACCTACAACCGCATCAGCGACATTTTCGCTCATGATAATATTGAGCATTTTGAGTGCCTGCCACATTCTAATGAAGATCGCCAGATGTTCCGAAAGGAATTCTATCAGCTGAAATCCACGCTGCGTGCAGCAATACTTCAGGGATTCAAGTGGAATAACGAGTACGGCACAAGGGTGGATTTCGACGAGAAAACCTACCGCATTCTCACAATGAGATACAAGGACTTGCCCTCTAACAGAGGCGGCGGTGGTTCCACTGCAAAGCCGGGGTATGTACTGGATACGGACCTATCCACCATGGAAATGGACAAAATTGACGCTGCATACCTTGAGGCACAGTTCAAAATCGTCACGATGAAAGACATTATAAATGTCGAGAAGGATGCCAAGAAAATGGCTGCTATCCACGAGATTGAAACCAATCTCGGTATCCTCTCCGAAATTCAGCAGAGATATGCCCGTCAGATTCTTAAAGACATCAAAACGGGCACTCTTGAAGTTATCGAAGGAAAGACATTCCTCCAGTACATTCAGGAATATCAAGAAAAAACAATCCGTTCTAACATTCATGCGTTTGCAAACAACTTTGGAATTGACGAAGATGAAATGTTTTCGTTGTATGTTGCAACACGGAAATGCGAAGTTGACGTATTGCGGCTTGATAGACTGGAGGCCACAGCAAACAAAGAGAAATTAAAAGCCTATTACAATGTGCCAATATTCAAGGCGCACGTCAAACTCCATCAAGACCTTAAAGAATATATTGAGGGGCGAAAGGCTGACAACCTTGAGGGAGTAGACTAATATGCCAAGACAGAAGAAAGATGCGAAGATCCTAAACATAAAGCTAGCCACGACGATCAGCGACCAGCTTGAGCAGTTCTGCGAGGAGACCGGCATGAGCAAGACCATTGCCACGGAGAAGATCCTCTCGCAGTATCTGGCTGAGTATTTTAACAGACCAGAACAAGATAGAAAACTATTCAAATAGCCCCTGTATGCAAGCAGCCCCTGTACATCACTTTTGTTTGTACAGGGGCTGTGGATTTTATAAAAAAAGCAGTCCGAAAGGACGCATAGCCGGTGCAAGCAATGCCGTCGTATATACAACGGCGACTTTTGCGTTGCAAAATGCTTGTTGGGGAGCGCCCCAAACCCCTTTGATCTGCATTTTTCAATGCAGGCTGCGCGTCCCGGCGGGACGCTTTTTACCCGGTGATGCTCTCCGGGTCTTTGAGGACTTGCATGAGGCGAGAAGTGGCTTCTGCCAGAGAAGCATACTTCATCTGTTCCGGGACAGGCGTATCCAGAAGTGTAATGCCCCATTTCTGCATACATTCCGCAAGCTCCTGCTGTGCTTGCAGTGTAGCCTCCCGGCGCACCTCCGTGGAAGCGTCCGTGTCCAGCACATAGGCAACAGTAAATGCGCCGTTGCGATCTTCCGTCAACTGCACCATGGAATCGTGGTCAATCCAGAAATGGCAGAACCAGACCCTGCCGCCGATGTTTTCCATGTTATGGCGGAGATCTTCTTCACCGCTCCATTGCGGCACTTCGGAAAGAATACTCTGCAACTGCTCATACGCCTGCTGTTCGGCAGGGGTGGCTTTCTTGCAACGGTATTCCCGCTGGATGGTACGCTGCCAGTACAATGCCAGCTTGCCGCACTTTGCCTGCTCGATTGCATCCTGAATATCGGCTAAAATGCTGTACCGTGGTTCTCTCATCTTGACACCCCCCAAAAAATCAACTCTTTAGGAAATAATACATCTTATAAGAATGATTATAGCCGAAAGGAATGCAAAAGAAAAGCGCACCGGCTAAATTTCAGCCGATGCGCTTGCAAAGTTTGCGATTTTATTCCTCGTTTGTGAGGTAAGGGAGATTGCCGATATAGGTGTCCAGCAGATCGAGTGCCGCTTTTTTCTGGATGGGAGTCAAGCCTTCCAGCCGCTTGCAAACCTCGTCGTCGGTCACATGGGATGCGCTGGGAACCAGATCGCACAGCAATGTGTCTGCGGAAATGTTCAGAGCATTCAGAAGTTTAACGATGGTGGCAAGACCGGGTTCCTTTAAGCCGCGCTCTACCATGCCGATATAGTTGGAAGAAAGCTCGGATTTTTCCGCAAGCTGTTCCAGCGTCAACCCATGCTGTATCCGCTGCTCCCGTAGTCGCTGTCCAAAAAGCTCTTTCATAGTGCAACCTCATCCTATCGTGTTCTTTACACTCCATAGGATACCTGTTGACCGCACCAACATACACAATCGAAAGAAATGAACCATTCCGTTAAAGATTGAACCAACGAAAAAAGATTGCCGAGTGCCGACCTCTTGCGGTCAACTCCCGGCAATCTTTTCTTATCGAACTTGCTCGTTCTCCTGTACTGTTTTTTCTTCCGAAAAAAATCGCTCCACGTTTTTCTGTGCCCGAACCAGTTCTTGCATCTCGTTCCGTGCCTTGCGGTAGTCCGGGTAGGCTGCTTTCTTTTGGGTCAGTAGTTCTGCAAACTCCGCATCCAACTCCTTGACCTTCGGCAATTTTTGAAGCCCGGCTTCGTCAAAGGCAGCTTTCGCCGCCTTGTGCAGAGTGATCTCCTCCCGATGGGCTTCCAGAAATGCTTTGCTGTACCCGGCTTTCCGATAAGCGGTGTACACCTCACGGGTCTTGGCATAGTTGATGATATGGGTTTTCAGCACGGCAATTTCCGTCAGCCTTGCTTCTGCTGCCTTGATGGAATCTCCCATAGCATGATAGCGTTCTGTTGCCGCCGCTGCACGCTCCCGCAGTTCGTCGGCACTGCCGATTTTCTGCTCCTGTAAAAACAGCAGCGTCTTGGACATCTCTTTCAGGTTAAACTTCGTTGCCCACTTTTTGTAACTAACGCTTTTGCTCTCTGCCATTTTCCCCTGAATGTCCACCAGCAACTGGAAGGGCTGCTCTTTGGGTGGCTGCTTCTGATAGGGGTGGTGCTTCGCCTTTCCCTCCAACACCGCCTTGATCTCGTCCTCGTCATAGCCGGTGCCCAGAGTACGGAGCCGGATAAAGCGTTTCTGTCCCTTGCCCTTGACGGAAGTGTACTTGCCACGCTTCACCTCATATCCTTGCTGCTCCAGCTTTTGCAGAAAAACTTCAAAGTCCTTCGGTTTTTCTGCAAGGATGGTGTCAATGATTCCACACAGACGGTCACGGTTGCTTTCCTTGGGCGGGTAGACGATGCGCTTCTGTCGTTCCCGATAAGGCTTGTACTCAATGGTAGAGAGTTGATGTTCCAGACAAATCAGGTCGCTCAACCGCTGTACTGCAAAGGTGGAAAGCCAGAAATTTTTGAATTTGCGGGTCCCATCCAAGGCAGTAGAATTATAAATAATGTGGTTGTGGATGTGCGCCCGGTCGGTGTGGGTGGCAACGATAAAAGCGTGTTTGCCCTTCAAAAACCGCTCGGCAAACTCATAGCCGATGCTGTTGGCTTCTTCCGGCGTGACCTCCCCCGGCTTGAAGGATTGTCGCACCTGATAGGCGATGACATCACTTTTCTGACTGCGCCCGGTGGTCTGCTCGTACAGCCGTTTCGTCAGCAGAAATTCCTCGTCTACCGTCAACGGGCTGCACTGGTAGCTGCTGACCAACTCGCCCTGTTCGGTCTTGTCCGGGTTTTGGACATAGCTGGTGTGGCTGTGCAAACAAGCCCCGATGGACTTGCCTTTGTTCTTCCGCATGGGGATTAACCGTGTTGCTGCCAGCGTCATCACCCTCTTTCAAAAAGAAAATGCCGCACATCGGCGGCATCAAGATCATTTGGATAATTTTTCGTAATCGGCTACACCTGCCAGATACATCGCCTTATATCGGGCGCATTCCAACTCGTTGCAGATCTCATCCAAAGCGAGGTATTGCTTCCACGCTTCTTTGCTGATGGCATCCCGCAGGGCTTTTTCAGCCGCTATTTTGGCTTTTTTCAGCCGCTGATAATCTTTGTCCTCGCCCAGCATTTCAGAAAAAATCGTGCTGCTGTGCTCAGAATAACAAGCCTCCAATTTCTGGTTTTCCATAGCATCCCTCACAATCCGGCAACCCAGCCACTAAAACGCTCTGCTGCATCTGCAATCAAAGCGCCCATGAAAATCAACACAAAGCATCCAAACTCCGCCACCAGCAAGATCAAAAACTGTAACCACTCCCGGCAGTACAGCGTATAAAGACCGCAGCCGAAAATATACAGCATGGGCAGAGCCAGCACGAACGCCGACAGGTTCAGCGTCCATTTCAGCATCAGCGCAAGGAAAGCCGTAAGCAGCCAAAACGGGAAAACGATCATCTTAAAAACAAACCTCATATCCAGCACCTGCCCTTCTTTTGTCCTTATTATAAAGCATTGCAAGGATGTTGCCCCCTTATGTAGCCCCGCAGTCCTCCAACTGCGGGGAAAAATTTTAGAGTTCTGCCAGCCGGGAGAGGATTTGCCGACCGATGCCGATCAGCTCATCCAACCGCTGCCGCAGGTCCTCCATGTCGGCGACGTAGACCCGACCATTTTCATTGGCGGCTTTGGCGTACTGGTTCAAGTTGTTGCTGCACATCTGCAAAAGATACGCCATGCGTTGCAGTTGCGGCAGGTCAAGGTTCAGGCAGTAGCCATCCAATGCCATCTTGCGGATATAGGCACTCAGGCTGCGGATGCCCATGCCCAGCATTTTCTTATAAATGCGGTTCTTCTCGGCTTTTGTGGTTCTTAGGATGATGATTTCGTCCCGCTTTTCCTTCACCGGGCATCACCGTCCTTGTCGTAATAACTACGGAAAGGCTTCACCGGCTCCGGCTTGTCCGACTTTTCTTCCAGTGCCGCCAGCACCGAGGGGCGGCGAGGGGCATCCTCCTGTTCTTCCTCGTCCTGTTCCGGCTCGTGATTTTTCTCGTCCACATCCAACTGGGCGTTCAATTCCGCAAGCCGTGCGGACTTTTCTGCCAGTTCTTCCTCCTGCGGGAAGGGCTTTTCCACCTCAATCTGTGCCGCCGCCTGCTGCTGATGCAGGGTGGCTAGTTCATTCTCTGCGGCGGTGATACGCTCCGGGAAGCTGTTCAACGAATTATCCAGACGGATGATGTTGCCCAGAGGGTCGGTGCCTAAAGGCACCGTGTACTTCCGCTGGCCCTTCAAAAGTGCCTGATACTCGCTGCGGAAGGTATCGAACCGCAGGGACAGTTCAAAGCCCCGGTAGCTGCCGATCACTTTTTCTTCGGCGTTGGGCAGTTCGGAACAAGCAAGCACCAGACGCTCACCGGCAGTCTTTTTCTCATCGTAGGTCACGCCCTTGATGGTCATGCCGCAAAAGTCCTCCTTGCCCTGCGGGTGGGCGGCGGCAAGCAGTGCATCCGCTTTCAGCCCAGCAATGTGAGCATTCGTTTCCTGAATATCTGCCGGAAATTTGGTCAGCAACTTATCTTGCAGACGGAACTTTTGGCTCTGGTGGTCGGCTTTCAGAACCTTGAGTTTTGCGACCTGAACATCTAAATCCATCTTCTCCTTGATGAGCGGATTTCCAGCGCACAGTGCCTTGATTTCGGCGTAAGAAAGTGCCTGCTCGTCCACATCCTCGCAGGAGCGCACTGGAGATTTAGAAGTCATGATTTGGCTGATAAATCGCTGTTTATTTTCCAAAGTTTGGAACAAATAACTGTCAAATGTCCCTTCCGTGACGTAATTGAACACCTTGACTTCCTTATTCATATTGCCCTGACGGATGATGCGACCATTGCGCTGGGTCATGTCGCTGGGTTTCCAGCCGACATCCAGGTGATGCACCGCCACGAGCCGGGACTGCACGTTGGTGCCTGCTCCCATCTTTGCCGTACTTCCGAGCAAAACTCGCACATCGCCGGAGCGCACTTTGGAGAACAATGCCGCCTTTTTGGCTTCGGTGTCGGCGTTGTGGATAAACTCGATCTCGTTTTCCGGCACACCGGCAACGACCAGCTTTTTGCGAATATCATCGTACACGTTAAAGTTGCCGTCGTTTTTCGGAGTGGAGAGGTCGCAGAACAAAAGCTGTGTCAGCTTCTGGTCTTTGCCATCTTCCCAGATCTTCAGCACGTTCTGCACACAGACGTTCAGCTTGCTGTTGGGGTCATCCGGCAGCATGGGGTTCATCAGGCGCACGTCCAAGCCGATTTTTCTGCCGTCGTTGGTGACGCAGAGCATATTGTCCACGGACGCATCCACTGCACCGGAGTGGATTTCTGCGGCACGTTTGCTCAGTTCCTGCACCATTTCCTTTTGAATTTCGGACGGCTTTGCCACCACGGTTTCAAACTTTGCGACCGGCACCGGCAGATGAAGCTGGTCAGATGTTTTAATGTCCGCAACCTCCTTGAACATGGACATCAACTCCGGGAGGTTGAAAAACTTGGCGAACCGGGTGCGGGCACGGTAGCCGGTACCCTCCGGGGCAAGCTCAATGGCCGTGGTCGTCTCACCAAAGGTGGATGCCCAGCAGTCGAAGTGCGTCAGCTTTTTCTGCTGCAAGGTGCTGTACTGGAGGTACCGCATGACCGTGTACAACTCGGTCATGGAGTTGCTCACCGGGGTGCCGGTAGCGAACACCACGCCACGCCCGCCGGTGATCTCGTCCAGATAGCGGCACTTGCCGAACATATCGCTGGATTTCTGCGCTTCGCTGGTGGATAATCCTGCGA
>ENA-ORRO01001975-ORRO01001975.1-human-gut-metagenome-genome-assembly--contig:-NODE-1975-length-13501-cov-2.745872_pt1 | contig 13501 bp, 7 predicted proteins | sample MGYA00242176_ERZ509136 | MGnify/ENA primary metagenome ERZ509136 (study PRJEB26280, sample SAMEA2338644) | human gut metagenome | biome: human gut; feature: human-associated habitat; material: faeces... | reverse complement strand
GAGAATACTTCTAAAACAGGTAAGGTTACAAATATGAAGTATGATGATCCTAATCGTGGTGCTTTGGATAGTGAAAGTGGAGGTCGGGATATTCCGGTTATGCGTTCTGCTGAAATGTATTTAGTTCGTGCTGAAGCTTACGGGCGAAAAGGAGAGTATAATAAAGCTATAGATGATATTAATGAACTACGTAGGAGAGCAGCATTTAAAACAGGTGAAAAGAGAAATGAAGTTATAGCACGGTTATATCCAGGCAAAGAAAATTTGAATGAATCTGAACGTTTATGGCCATATGAATCAGCTAAAGATTGCTTTGAAAATATAAAAGTTGATGCTACTTATTGGGATGGAACTTCCGAAAAATCATTAGCTGAAAACTATGTTCCTTCTGCTAATACCACAGAAAAACGTTTTATTGAGTTTATCTATAATGAATGGGCACGTGAATTCAATCAGGAAGAAATTTATTATGAAGGTGTGCACCATGCTGGTATCCAAGCTGCACGTATTCAGTGGCATAACCAATTGGGAGCAAATGCTAGCAATACAGTTTATCAGGTAGGTTCATGGGACATATCAGATAATGTCAATGGAACCAATGGACAAACAGGATTACCGAAAGGAGGATTTCAGAACTATATGACCCTGAAACCCTTTCCACAGAAATTCCTTGATATGCTAACCGATGAGAATGGTGTTCTTTTAGATGCCAATGGCAAAAAGGCATATCAAAACTACGGTTACTGATTCGTATGTAGGATTGTATCAAAACAAAAATAATCTGTATTTGTTATTCTGAATAAAATGAAGAATTTAAATATACTACTTAGTATCTACAGCTTCTTTATTATATTCAGAATGACAAATATCTAGTAGCTTTTTTATATAGATAATTTTTAGATTCCTTACATGGATAATTTCACATCTACAATAATAAATATAACTCATTGTTGAATTTTTATCAAATACAGCAATGAGAAACTTATAATCTAAATTTATTGATACATCCAATGCTTTGATTAAATAAATTATTATAATAATTTTGCTTTCTGTAAGAGATAACAGTATTACACATGTTGATTTGTATTAAAAAATGGTATTATTTAAACTATCCGAAAAAATTAATCAATCTGTAGTAGTCAGTCAAAACAGGTTCAACTGACATATTACAGAATATAAATTATAAACCCCATCTATTATAATATTATGAAACTGCTACCAACAATCAAAAAAAGCATAATTGCATTCGCTCTGTTACCCGCACTTCTATATGCAGGTATCCCTCCCACCCTACAAAGCGATGCCTCGCAAAGAATGACTAGAGATATTATGGACCGCGCTTACATCACCCCCAAACGTATTGTTACCAAATACGCAGGATGTAAGAATAATCTAATAAAAGACGAACACTATTTGTTAGAGCGTGGAAACGGCCAATCGGAAATGAACAGAAAAAAATGTTGCATAATGACCTCTACCGAAACAGAAAAGGCATCCCTGTTACTGGATTTCGGCAGTGAACTGCATGGAGGATTAAAGCTCGTCGCGGGCAGTTCCAGCCGTAGGGAGCCTTCTTTGGTAAGGATACGTTTCGGAGAATCTGTTGGAGAAGCCAACAGTACCACTTCAAATTCCGAATGGAAAGTGGGATTTTCAACAGACGATCATGCCAAACGTGATATCGTCATGGAAATTCCCCGTGACGGCATGATTGAAATAGGCAATACCGGTTTCCGCTTTGTCCGACTTGACTTGCTGCAAAACAACGCCACTATCTCTTTAAAAGAAATTTCAGCTATCTTGCGCTACCGTGATATTCCTTATTTGGGGTCTTTTGAATGCAACGACCAACGTTTAAACAAAATATGGATTACCGGAGCCTATACTGTCCACTTGAACATGCAGGAGTTTTTATGGGATGGCATCAAACGTGACCGAGTAGTCTGGCTGGGCGATATGCACCCTGAATTAATGACCATCAGCCGTGTTTTCGGATACAATGAGGTGATTCCCAACAGTCTGGACCTGGCCTGCAAACAATTTCCTTTACCCAATTGGATGAATGGCATGAGTGCATACAGCCTATGGTATCTGATCAACCAATATGAATGGTATCACCAGACCGGAGATATTGATTTTTTAAAGAAACATTCCGACTATATCAGCGGGTTAATCCATTTGATAAACGGGAAAGTGGATGATGCGGGAAATGAAACGTTAGCACCTGCCCGCTTTTTGGACTGGCCATCCAGCGGAAATAAAGCCGGAGTTGAGGCAGGCTATCGCGCACTGATCGTATGGGCCATGCAAGATGCGCATCAATTGTCTTTAAAACTTGGCAACACCTCTGATGCTCAATTATGTCTGGACATTATCAACCGGATGAAAAAAAAGATATTACCTCACAACAATCTGAAACAGGCAGCCTCATTAATGGCCATCGCCGGATTGATGGATCCCCAACAGGCTTGCGATGAAGTTGTCTCTGTAGGCGGTGGAAAAGGTTTTTCCACTTTTTACGGGTATTATATGCTGGAAGCATTAGCCAAAGCAGGTGAGTATGAGAAAGCAATAGATATCATTAATACTTTCTGGGGGGCCATGCTGGATTTGGGAGCAACCACGTTTTGGGAAGATTTCAATCTGGACTGGATTCCTAATGCCGCTCCTATAGACGAACCTGTTCCAGCCGGAAAAAAAGACATACATGGCGATTTCGGTGCCTATTGCTATCCCGGATTCCGTCACAGCCTTTGCCACGGGTGGTCTTCAGGACCTACCACATGGCTGTCAGATCATGTATTAGGTATAAAAATCGTAGACGTAGAACACAAGCAGATCAGTATTGAGCCACACTTGGGTAAATTAGAATGGGCCAAAGGCACTTATCCCACCCCTTGGGGCCTGATAGAAGTCAGCCACGAGAAGAAAGCCGATGGTAAAATCACAACCAAAGTGAAACTTCCGAAAGGTGTAAAACAAATTTAATTATAAAAAATCGTTATCAAACTTCTATAAAAAAATTAGATCTTATGAAAAACATAATGATATGGATTATACTTCTTTTGAGTACAACTTATGTTGATGCCCAAAATGAAAAATCTCCTAGAAAAGACTATGCCAAATTAGCTAATTATGATGAAAGTAAGGTTCCGCAATATACCTTACCTTCCGTATTAATGTGCCACGACGGAGAAATGGTTCAAACCAAGGAACAATGGGAGCAAAAACGCCGTCCCGAAATTTTAAACCTATTTACGACTTACATGTTTGGCAAAGCACCTACATTGAAACACAAATTACCTTACACAGTCGGTCGGATCAATGAAAAAGCTCTGAACGGACGTGCCACCCGAAAAGAAATAACCATCCAATTAACAGACGATCCACAGGGTCCCCACATCGACTTGCAACTGTATCTTCCTAATCATGTATCAGGAAAAATTCCGGTTTTTCTAGGCATCAGCTTCATGCCCAATTACACGATATATGATGATCCCGATTTATCAGTCCCCGAAATAACAGATGAAAAAATGAAGAAAAGATCTTTCAGGGGATCAATGAACAAGTCTTGGCAGCTTGATAAAATTCTAGAACACGGATATGGTCTGGCCACTTTCTGTTATAATGATGTGGATCCCGATTTTGACGATGACTTCCAAAATGGTGTGCATCCTTATTATTACGAAAAAGGGCAGAATTTCCCAGATCCAGATCAATGGGGTTCCATTGCAGCTTGGGCATGGGGCATGAGTCGTGCCATGGATTATCTGGAAACAGACAAAAAAGTGGATGCTAAAAAAGTTGCCGTGATAGGTCATTCTCGTCTTGGCAAAACCGCTGTCTGGGCCGGAGCCTCTGATCCGCGTTTTGCTTTAGTCATATCCGGGAATTCGGGATGTTGTGGAGTTGCCATCTCACGTCGTTGTTTTGGTGAGACTGTAGAAGCCATGAATGTACGTTTTCCCCATTGGTTCTGCGGTAATTACAAACAATTTAATAGCAGAGAAAAATACTTGCCTTTCGACCAGCACGAACTTGTTGCCCTGATTGCTCCAAGACCTATATATATCGCCAGTGCAGAAGAAGACAACTGGTCTGACCAAAAAGGTGAATTTCTAGGAGGTAAAGGAGCTGAACCTGTATATGCCCTCTATGGTTTGGACGGAATAGCTTGTGAAGAAATGCCTCCCGTAGATACACCTTACATGAATGGCTCTATCGCATACCACAATCGTAAAGGGCCTCACGCTGTTCTTCCATACGATTGGGAACAATTCCTTCGCTTTGCTGACAAATATTTTAAAAACAAATAACAACCACTTAAAGAAAAATATTGGATGGGATAAGTTGCTGTTTTCATTTATCTACAAACCGTAAGTTGTTATGAGTTCAAAATTATTATATGATAAAGTAATCTACTGTATTGTTTTTGTTGTAGTTGAATTGAGTCTTATACCCACATATGGACAACAAGGGCGTGTAACAACAAACTTTGATAAAAATTGGAAATTTTATCTAGGAGATATAGTTGGAGCAGAAAAGCTATCATTTGATGACAATAGCTGGCGTACTCTTAATGTTCCGCATGATTGGAGTATTGAAGGAAACTATGATTCTAATAATCCTACTCAACGGGGAGGTGGTTATCTGCCAGCGGGAGTAGGCTGGTATCGTAAATGTTTTACAATGTCAAATTCCGATACAGAGCATTCAGTTTTTATAGAATTTGATGCTGTAATGGCAAATAGTGATATATGGATTAATGGTCATTATTTGGGGCATAGACCAATGGGGTATCTGCCTATAAATTATGAGATAACTAAGTATCTCAAATTTAACGAAGTAAATGTAATTGCCGTGAGAGTAGACAACAGTATACAACCAGCTTCGCGTTGGTACACAGGTGCGGGCATTTATAGGCATGTAAAACTTATAACAACGAATCCCATACATTTAGAGCGAGGCAGTGTTTTCATTACAACTCCTAAGATAGAAAAAAATAGTGCAGAGGTAAGAATAAGCTGTTCCATTATCAATTCTTCGCAGAATACCTGTAAAATAGGTTTTCAAACGGAGATAAAATCCCCTTCAGGACAGAAAATCCAATCTGATTATGAAATGGTAACTATTTTAGCAGGTGATACTATACATTCTTTGCAGACTGTTATTATTTCCCATCCTGAAATTTGGGATATTCAGACTCCTAATCTTTATTGTGCTACCACGCGTATTTTTAATGAGAAACATTTAATAGATTATGAATTGAATAAGTTTGGCATCAGAAATTTCAAATTCGAATCAAAAACAGGCTTTTGGCTTAATGGTCATAATCTGAAAATACTAGGTGCATGTGTTCATCATGATGGAGGAGCCGTAGGTACTGCTGTCCCTGCTTCGGTATGGGCACGCCGTATCCAACGTTTGAAGCAGATAGGCTGTAATGCATTACGTGGAGCCCATACTCCTATGGACCAAACTTTCTATAATTTGTGTGACAGTCTTGGTATGTTGCTTCTTGATGAAACTTTTGATACGTGGACTGCTGCCAAACCAAATGGAGAAAAAGCTTATAATTTGTATTTTAAAGACTGGTGGAAAATTGATGCTAAAGAAGCAATTATACGTATACGCAATCACCCGAGTATTATACTCTATAGCCTTGGTAATGAAATTAGAGATAATCTCAACAGCCTTGAAGGGCGTCGTTACTTTTTAGATTTACGAAGTTTAACTCGTAAACTTGATCCTACGCGTCCTATTACGATGGCTTTATTTCGTCCAAAACAAATGAGGCTTTTTGAAAATGGATTTTCAGAGATGTTGGATGTTATAGGGCAGAACTATGGAGAAAAAGGATTAATTGCAGTAGGAGCCGCCAAGCCAGGACGTAAAATTATAGGTACTGAAAATACTCCATCCCGTTCTTCATGGTTAGTAGTAAGAGACACGCCTGCTATGGCGGGAATGTTCATTTGGACAGGTTTCGATTATCTTGGAGAATCGGACTGGCCCCGTATAGCGTGGAACACAGGACTGTTTGATCGTAATGGAAATTGGAAACATCTATCCTGGGAAAGGCAAAGCTGGTGGACTGATAAACCAATGGTCCACATTGTACGTCGTAGTAAAGATTTACAGAATGGATATACTGATGATTGGACTCCTGCCTCACCTGACAGTTACCGTGCTGAAGTAATAGTATATAGTAATTGTGACGAAGTGGAATTATTACTCAACGGAAAATCATTGGGGATACAATCTGTTCCTCATGATGATTCACCTAATATATGGCATATAGACTATCAACCTGGAGTATTGAAAGCGATAGGGCGCATTAATGGTAATGAAGTAGCGAATCACGAACATCGGACTGCTGGAGAAGCACATCATATAATACTTGAAACAGAAAGGACTGTTCTTCCTTATGATTGGGAGGAAGTAGCATATCTTACTGCTACAGTAGTGGATATGCATGGAGTACGTTGTCCTAATATTCTCACCGATATTAAATTCAACATAAGTGGCCCAGGTGAAATCATTTCTATAGATAACTCTGATGTTTTCAGTCATGAACGTTATAAAGCTAATCATCGTACAGCTTACAAAGGTCGTGTAATTGCAATTGTTCGTGCAATTGCTGATAACGGAACGATAACTGTAAAAGCCGAAGCAGATGGATTGGGCTCTTCTAATGTAACCATAAAAGCGACAAGATAAAGTCTTAGAAATATTACCGAGTTATATACAATAACTTAAAATAAAAAATAATCATGAAAAAGATACTTCAAAAAATATGTTCAATGATGATACTTTTGCTAAGTATTGTTACGACTAGTTGCTCGACACTACCAAAGGTCACTCTAATTGAAGATGTAGAAACATATACTATGGATAACGGGATCATTACAGCACGCATATCTAAAGTGACTGGCGATTTAGTTTCTTTACGATACCATGACATGGAGATGCTTGCCACCGATCTCAAGCCTGATTTTATTCCCCAAATTAAAGGCCATGAGCCAGTTAACAATCCTAATTGGAAGGAACCTTTAATAGGGGGACATGCACATGCTTATTGGTCGCATGACGCAATGGGAGTAAAAGGAAGTGCTCCAGCTATTCCATCCATAACTATTCATCCGGTAAACAACGGTGGGGAACGTGCAGAAATCTCAATCAAAGCAGTCTCTAATGGACGTAAAATGGGAACAGGACCTGGTGCTGGACCTGAAGGACAATTCGTATCAGATATCGACATTCGATATACACTAGAACGTGGAACTTCTGGATTATATACTTATTCTATATTTGAGCACACACCTCAATATGGTCTTACAGCTTTAGGAGAAGCACGATTTTGTGCCAAATTAGCTGACTTTTTTGATTGGATGAGTGTGGATGAGGATTGCGATTTTTATTATCCCAAAGATTTACAAACAGGTGATAAATATGTATTCACTGCTTTACAATCAAAGAATCCTGCATTTGGTTGGTCAAGTACTACATACAATGTCGGTTTGTTTTTCATCAATCCTTCAATGGAATATATGAGTGGTGGACCAACAAAAGTAGAGTTCTTAGGACATCGTGATACAAATCAACAAGCTGCTCCTTGTGTCCTTAATTATTGGCGTAGCAGCCATTATGGAGGAGCTGAAGTCAATGTGGCAGCAGGTGAACAATGGACAAAAGTAGTAGGTCCTTTTTTTATTTATGCAAATTCCGGAAGCGATCCTAAAACTATTTATGCTGATGCCAAGTCCCGTGCGTCTATTGAAGCCGATAAATGGCCATATCAATGGGTTGAATTGGCTAACTATCCCAAGTTAGATAAACGTAGCAAAGTCACAGGACGTCTAATACTGAATGATTTCAATAGTAATAATAGTTTCACAAATTTAGTAGTAGGACTTACTGCTCCTGCTTATCTCTCTCCTCGACCCAAATCTTCTCCAAAGGTTATGGTTGACTGGCAGCGTGATGCTAAATTCTATCAATTTTGGACAAATGGATCGGTCGATGGTTCTTTTATGCTAGATAAAGTCCGTCCTGGACATTATACTCTTCATGCTTTTACAGATGGTGTATTGGGCGAATATATAAAGACTGATATCATAGTCGAAGCGGGTAAACAAATTGATTTAGGTAAACTGAAATGGACTCCTATTCGCTATGGTAAACAACTTTGGGATATTGGTATACCTAATCGGAATGCATCGGAATTCTACAAAGCTGAAGAACACAATAATCCTGAAATCTCACTTCAATACGGAACTTTGTTTCCAAAAGATGTAACTTTTACTATAGGAAAAAGCAATTATGCTAAAGACTGGTTTTTCCAACATGTTCCTCATAATGAAAATCCTGAAGCAAAATCTAAACCTTTTATTGGTGCTTATACTCAAGGAAGAGCTACTCCATATACTATCGTATTTTCCATGGAAAGAGCTGTGCATGGAAAAGTTGTCTTACGTTGTGCTATTTGTGGAACAGGTACTAAGGAACTTGAGATAGAAGTCAATGGTGCTAAAGTCGGCAAAATAAAAGATTTATCTCCTGATGGGGTTATTACTCGTCATGGAACACAAGGAATATGGTATGAACGGAATTTATGCTTTGATGCTTCTCTATTACGTAAAGGAGAAAATAAATTGATCATAACCGTACCAGCAGGTTCTGTTAACAAAGGGATAATGTATGACTATATTCGTTTAGAATTAGTGGAAAACTGAATAAAAAGGCATACTAATAAATAACACCTTATTTGATAATTTTGTAAAATATTTTAAATGTAAATCTTATTTTAATAAATAAACACAACCAATGAGAAACAAAAAATGGATAATAGGACTATTTTTAGTCTCTACATTAGTACTTTCCTCTATCAATGTCGAGGCCCAAGACTTGCGTGAACGTACATATTATTACGAAATACTAGAACCACGCCATGAGCCCAAACCGGAAATCAAAGGTTTTGCAACAGAAAGAGTAAAAGAAAAATTAGACAGAGGATTAACGGCCACCCCATCTGCAGACGGGAAAGGTATCTACCTCAGTTGGAGACTATTGGAACAAGATGGAACTGACACTTCCTTCCACCTCTACCGTTCTGCAAACGGCAAGACACAGCGCTTATCAAAAAATCCAATTAAAAACACCTGTGACTTTGTTGACCAAACTCCCGTTTCTGAAAAAGCAACCTATTGGATCTGTGCATTAGATAAAAAGAAAAAAGTAATTGACAAGTTCTCCAAGATATAGTAAAATAACTATCGTTGCAGCGACGGCAACGATATGTGGGAGTGTTCTATATTGAGAAACTATCAGTCCATTAAATTGAACCATAATATAAAAGCAGGCAAAATAGCCGTTGCTGATTTGAACGGGGATGGCATTTACGATTATATCATCCGCACCCCGGAAAAAAATGTGGATCCCGGAATGCCCGGTACTTTGGATGGTTCAACTTATCAAATTGAGGCTTATTTAAGTGACGGCACTTTTTTATGGTCTAAAGATTTAGGACAAGGTATCGAGCCCGGTGTTTGGTACTCCCCTTTAGAATGGTATCGTGTGATTTGCCGTCATGAGCGCAATAATGATCAGCTTGAGGCTGCAATGGTGCTGATGGAGATGGCAAAGCAGAAATTGCCTTAAAAACAGCTCCGGAAACAACCAAACGAAATGAAAAAGGACGGGTAGATTCCGGTGAGGAGTATCTAAGTGTATGGGATGGAATGACCGGAAAAGAAATTGCCCGTGTGGACTGGCCTGAACGGAATGACAGGTATGGAAATCTGGTCCGGCAGAACCGTAACCAAATAGGAATGGCCTATCTGGACGGCAAGACCCCTTATATATTGGCATGTCGTGGCACTTACAAACTGATGACTGTAGATGCATGGCAGCTGAAAGATAACAAACTGGAACGTGCATGGCGATGGGACGGCGATGAAGAAAATCCCGTAGTAAGAAGCATGGGTTCCCATAATATGGTATGTGGTGATGTGGATGAAGATGGAAAAGATGAAATTCTGTTAGGCTCATGCATGCTTGATGATAACGGGACTTTACTATGGTCTACCGGACTAGGACACCCTGATAAAATCTATCTGACTGATATCGACCCGGATCGTCCTGGTATGGAAGTGTTCCTTTGTCTGGAACCTTGGCACGAGAACGGACGTGGCGTTTGTGTTGTGGATGCCAGAACAGGACAACCGGTATGGAATATCGGTCATAAGACATTCCATGTAGGCGATGGGATGGTTGCTGATTTTGATCCGGTCCACAAAGGTCTGGAATGTTTTGCCAGCGAAGACCGTAAAGGAGGCAGCACAGACAAATATCTACTTTCGGCTGACGGTAAACCTTTAGGTAAAAATGAGGAAGTGCCCTCCTGCCGTAATTGGACCTGGTGGGACGGTGACTTATTGCGCGAAACATTCAAAGGGGACGATAACCGATGGGGGGCAAGTTCCTCTTCAAACGGTCGTTCACTAAGTATTGTAAAATGGAAAGGAGAAACACTGACACAAGGAATTGAAGGTGATATCTTAATGATCGCAGACTTATATGGAGACTGGCGTGAAGAAATAATCACCGCATTGCCCGGTGAAATACGTATCTACACAACCAATCTTCCGGCAAAAGACCGTCGTACCACATTGATGCAAGACGGAATATATAGAAGTTATGTAGCTCATCGTTCCATGGGATATCCACAAGCTCCTGTTCCCTCCTATTATTTAGGAGAATAATATTAAGATTAGCATGAAGGATTCCTCTAAAAACTGTAACGGATATCCTTTTGCTGTAGGGGCGCTTTGATGCGCCCTTATGCATATAAGACTCAAACCTAATCATAAACATCATGCAAAAGATACTATTATTTATTGCTTCCCTTTTTTATTTCAACTCCTTATTCGCAAAAGATGAAATAAAATCCTGGCAAGGCATTCATGAAACACCCCTTTCCCGTCTAGAACAACAATTTGCAGACCCTCCTGTGGAATTTGCCAACCATGTAATATGGGGTTGGGAAGGGAAAATGGATAAAAAGACTATTTGCAATGACTTGGATTCTATCAAGAAGAAAGGATTCCGTGCCATAATATTTGAAGCAGGTTACAAACTACCCTTCAAATATCTTTCCGAAGAATGGTTTAAAGCGATTCGTACCGGAGTACTTGAAGCCAAAAAGCGAGGCATGAAAGTCTGGATTATTGATGAAGGAAAATATCCCAGCGGATTTGCAGGAGGAAAATTCTCACAGGAACGTCCCGATTTGAGAATGCAAGCTCTTGTGATAGGTGATACCATACAGATAAAACGGGGAGAAGTAATGACAAACCATAAAATAGCACCGGAAATCATCAGTGCGGTAGCCGTCAGTACATCCGGTGCTCCTAACAGAACTGTAGCAATTAATAATGGTGAAATAAGTTTCAACGCCGGACTGGATGACTGGAAGATCCTATTGGTCAAAAGCGACTTTCGGACGGCCGTAACCCGAGCCGTTAATAATCCCAACGGCGGCAAAGATGCCACTAATTCTCTGTGTGATTATCTGAATCCTGTTGCCGTACAACAATTCATTGATTGGACACATGAACAGTATAAAAAATACCTTGGTAAAGAGCTGGGTACCACCGTACTTGGTTTCCGGGGAGACGAACCCGATTATGCACATTTACCCTGGACTCCTTCCATTGTCCAAACATTCAAAGATACAAAAGGGTATGATCCGACTCCCTATCTGGCCTCCTTTTTTACCACTTCGCCCACCATACAGGAACAAAGGGTAAAAGCCGATTATTGGGATGTCTGGTCCAGCTTGTTCGCCACCCATTTTTTCAAATTACAGGCCGATTGGTGTGCGGCTAATGGAGTAGCCCACATTACCCATCTTAACAAAGAACATGAAATGCCCGCATGTGTTAAAGCTGAAGGAGACTATTTCCGGAATTTAAGTAAAGTTCAAATACCCGGAGTAGATGCAATCTGGAACCAAATATGGCCCGGTACCCTTAATGATTTCCCCAAACTGGCCTCATCTGTAGCTCATGTTTATGGAAAACCTAGAGCATTCAGCGAAAGTTTTGCAGCTTACCACATCTCCCCTACCATTCCCCAAGCCAAATTTGTTGTAGATCATCAAATTGCCCGTGGGATTAACTTCTTTGAATTCATGTTCTGGCTGGCAGGGTCCAAACATCGCAATTGGATGAGTGATCCCGGTATGAAAGGCCTGAATAAATATACGAATCGCACCACTTACCTGATGAGTCAGGGGAAGCCGGGAGCACGAATTGCCATGTATTACCCCACATCTACTATGTGGCTGGGTAACAATGAAGTTTATAAGGATATCGTCACTCTTACCCAACAGCTGTTAACTCATCAACGAGATTTTGACTACATAAACGATGATGCTTTTACGGAAGCACTGACCATAGGTCCCGGCTATCTGGAAAATAAAAGCGGACAAAGATATGAAACATTGATTATCCCATCATCAGATGTTATTTCCGCATCTGCCTGGAAAGTGATAGAAACATTTTCCTCACGTGGAGGAAAGGTCCTGTTTTGGGGAAGGAAGCCTGCTTCTTTCATTGACAAAAGTTTCACTGCTCCCGGTTCCCTATCAGATTTAACCAATAGCAGGATTGAGCCATCCACCAGATGGACAGCACAGGTAAGCTCTTCCCTTCCGGAACCGGAAATGAAAATCATTTCACCTGCCAATGATTCTATCCGCTACACGCGCAGAGTAATGCCCGATGGCGACCTCTACTTCATATTCAATGAAGGGAATAAAGCTACTGAATTTACAGCAGACTTTGATAAAGTAGGAGTCGCAAAAGAATGGAATGCGACAGATGGCACACTCCAACCGATAAATGCAACAATTGTCAATAACCGTACCCGTCTGACCATTAAACTGGAAGCATGGGAAAGCAAGCTCATATCTATCGGAAAAAATAACAGAGAATATAACATTAAAGAATATGGCGTAAAAGGAAATGGCTATTCGGAAACAGCCACTTTACAACGTATCATTAATGAAGCAGCTCACAATGGAGGCGGAACGATAGTTATTCCTGCCGGGGAGTATCTAAGCGGCGCTCTATTCTTCCCACGTGGTGTAGATTTACGTATAGAAAAAAACGCCAAACTAATCAGCACTGTCGACCCCAATGAATTTCCTGTCATCCCTACCCGTTTTGAAGGTATAGAAAAAAGGTGGCGATGTGCTTTCTTGAATTTTGACCATTCAGACGGAGTTAAAGTTTATGGTGAAGGAGTTATCGATGGTAAAGGAGTAGAATGGAAAAAAATTCCATTCGGAAACTCCGGACGTCCCAGACTGTTATGTTTCACAGATTGCCCGGGAGGTAAGATTTCCGGTTTAAAAATGATAAATCAGGCCTCATGGTGTCTTCATGTACTTTACACAAATGGCTTCACTATAGATGGAATCGATATCCGTGCATTG
>ENA-ORRO01001969-ORRO01001969.1-human-gut-metagenome-genome-assembly--contig:-NODE-1969-length-13526-cov-4.639225_pt1 | contig 13526 bp, 13 predicted proteins | sample MGYA00242176_ERZ509136 | MGnify/ENA primary metagenome ERZ509136 (study PRJEB26280, sample SAMEA2338644) | human gut metagenome | biome: human gut; feature: human-associated habitat; material: faeces... | reverse complement strand
GGACTTGATACGAGAGTAAGCCTGAAACAAGCGTTAGCTGCGCAAGGTTTCAAAGGCGGAACTCGTGGAGATACCGAGTGGAATCAATGGGTAAGCGCAGAAAAATCCGCTTTAGCTTTCGTAATGGAACGACACGGAATTGAGTGGGAACACAAAGGAACGCACGAAAAACATTTGTCCGTTCTTGATTATAAAAAGCAAGAAAGAACAGCAGAGCTTGAACAATTAGGTGCTAAAATCGAAGAAAAACAGACTGAATTCAATGTGTTATCCGAGCGAGTGTTAAATTATGATGATGGTTTGGAAAACTTAAAAAATGTGGAAGAAATGCTCGATAATGCACCCGAATATCAGCTCTCCGAGCCGCAAAGTTTTATGTCCGCAAAAGCATATAAAACTAAAATTGCAGAGCCGCTTATTCAAAAATTAAAAGCATTGGTCAAGACTGCATTGGCTCGTTGTTTTGAAGGTTGGGACAGTTATCATAGGTTAAACATTACAAACGGCAACCTATATTGTGAGAACGAAATGTTGTCGAAAATCAACAGAAAGCTGAAAAGCGAAAACGAAAGCTTGCGTTCAGAAGTCAAAGATTACAAGCTTTTGCGTAAGGTTTTCGGGCATAAACAGATTGACGAGTTGCTTGAACAGGCAAGAAATATTAAAGGTTGTAAGCGTGAAAACCCACGCTCAAGGTAAATAAATTTTTGGAGGTAAAACAAAATGGCAAACACAATTTTTGAAAAATCAGGCGGTACTTATACGCAGGTGGGTGACTATATGTTACCTGATTTGTTACCGGCGGAAGAAGAAAAGGAAGCGAATATCGGCGTTTGGGCAATGAGGCATAAACGATATTTGAAGCAAAATCATAAGGTGCGTTACTACAATTTGCTGACAAGCGGTAAGCTCAATTCATATCTTGCAGATGTTGAACAGCAGGCGCAAGACCTTTTTCTCCGGCTGGTAAAAGAACTTGCCGAAAAAGAAAATGTAACCGATGAACTCAAATCAACCGATATGATGTTGTGGGTGCGAAAGATGAATAATATCCGTAATCGTGCAACAGAAATAGTAAATACTGAACTAATCTTCTCGGTATAAGCCAACAGCGGCAGGAAAAATCTCTGCGCTTTTTCTGTTTTGTTACTTAAAAGCAGTTGACTTATTTGCGGTTTTAACCTATAATTGTTATGTTGAATTGTAAACTGAGGATTGTATGCTTTGACACAGGGGTTACATTATGATTACGGCTAAAATAGGCAACAGAATTCGTGAATTGAGAATGAAAACAGGATTAAGTCAGGAAAAATTTGCTCAGAAGATAGGAATGGACAGAACTTATTTTGCAAGTGTTGAACTTGGAAAACGTAATATTTCTATCGTTAACATTGAAAAAATAGCCAATGGATTAGAAATATCTCTTTCGGAACTGTTTGATGGAATTTGAAAGAGTACGATTTATTGGACACTGTATTTGATATAATCTAAATACTTAGTATAATTATAGATAAAGATGATTATTGGAGGATTTGCAATGACTGCAACTGAAAATACTTATAAAACCTCTTTAATAAATAACAGACGATACTTAGGAAATAAGTATAAGTTGCTCCCGTTTATAACAAGTGTCGTAGATAATGAATGTGATGATATCAAAACAGTTGCAGATATTTTTGCCGGAACTGGAGCTGTTTCTTCTGCTTTTGCTGATAAAACGCTTATTACCAATGACTTGATGTACAGTAATTATATTTGCAATTATGCTTGGTTTGGTGCAGAATGTTATGATCCGCAAAAAATAATTGATTATGTCGTTAGATATAATGCAAAGACAAATTGCGGAGAAAATTATATGACACGCAATTTTGCCGATACCTATTTTAGTAAAAAAGATTGTGCTAAGATTGGATATATTCGCGAGGATATAGAACGAAATTACAAAAAAGGCAGTTTAAATAATCGTGAAAGAGCCATTTTAATCACATCTTTGCTATATGCCATGGATAAGATTGCTGTAACTTGCGGTCATTATGACGCATACAGGAAAGGCGCGAAATTTGAAGGATCGTTGGAATTATATGTTCCGTTGGCAGAGGTTAATAATAATTCACACAACCAATGCTTTAACGAAGACGCTAATAATCTTGTCAAAAGGATTGAAGCCGACCTTGTTTATATTGATCCGCCATATAATTCAAGGCAATATTGTGATTCTTATCATCTGCTCGAAAATGTTGCACGCTGGGAGAAACCGGAGGTTTTTGGTGTCGCTAAAAAAATGGACAGAAGTGGTATGAAGAGCAAATACTGTACAATTGCCGCAACAAAAGCCTTTGAAACTTTGATAAACGATATTAAGGCTAAGTACATTTTGCTTTCTTATAATAATATGGCTGAAAAGGGAAATTGCCGTTCTAATGCAAAAATTTCTGATGATGATATTATGAGAATATTGAGTCAAAAAGGAACCGTAAAAGTATTTGAAGAAAGCTATAAGGCATTCACAACCGGAAAATCTGATATTCTCGAAAATGCAGAAAGACTGTTTTTATGTGTATGCTTTGATTAGAGGTAAATCATTATGATACAATCACCACTTAATTACACCGGCGGTAAATATAAATTATTGCCTCAAATATTGCCGCTATTTCCAGAAAATATAAATGTTTTTGTGGACTTGTTTTGCGGTGGATGTAATGTGGGTATTAATATCGATTGTAACCGTGTTATATATAATGATTTGAATGAAAACTTGCTGTATTTATACAATACTTTCAAAAACCTTGATAAAGAATCTGTTTTGGAATGGATTTATAAAATTATAGAAAAATATGGTCTATCCTTAGTAAGTAAAAATGGCTATGATTATTACGGTTGCGAAAGCAGCAAAGGACTTGGAGATTATAACCGAGAAGGGTATTTGAAGCTACGTGCTGACTTTAATCAGAAACACGCGAATGGTAATTTTGATTATTACTATTATGTTATGCTTTATGTAATAATCGTATATGCATTTAACAACCAGATTAGATTCAATTCTAATGGTGAGTTTAATTTACCGGTTGGTAAAAGAGATTTTAACAAAAAGATGGAGCAAAAACTCATCGATTTCATTGATAAAATTAAAAGTCAAAATTGTACATTCACTTGCTGTGATTTTAGAGAGTTTGATAAATCTGCTTTGACGCCACGGGATTTTGTGTATATTGATCCACCGTATTTGATTACCTGTGCTACATATAACGAGCAAGGCGGATGGAGTGAGGCTGACGAAAAAGATTTACTTGCTTTTTTAGACGAACTAAACGGCAGAAACATACGATTCGCTTTATCGAATGTGTTGAGAAGTAAAGGCAAAGAAAACAATATATTGATGGAATGGCTTAAAAAGAATGCAGATAAGTATAAAACTGTGCGATTAAATTACAGTTATTCAAATTCAAATTATCAAACAAAAGATAAAAGTTCTTCTTCGGAAGAGGTACTTATAATTAATTATTGAGGGGAATTCAAGTATGGCAAATGTAATTCCATATAAAAGTTTTTGTTGGAGTCTTGGCACTACAAGTTTCAGAACTAAGAACTTTAATAAGACTATCGAGGAGCAACTTTCACTATTAGATGAATTTTGGAAACTTGAAGAAAATAGAAATGAAAACTGGTCTGGAAATAAAAACTTGCAAACTCGCTATTATGATTTTATGCAATCTAAGGGATTCGTTGAAGGAAATGCTGGGAACAAGCCAAAAGACGCCCGTGAAAAGACTTCGGGTTTAGTTGACGTAGGCTTAATTGATGATGGCAGAAATTTAAGCGAAGCCGGAAAAGCATTACTTAAAATAAGCACCGAAAATAATTTTTCTTCGGATAATCAGTTTCAAATAGATAAGGACAGCTTTATATATCTTAAACAGCTTTTGAAAACATACTATAATGTCGATGGGCATACCGTTCGTCCGTTTTTGGCTTTATTACATTTACTCGGTAAATTCGATTATTTGACACTTGATGAATATACATATCTTTTGCCTCTTTGTATTGGTGAAACAGAAATGAACGAAATTATTGATGGTATAGCAAAACTTCGTTGCGGCAATATGTCTATCAATAAAATCATTGTGAATCGTTTAATGGGAATGCCAAATTATAAGGCGGCTTTGGATTGTTTTATTGATAATGAAGTTACAGAAGAATTAATATGTGAAATAGGGCTTAACAGAAAAAGCCGACAATATGATAAGCCGTATTTTAAGCTGTATCAGGCATTGCACCGAGTTTTTATATTGAACGATATTGATAGCTTGATATCTGTTTACACTGCAACAAGAGATATAAAGATAGGAAAATGGTGGCGTAATTATTTATTTGATACTACTTCTGAAAAAACAATTAGCAACCATCCTGCGGCACATTTAAAAACGACATTATTTAATGAAGTTGAAGATGAAAATACTTTCAAAATTGTCTTCTTCAAAATAATGCACTTATTTAAGGCAAAAGCCACGCTTTCAGATTATCTCGACCTTAATCGTAGGTATATTAAAACAACAGATATAGTGTTATTTGAGGATGATACTATAAGATTTGATATAGTACCGAAACATTTTTTCAAATCAGTAGCAGAAGAATTATATAAAGATACATTTGTTGCTTCTGAATTGCTGTATGAAAATTGTTCTATGTCTGAAATAGCCGAATGCCTCGTAGTTGATGATGACACTATTGTTGCCGGAATTAATGAAGAACTCGGAATAGATGTTTCGGATATGCAATCGGCACGTGCTGCTTTGGAAGATACACGATATCAAAGATTGCAACACCTTATTGATACTAAATTTACCGATGACAAAATATTATCACTTTTGGATTACTTTGAAAGCAGAAATGATGACGAGATCAGAAGTATGGTTACCGACAACGCCGATGTACCGACTATATTTGAGTATGTGCTTGGTATTTTGTGGTATAAAGCAAGTGAGCGACACGGTAAAATTCTTGACTATATGAAGCTCTCACTTGACGCTGACTTGCTTCCGAAAACTCACGCAGCAGGCGGAGAAGCGGATATTGTTTATGAATATGAAGCTACCGATTGCTATCCTGAGCATACTCTTTTGCTTGAAGCAACACTTGCCGACAGCACAAATCAACGCAGAATGGAAATGGAACCAGTATCAAGACATTTGGGCAAGCATTTACTACGCACAGGTAACTTGAGTTCCTATTGTGTTTTTGCAACTAACTATCTTGATATAAATGTTATTGCCGATTTTAGAGGCAGAAAATCAATGCCGTTCTATGATCCGCAAGATTACTCTAAGTCCGTAAACGGAATGAAAATTATTCCGTTACAAACATCAGATTTAAAAAAGATTGTATCAAACAGAAAAACATATAAGGAGTTATATCCTATATTTGAAACAGCCTTTAATTCGAATTTACCGCCACACGAGTGGTATAACAAAGAGATATGTATTGACTTTTGAATAGATTCGCAATTTTTTAATTTTGTGACTATATAATGTTTCTTAGTTAAGAGTTATGTGGTGTTATAATGTCTACATCGTATGAAAGTCAACTTCATTATGATGTGAATTTGAAAATTTTATTGTGTTAATCATTTTACCTTTTTTAGCGAATTAAATTGGTAATAGAATTTAGTTATAGAGGAGAAAGAAAGTGAAATCTTTAAGAATATATTCCTTTTTTTCAGGAGCTGGATTTTTAGATTTGGGATTTGAGAATGAAGGCTTTTGCATAGATTTTGTTAATGAATTTAACGAGTCATTTTTGGATGTATATAAGTATGCAAGACAAAATATGAATCTCAAAGAGCCGAGATATGGATACTATTGTGGCGATATTAATGATTTACTGAAGAAAAAAAAGAAAAAAGAGCTTTTATCTTATATCAATGCTGATCGAAAAAATGAAATGATAGGATTTATAGGCGGACCGCCATGTCCTGATTTTTCAGTAGCTGGAAAAAATGAAGGAATAAATGGAGATAATGGTAAACTGACAAATAGCTATAAGAGGGCTATACTTCTTTATGAACCGGATTTTTTTATATTCGAAAATGTTAAAGGTTTATGGATCACAAAAAAACATAGAGAAGAATATAACAAGATAAAGCAGGCTTTTTCAAGAAAAGGATATGTATTTGTTGATAAACTTGTAAATTCTTTAGAATATGGTGTTCCGCAAGAAAGAGAACGTATAATTTTGTTCGGCGTAAAGTTTGATTTAATTAATAAAAATAAGTCCTTAGCAAGAAAAATTTTGAGAACTTATTTTAATTGGGGCATTAATGAAAAATATTCTATTGATAGAATAAAAAATATTCAGTGGCCAACAACATCCGAATTTGAATTAGATAGTGATTTGAAGTGTCCAACAAATATAATCAAAGAGTTAACTGTAGAATACTGGTTCCAAAAGAATAATGTATATAGTCATAATAATTCGACCGATTATTTTGAACCTCGTTCCACAATTCGATTTAATACTATTAAAGAAGGCGATGTTAGTAAAAAATCATTTAAACGCCTTCATCGTTGGAGGTATTCACCAACAGCTGCTTATGGTAATAATGAGGTTCACTTACATCCGTATAAAGCAAGAAGAATATCGGTATCCGAAGCTTTGGCTATACAGTCTCTGCCTAAGGAGTTTATTTTGCCAAGGACACTATCTAAAAGTGAAATGTTTAAGACTGTTGGTAATGGTGTTCCGTATTTAATGTCAAAAGCAATAGCACACAGTGTAAAAGAATTTTTAACAAGTGAAACAGGGGAAAATGATAATGTCGTACACAATCGAAGAAATTAAAGAGGATTTAATCAATTGTGATATAAAGCAATTTTATATGAAACATATTGTAAGATCTGATAATTGGTATTTTGAAAACATACTAAACATTCCGCAAGATAAAATAATAACGGCGGTTGATGATTTTAAAATTATCGTAAGTGAAGCTATGGGAATAAGCTATAACAGCATAATGATGGTTGGAAGCGGAAAAACAGGCTGCAGCCTTTCTCCAACAAAACATCTCAAACAATTTACAATTGAACCTACTGCCGAAAATAAATCAGACATTGATATTGCAATTATTTCGCTCCCGATATTTGATAGACTTTGGAAAGAATTTAGAAAAGCTTACGATGTTACAAACCAAAGATATTATTCATATATTTCACGAGAAATATATCGCGGATATATAAACGATAAAAATATAAACTTAATAGAGCCGTGCCGTTTATTTTGGAAAAATATGAGTATAGAATCTACAAAAAAATTAAAACAAAATATGTATTTTAAACACGATATTAGCTATAGAGTGTATAGAAGTTGGGAAGATTTCGAAGAATATAATTTAGGGTCCATAAAAATGCTGAAAGAAGAGGTAAAGCAAAATGTCAAATAATTTTTCGAGAAATTCAATCAAAATTAATGATATTTATACAAAATTCAACAATGAAGAATGGATTGTTGACAGAACATACCAAAGAAGGAAAGTTTGGGGAATAAAAGATAATATCAGACTAATCGAAACAATTTTGTTGAAATTGGTAATTCCAGAAATTTTCATATGGGATTGTGATACTGATCCAACAACAGGCAAAACTATAACTCACATTGTTGATGGTCAGCAAAGAATAAATGCTATATTTGAGTTTATTCAAGAAAAATGCAAACTACAAAGTAAATATCTTATTTCAGATGAAATCAGGAATCTGTATGGAGATATGACTTTTTCTCAATTGCCGGATGATATTAAGAAAAGAATTTGGACATATGAAATTTCTGTCGTGAATTTGAACAGCTCTTTTTCATTAGACGAGATCAAGACTATGTTTTATAGATTAAATTTAACAGATTATAGTTTGAATGAGCAGGAAAAACGAAATAGTATGGATAGTGCTTTTGGAAAGGCTGCTGAATCATTAGCTGACTTAGAGTTTTGGACTAAATATAAAGTGTTTAGTCCAAGAGATATAAGAAGGATGGGAGATGTCGAGTACTGTAGCAGTATTCTACTTTTATGTAGGGAAGGTATTGTTGACCAAACAAAACAAGAAACATTAGATCAGATTTACACTGATTTTGTTGATGAATACATTGATAAGGACAAGGATTTGGAAAAAGTTTCTGTCGCAATGAATTTTATAGATGATTTAATAGAACCTGGGACAGAGTCTTTTTCAAGTAAAAAAGTGCAAATGTTTACTTTATTTGCTCTTTCCTTTGATTTTATTGATAACAAAATTTCTATAACAGATGAAATCAAACAATATTATATTCAGTTTGTTAAGACATATAATGCGTTTAAGAACGAATATGATTTCCCTTTGACTACCGATGAAGAAAGAAAAGCATTTGAAATGATAAAAAAATATAAATTGGCTTCTTCTGAAGGTGTAAATAAAATATCTAATCGAATGATAAGATACGAGGTTTTAAAGAAAATATTGCTCAATACTGAGAATATTAATATTAATACATTTTCTTCTATTGAAAATAAATGTAATCAACAGTAAAAGGGATAATGTAAATATTGATAATCTTGAAAAAGAGTTTGAGTAAATTCGCACACTTGAAAAATCCCGTAAAACAAATTTTTTCCATTTGAAAGCCCTTTGTGGCAACGATATGGCAACAAAAAATCGGATAGAGTATGCTTTACCGATAATTCAAATAATACAAATATTCTCTGAAAGCTATTGGATGTGGTAAATACTGAGTACCATGTTTTGTTATATAATTTATTAAGTTCTATGATTTTAGATGATGTAAATATGAAATCATCACTGTCTCCACTAAACATGTTTGCTCTGCTGGCTCCTTTATCACTTAAAAGTCCGTTACCATCAGATATTTTCTGTTCAATTAGTGGGGCATGGGAAAAATTAGATGAAACTATAATCTTATTGTTGTTTTCTTTTTCAACCCATCTGTAAGCTATAATGTCTTTGTTATTTCCATGTAAAATTCCTGCCTGGCTTGCGCCTGTTTGACTTGACAGGTCGGTTTCCCATTCTTTTAGGGTATGTGTTTTATTTTTGGGATTAAGGTTGCCATTAAACCAAAGTAAAATCCCCCCTGCAAAACATCCATGTTTGACAAAAAACAAGATAAAACGTATAATAAACATAAAGAGACAACTGGTTGTGGAAAGCCGGTTCTCCTCATTGTTTAAAAGTTAGAAAGAAACCGTCTTATGATATGTACCCCCAATACTGGACACCCAGTATTGGGGGTATTTTAATGAAATACAGCTATAAGTTCAAAAGACAGTGTGTAGAATTATATCGACAAGGGAAATGGCCTGAAACGCCTAAAGATATAACAGAAAAAAATTTTCACAATACAATCCGAGTTTGGGTTCGGATAGAAGATAAATGTGGTCCAGAAGCATTGAGACATAAAAATCAGAGAAAAACTTGGTCAGCAGAAGAGAAATATGAACTTGTAGCCAAAGTATTAGCTGGTGCGTCAAATAAGGAAACAGCTATTTCTGCAGGAATTAACGCTGGACTCTTGTATCAGTGGGTTAGATGCTATAAAATTAAAGGGTATCAGGGATTGGTCGCACAACGAAAAGGACGACCACCCAAGGAGCCTGAAATGAAGAAAAAAATAGAACCGGCAGAACTTACTCCATCAGAACGAGAAGAAATGATTCTGCTCAGAGCAGAAAATGAGCGCTTGAGAGCGGAGATTGCTATTGTAAAAAAAGAGATCGCCTTGAGAGAAGAGAGATGCGCAGCGCAACTCAAGGCGAAAAAGCTGCGCTCGTCCAAAAACTGCGTGAAGAAGGTTACAAACTGAATTATTTGCTGGATGCGATTGGACTGTCGCGTTCAACGTACTATTACGAGCTTAGCAAGACAGATAAAGTCAGCGAACGAAATGCCGACTTATCATCCGAAATTATTGTTATCTTCAACGAGAACAAAAAGCGATATGGTGTAAGACGCGTACATAAGGAGCTTCTGAATCGAGGTTTTCGAGTAAATCACAAGCGTGTCCAACGAATCATGAATCAGCTTGCATTGTTTGGAAAATGTCCCAAGGAAAAATACCATTCCTATAAAGGCGATGTTGGTAAAGTTGCTGATAACATCATCAATCGAGATTTCAATACCGAAAAACCTCTGCAAAAGTGGACAACCGATGTATCGCAGTTCAATCTGCCTTGGGGCAAATGTTATATTTCTCCGATTTTGGATATGAACAGCAATGAAATAATCTCTTACAATCTTTCTCTACATCCAGATATGGCGCAAATAAAGGACATGCTAAAAAAGGCATTTAAACGTTTTCCTTCTGTAAAAGGTCTTATTATGCACTCAGATCAAGGATGGCAATATCAGAATGCATTTTATAGGAATGAATTGCAAAAGCACGGAATCATTCAATCAATGTCTAGGAAAGGTAACTGCTATGACAACTGCATTATGGAAACTTTCTTTGGCAGATTAAAAAACGAGATGTTCTACGGATTTGAAAAAAATTACCCTTCGTTTGAATCTTTTTCAAACGCTATAGCTGAGTACATCGATTATTATAACAACAAAAGAATTCAAGCTAAAACAAAATGGATGCCTCCCTCTAAATTCAGAGAAGCATCCATGATGTAAATATAATTATTCAAATTTTTAGCGGTGTCCAGAAAACTGGGTACATATCACTTCGAGAGCTTGCCATTTACGTTCATTTAATTATTTAGGATAGTTGCTGTTGGAGTTTTCTTTCAGCATAACGTCATGTGCGCCGCCTTCAACCAAGCTGGTTGCGGAAACCAGAGTCAGCTTAGCCTTCTCCTGAAGCTCGCGGATGTTCAGAGCACCACAGTTGCACATGGTAGAACGAACCTTAGCCAAAGTCAGGTTTACGTTATCCTTCAGGCTGCCTGCGTACGGAACGTAGGAGTCAACGCCTTCTTCAAAGGACAGCTTAGCTGCGCCGCCCATGTCATAACGTTGCCAGTTACGTGCACGGCTAGAGCCTTCACCCCAGTATTCCTTCATGTAGGTGCCGTTAATGTTAACCTTGTTGGTCGGGCTTTCGTCGAAACGAGCGAAGTAACGGCCCAGCATCATGAAGTCAGCACCATTGGCTCGTCTTTTAAAGGAAATAACGGGTGGAGATAAGCAACCATCAGCTATTCTTTTCGACGGCGTAAGAGCTGAAGAAAGTGCTCGCCGAGCGAACCGTAGCCGAATTGGTAAAAATGTCAAACATCATAACATCATCAATGTTAGGCCAATTCTTAACTGGAATACCACAGAAGTCTATCTTTATATTCTTCTCCACGACCTACCCTTTAATTTAGCTTATCGTTTAGGATTTAGCCGAGTTGGTTGTGTCATTTGCCCGTACTCATCCAACTGGAGCGAAAATATAGTTTCCAAAACTTATCCTGCTTCACTCCAGCCGTTTATTGATGCTATTCGCAAGTCACTTGAGCGAAGCAATGTTCAGGGCATTGACAACTATATTAAATTGGGAAAATGGAAAGAAAGAGCAGGAGGCAAGATTGTTGACTGCGAGTCTTCTTTGGTATTCAATGAGAATGGTGAAACATTTAAATGTAGTATTGCCAATTCAAGAGAATCTATAGAGGAATGGCTCAAAGTTCTTGGCCCCATTCAATATATATCTAAATCACTGTCCTATTCTAAAGGCATTGTAAATTATAAAGGTCGTCCTCGGACGTTTAGTGTAACTCGAATAGGCGAAACTACACTTTTTGAAGTATCAAATACTAATAGTGATGTTGTTTTAATCAGCAGACTGAAACGCATTTGCTATAAAAGTACCTATTGTATTCATTGTGAAGACTGCGAAGTAGAATGTCCCATTGGGGCGCTATCTGTAGTTGAGAATGTCAGCGTAGATTCAAACAAATGTGTTCATTGCTTCAACTGTTTGGAATTCACTGACAAAGGATGTATGTGTGCAAAGGCAGTAGACATCTCAGAAAATAAAACATCAAAAAATATGAAATCTGCAACATCAGGTATAGACAGATATCGCGATGGCATGGGTCTTCGCGAGGCATGGCTCAAAAAATACTTTGCCACCTACGAAACATTCTTTGACAATGACAGCCACGGGCTCAATCCTCGTTATCAAATCCCACCGTTTACAAACTGGATAAGAGAAGCCGGCATCCTTAATTCTTCTGACAAGACTATTTCTGAAGTCGGGAAAATCATGGCATCTGTTTTCTCTGAGAATCCTCAATCAGTCTGGGAACTAATCTTTATCAATCTCACTGAAAATTCAGAAATTGCAAAGTGGTTCTTTACATCGGTTCCTTATGACAGAAGCTACACAAAACAGGAACTTGAAATTATGATTCAAGATTCCTTCCCGGACCTGAAGGATCGCACTTTGAAAAACCCTTTGAACTCACTGCTCAACACGTTTAAGGAGAGCCCTCTCGGCTCTTTCGTCCCAGTGGCAGTTCCTACAACAATAAACCGCAAGCCCGGAATCACCCGTAAACCTCATAATGAACTTTCGCTTGTAGGCACTGCTTACTCATTGTATCGCTATGCTGAGAAAGTAGGACGCCGTTCACTGACTGTATCGGAGTTTTATAATCCCGAGCAGACCGATGGCATCGTGCGCCAGTTCGGTATCGAGCGCGAGTCGCTTGAACAGATACTCCGTTCGCTTGAGCAGGACAGCAACCATGTGCTTCGCGCCGAACTTAAGATGGGCCTTGACAACATCATTCTCCGTGACGACCTTACCTCGGAAGACATCATAAAGCTTATGCTCAAATAAAACAACCTGACAAACCATGGCCACAAAATATTCCGACTTCATCCGGCTACAAAGTTTTCTTCCGGTATATGACATACTGGAGGACAATGGTCCTTCAACATGGCAGTCGTTTATCCCCACGACTCAGTTCAACGATATGCTTCAACGTTCGTTGACCGCTATCACCTCGAGCGAGGTAAGCAAGCGTAAGAGTGTGTGGGTTCGCGGCACCTTCGGTACCGGTAAGAGCCACGCAAGCGCTGTAATAAAACACCTTCTTTGCGATGACTTCGACACAATCAATTCATATATTGACACTATCAAGGAACCATCGCTTAAAGCGCAAATCCGTAACCTTCGGCAGAAGAAACGTTACTTCGCGGTGACGCTCAAAGGTGTAGAAAAGGCATACGACATTCCACGCTTCACACTTTCGCTTCAGCGTGCCGTTTCGTCTGAACTAAAGAAGAAGGCTCCCGACTTTGTTGTGGACTCGGACTTCACGGCTGCCATCAAGTGGATTGACGAACACCGCCGCATTTTCGAGGAAGATGTGTTGCTGAAATCCGAGGACTTGACTGACATCATCGGGAGTGCCGATGAAGCCATTGAGAAACTTCAGGGCTTTAAGCCTTCGGTGTATCTTGCCGTTGAAAAAGCCATCCGCGAAACCGTTGGCAACGTTTTCGAGCAGACATCAATAAGTGACTGGTTGGCTCAGGTTGAGAAAGAAATTGAGA
>ENA-ORRO01001968-ORRO01001968.1-human-gut-metagenome-genome-assembly--contig:-NODE-1968-length-13539-cov-18.336028_pt1 | contig 13539 bp, 10 predicted proteins | sample MGYA00242176_ERZ509136 | MGnify/ENA primary metagenome ERZ509136 (study PRJEB26280, sample SAMEA2338644) | human gut metagenome | biome: human gut; feature: human-associated habitat; material: faeces... | reverse complement strand
GCTATACCAAGGAACTCGCCAAGGAATATTGTACAGATAAGATAGATTGCTATCTCGTTAAGCTTCAGATAGATAAGATGGGTCATGCGATGTATGGCTACCTCTTCTATCCAAAGAATGCCAAGCAGGGCGGTCATCCTGTGGTTCTCACTCCTCCAGGAGCAGGCATCAAGACCATCAAGGATCCTATGCGCAACAAGTATTATGCCGAGAATGGCTTTGTTCGATTTGAGGTGGAGATTCACGGCCTCGACCCACGCATTTCGTCAGAGACTTTTGGCGAGATCAGTCGTGCTTTCAACGACCGTAATGGCGGTTATTTGGCCAATGGTTTGGAGAACAAGGACATTTATTATATGAAGCATGTCTATGTAGGCTTGGTTCGTTGTATCGATTTCCTGACTTCGCTTCCCGAGTGGGATGGCAAGAATGTTGCTGTGCAGGGCGGCAGTCAGGGCGGAGCCTTGGCCATTATCGCAGCAGGACTCGACAGTCGTGTCACCCAATGTGTAGCCAATCATCCTGCTCTTAGCGACATGGCGGGTTATACGGCTAAGGGCGGAACGGGCGGTTATCCACACTTCTGCCGTCAGCCTCAGATATTGAGCAATAAGGACTGTCTCAACACCCTGGCTTACTTCGATGTAGTCAATTTTGCCCGTTACGTCAAGGCTCCTACTTATCTTACATGGGGCTACAACGATGTGACCTGTCCTCCAACAACCAGCTATGCTGTCTGGAACACGCTGAAATGTACTAAGGAGAGTCTGCTTACCCCGATTAACGAGCATTGGACGACAACAGAAACCAACCGCGGACAGATGGAGTGGATAAAAGCACATCTTCTGAAATAAGCAGCTAAGCAAAATTGTCTGAAAATGACGGAACAGTCCTATTTGCGAAAACTCAGTAATCTGACAGGCGGAATCAGTAGATAAAACCAATATTGAGGCAAAATAACCCACCAAAATACTTGTCAACCTCATAAAAAACTGCAAAAAAAATAGCAATATTTGGCTGTTTGACCAAATATTGCTATTTTTGCATGCTTTAAAGTAACAAACTAGTTTGAGATAATGTCATTAATAGAGATTCGAAAGGTCGAAAACAAGAAGGACTTGAAGACGTTCATCGACTTCCATTACGACCTATACGAGGGCAACGAGTATGATGTGCCCAACCTGTTCAGCGACGAAATGAATACCCTCAGCAAGGACCGCAATGCCGCTTTTGAGTTTTGCGAGTCCGAATATTTTCTTGCCTATAAGGACGGAAAGTTGGCGGGTCGTGTCGCTGCTATCATCAACCACAAGGCCAACGAGCGCTGGAACTGCAAGTCGGTGCGCTTTGGCTGGATCGACTTCATCGACGACCGTGAAGTGTCCAAGGCTCTTCTGCAGGCTGTAGAAGACTATGGCAAGTCTAAGGGAATGGACAATGTGGTAGGTCCGCTTGGCTTTACTGATATGGATCCTGAAGGCATGCTTACCTGGGGATTCGACCAGTTGGGCACCATGCCCACCATCTACAACTATTCCTATTACCCCGAGCATATAGAGGCTCTCGATGGCTACGAGGTCGACAACAAGTACGTAGAGTACAAGCTCATCGTGCCTGATACCGTGCCCGAGAAATACGCCAAGATTGCTGCCATGATAGAGAAAAGATACAATCTGCATGTGCGCAAGCTTACCAAGAAAGATGTTTTCCAGGGCGGTTATGGTCAGAAGATTTTCGAACTGATCAATGCCACTTACAAAGACCTCTATGGCTACTCCGAGCTCTCGCAGAAGCAGATAGACCAGTTGATTCATTCTTATCTGAGTTTCCTCGACTTCAATCTCATTACCTGCATCGAGGACTGGAGCGAGGCCGAGCACAAGATGGTGGGTATCGGCATCACCATACCTTCATTGGCAAAGGCTCTGCAGAAGTGTCGTCGCGGCCGTCTGTTCCCCTTTGGCTGGTGGCACGTGCTGCGCGCCATCAAGATGCACAAGACCAAGATTGTCGACCTGCTGCTCGTAGGCATCCTTCCCGAGTATCGTGCCAAGGGAGCCAATGCGCTTCTCTTTGCCGACCTCATTCCCCGTTACCAGGCTTATGGCATCGAGTGGGGTGAGACCCAGGTGGAGATGGAAGCCAATGCCGGTGTGCAAGGTCAGTGGGGAGTTTTGAACCCCATCTTGCACAAGCGTCGCAATTGTTACAAGAAGATTATCAAGTAAAGGAAAATTCAACCAAGCTTTCTTTTTCCCAGGAAGCTTACATACTTTGCAGATTCTCAGAGCCAGTGAATCTTGAGAGTACAACAACATAACAATCTTGAAAAAAATATAGGAGGAAAATATGGCAGAGGAAAACAACAATACAGTACAATATACTGATGACAACATCCGGCACTTGAGTGATATGGAGCATGTACGTACCCGTCCTGGTATGTACATCGGACGTTTGGGCGATGGCAATCTGCCCGAAGACGGCATCTATGTGCTCTTGAAAGAGGTGGTGGACAACTCCATCGACGAGTTCAAGATGGGCGCCGGAGCGCGACTCGAAATCGACATCGAGGACAATCTTCGTGTCAGCGTGCGCGATTATGGCCGAGGCATTCCGCAGGGCAAGCTTGTCGAGGCTGTCAGCGTGCTCAATACTGGTGGCAAGTACGACAGCAAGGCCTTCAAGAAGAGTGTGGGTCTGAATGGTGTGGGTGTGAAGGCGGTCAATGCCCTCAGCTCTCATTTCGAGGTGAAGTCTTTCCGCGAGGGAAAGGTGCGCCATCTTGTCTTCGAACGGGGCATTCTGAAGAGCGACAAGACCTCAAAGACCGAGGATGAGAACGGAACCTACATCTTTTTCGAGCCCGACAACACTCTCTTCAAGAACTACAGTTTCCACGATGACATCGTGGAGACGATGCTTCGCAACTACACCTATCTCAATACGGGTCTTACCATCATGCACAATGGTCGTCGCATCCTGAGCCGCCACGGTTTGCAGGATCTTCTTACCGACAACATGACCAATGACGGCCTCTACGACATCGTCCACATGAAGGGCGAGGACATCGAGGTGGCTTTCACCCACACCAACCAGTATGGCGAGGAGTACTATTCCTTTGTCAACGGTCAGCACACCACGCAGGGCGGAACTCATCAGAGCGCCTTCAAGGAGCACATTGCCAAGACCATCAAGGAATTCTTCGGTAAGTACGAGTATGGCGATATTCGCAACGGCCTGGTGGCAGCTATAGCCATCAATGTCGAGGAACCCGTCTTCGAGAGTCAGACAAAGATCAAGCTCGGCAGTACCACGATGACTCCCAATGGCGGCGAGACCATCAACAAGTATGTGGGCGATTTTCTGAAGAAAGAGGTGGACAACTATCTGCACATCCATAAAAACGTGGCCGAGGTGCTGGAGAGCAAGATCAAGGAGAGTGAGCGCGAGCGAAAGGCGATGGCTGGCGTCACCAAGCTGGCGCGCGAGCGTGCCAAGAAGGCCAATCTGCACAACCGCAAGTTGCGCGACTGCCGCATCCATTTCAGCGACGCCAAGAACGAACGCAAGGAGGAAAGCTCCATCTTCATTACAGAGGGTGATTCTGCCAGCGGAAGCATCACCAAGAGCCGCGACGTGAACACTCAGGCTGTGTTCTCCCTGCGCGGTAAGCCGCTCAACAGCTTTGGTCTTACCAAGAAAGTGGTGTACGAGAACGAGGAGTTCAATCTTCTCCAGGCAGCCCTCGACATAGAGGACGGTCTCGACTCGCTGCGTTACAACAAGGTTGTCGTGGCTACCGATGCCGATGTCGACGGAATGCACATCCGTCTGCTTATCATCACCTTCTTCTTGCAGTTCTTCCCCGACCTCATCAAGAAAGGCCATGTCTACGTGCTGCAGACGCCTTTGTTCCGTGTGCGCAACAAGCGAACCAAGATAAAGAACAAGCAGGCCATAGCCGATGCCGACGCCAAGTTGGGGCCGAAGGAGAAGAAGAGCGACTTCATCACGCACTATTGCTATAGCGACGAGGAGCGCCAGCAGTCCATCCGTGACTTGGGACCTGATCCTGAAATCACCCGATTCAAGGGTCTCGGCGAGATTTCTCCCGAAGAGTTTGCCCATTTCATCGGTCCTGACATGCGACTGGAACAAGTCACTCTTCACAAAACCGACCAGGTGCAGAAACTTTTAGAGTACTACATGGGCAAGAACACCATGGAGCGCCAGAACTTCATTATCGACAACTTGGTGATCGAGGAAGATATTCCAGATGAAGACTCTGATCCGCTGGATTAGAATTGATAGTCACGGGTTAACAAAAAGGCACGGATTTGTCTTAACTCCTCAGCGACCGTAGGGAGCGATAACTCCTTTAACTCCTTTAACTTCTGAGCTTGCGAAACTCAAGTAAAATAAGAATTTATGAAGAAATATCTATTGTTTGCACTGGTGGCATTCCTGGCAGTAACTTCTGCCAGTGCCCAGATGCGCATCAGAATGGGCAAGAACAGCCCGATAGAGAAGTTGGGCAGGGCAGAGATAGCCATTGCCAATCTCTATGTCGACAGCGTCGACGAGAACAAGCTTGTCGAGGACGCCATTCGTGGCATGTTGGAGAAGCTCGACCCGCATTCCTCTTACACCACAGCCAAGGAGACACAGGCGATGAATGAGTCGCTCAACGGCTCTTTTGATGGCATCGGTGTGCAGTTTAACATGGTCGACGACTCACTCCTCGTCATTCAGCCCGTTGTCAACGGGCCTTCCGAGAAAGTGGGCATCATAGCCGGCGACCGCATTGTGGCAGTCAACGACACAGCCATCGCAGGCGTCAAGATGAGCAAGGAAGAAATCATGAAGCGCCTTCGCGGACCCAAGGGAACCATAGTCAACCTCACTGTTGTGCGCCGTGGCATCAAGGACAAGCTTTCCTTCCGTGTCAAGCGCGACAAGATACCAGTCACCACGATGGATGCAGCCTATATGATTCGCCCCGGAATCGGATACATCCGTCTGGGCAGCTTCGGAATGACCAGCCACAAGGAGGTTTCTGTCGCTATGGACTCGCTCAAGAAGAAAGGCATGAAAGACCTTATCTTCGACCTTCAGGACAATGGTGGAGGCTATCTTCAGACGGCAGCCAAGATAGCCAACGAGTTCTTGGAGAAAGGCGACCTCATCGTCTACACCAATGGCCGTACAGCGCCTCGACAGGAGTTCCGAGCTGAGGCCAACGGACGCTGGCGCAAGGGCAAGCTCGTGGTTCTCACCAACGAGTTCTCGGCTTCGGCAGCCGAGATCGTGTCGGGTGCCATACAAGACCAGGACCGAGGCGTTGTCGTAGGCCGTCGCACTTTTGGCAAGGGATTGGTGCAGCGTCCTCTTACCTTTGAGGATGGAAGCGAGATACGTCTCACCATAGCCCATTACTATACGCCGAGCGGTCGTTGCATCCAGAAGCCTTACAAGAAGGGCGAGCGCGAGGATTATGCCATGGATCTCGACAACCGCTACAAGCACGGCGAGTTCACCAACCAGGACAGCATCCATCTGTCCGACTCTCTGAAGTATTACACCCTGCGCAAGCATCGTGTGGTTTATGGCGGCGGAGGCATCATGCCCGATTATTTCGTGCCGCTTGATACGACCAAGTACACCAAGATGCATCGCTTGCTTACAGCCAAGAGCATCGTCATCAACCACAGCCTGAAGTTCATCGACGCCCATCGCCAAGAGCTGAAGAGCCAGTACAAGGATTTTGGTAAGTTCCTGGCAAGCTATGAGGTTCCTCAGAGCCTTGTAGAGGAAATCATCGCCGATGGCAAGAAAGAGAAAATAGAGCCCCGTGACGCCGCCGAATTGGCTCAGACGAAGAAATACCTGTCCATACAGCTCAAAGCCCTTGTAGCGCGAGATATTTGGGATATGAGCCAGTATTTCCAGGTTTGGAACGAGACGAACGAGATTGTGATGCGTGCGGTGAAGCTGCTCACTACGGGGAAATAGCATAAGTGGGAGAGCCAAATCTTCCAATATTCCAGTTCTTCCAATATTCCAATAAGCATTTGATTTTTCAAACCCTTTTTTAGAGACTCTATAACTACTTAATAATTAATTAGTTATATATATATAATAAAAGGAAATGGAAAATGCAAAAAAATAATTGGAAGAATTGGAATTGGAAGATTCGATAAGGTTTGCTTCCTCTAAAAGGCTTATTCTCAAATGGTTAGCTTCTCTGTGCGTATTCCAGTTACAGGGGCAGCAGAGGACAAATCCACTAAAAAGAGAGGATTTTGACACTTGAAACAGTGCAAAATCCCCTCTTTTTTATTTTTTATTCAAGTTTCGCAAGTAAGCCCCACACGCCCTGAAAGGGCAGAAGCTCTTAGCCCAGGGCATCGCCCTGGGTTGTTTGGGGCGGTAACCTGTCGCCCTGTAAGGGCAAAAGCTTTAAAACTCCAGGCAATATATAAAGCTGTTGCCCTTACAGGGCGCATTGCTGATTGCCATTATACCCAGGGCGATGCCCTGGGCTAAGAGCTTTTGGGCCTTCAGCCCGTACTTGAACCACATGCGAAACTTCAGTCTTTTATAGTTGGGAAAATATTTTTTCCCAGTTGGATAAATCAAATGGAGTCTCTTTAAAAATTAATTTTTCCCATGCATTTTGTCCCATTTCAGGTAGATTCCTGCAAGAATTGTGCCCGAAATGCTGTGCCAGGCGCAACTAATGGCACAAGGAAGGACGGCAAGTGGCTGGGCGGCAAAGAAGTTTCCGGCCAGGACGGTGGCAAGACCGGCGTTCTGCATTCCCACCTCGATGCTGATGGTGCGCTTCTTGGCTGTGTTGAAGCCAGCCAGCTTACCGGCCAGCCAGCCGAGGCAATAGCCCAGGGTGTTGTGGCAGAAGACGACGGCAAAGGTCCAGAGGAAGAGCATCATGCCGCGTGCCACGAGGTCGTCGTGAACGGTAGAGATAACGCCGCCCACGATAAACGCCAGGCAGGTGACGCTGATGCCGGGCATCAGGCTCTGGATGGTGGGGAAACACTCCCTCTTGCCGTAAATGTAGTTGAGTGTGCAGCCGATGGCTACAGGGATGATGGTGACGAGCAGAATGCCCTGGAACATGCCGATGGCGTCGATATGGATGATTTCGCCAGCTGTAATCTTCATCAGCAGCGGCGTCATGACAGGAGCGAGGATGGTGGAGGCACAGGTCATTCCCACCGAGAAAGCCACGTCGCCATGACAGAGATAGCTCATGATGTTGCTCGACACACCGCCAGGACAACTGCCAACGAGCAGAATGCCGAGGGCAAGGGCAGGGTCGAGGTGCCATACGTGGACAAGGAGGTAGGCCACGCCCGGCATGATGATGAACTGGGCGCAGGCACCGATGAAGACATCAAGGGGGCGTTGCGCCAAAATCTTGAAATCGTTGGTGGTGAGAGTCAGTCCCATGGTGAGCATGATGATGCCGAGAATGACGGTCTGGGTGATTCCGCGTACCCAGTCGAAGGTATGTGGGAAGAAGAAAGTGAATACAGCTACTCCTATCACGAAGATGGAGGTGTAATTGGCCAGCACACGGCTGAGCGCCTGAAATAAATGTAACATAACCTATATTTTTAGAATGTTTGTCGCCCTCTTATATACGTTCTGTTCGGAATGTGGATGCAAAAGTAGTGATTATATTTGTTGTAAGCAAAGGTTTTTGTCGATTTTTTCGTGAATTCCTTTTTATTTCTGATACAATTGTGTAACTTTGCACAAAATATAAGATATTACGGAATGAACGAAGATTTTGACATAAGAAATGAGTCGGTTTCGCCTGCTGAAAAGGAATTCGAGAAGGCGCTGCGACCCTTGAAGTTCTCTGACTTCAGCGGACAGACGGGCGTGGTGGACAACCTGCAGGTGTTTGTCGAGGCTGCCAAGTATCGCGGCGAACCGCTCGATCATACTCTGCTGCACGGTCCACCAGGACTGGGCAAGACGACGCTGAGCAACATCATCGCCAACGAGCTGGGCGTGGGACTGAAGATTACATCGGGCCCTGTACTCGACAAGCCGGGCGATCTGGCAGGCATTCTTACCTCGCTGGAACCCAACGACGTGCTCTTCATCGACGAGATTCACCGTCTGTCGCCCGTAGTGGAAGAATATCTCTACTCGGCCATGGAGGACTATCGCATAGACATCATGATCGACAAGGGTCCGTCGGCCCGCAGCATTCAGATCGACCTCAATCCCTTTACCCTTGTAGGAGCCACTACCCGCAGCGGTTCGCTCACAGCGCCTCTGCGTGCCCGTTTCGGCATCAACCTGCACTTGGAGTACTACAATCCGCCAACGTTGCAAAAGATCGTGAAGCGCAGCGCCATGCTCCTGAAAGTGCCTATCGAGGAAGAGGCTGCGGCTGAGATTTCGCGCCGCTCACGCGGTACGCCCCGTATCGCCAACTCGCTGCTGCGCCGTGTGCGCGACTTCGCCCAGGTGAAAGGCAACGGCACCATTACCTACGACATTGCTGAGTTCTCGCTCCGTGCGCTCAACATCGACCAGTATGGTCTGGACGAGATCGACAACAAGATTCTCACCACCATCATCGACAAGTTTCATGGCGGACCGGTGGGCGTGGGAACGATTGCCACAGCCATCGGCGAGGATGCCGGAACCATCGAGGAGGTGTACGAGCCTTACCTCATCATGGAGGGATTCATCAAGCGAACCTCGCGCGGCCGCATGGCCACTAAGCTTGCCTACGACCATCTGGGACGCAATCCCTATGGCAGCAACATCATGCAGGGAGACTTGTTTGAGTGAAGAACGAAGAGAGAAGTATTCAATAGTTTGAAGCTTCAATCTTCGTTTCACACAATATAATTTACTCAACTTTCGCAAAAGGGGAAGTTAAAGAATTTAAAGAAGTTAGAGAAGTTAAAGCCATATGCTTTATAACTAAATATACAACAAAAAAGGCTATTGGCTATAACTTCTAACGACCGAAGGGAGTGATAACTTCTTTAACTACTATAACTTCCGTACATGCGAAACTTCAATAATTTAGATTCTAAAAAAGAAGGGCAAGAGAATTCTTCACTCTTCACTTAAAAAACATGAGAATAGGAATATTTACGGGTACCTTCGACCCATTTACGATAGGACATCAGAACATTGCGGAGCGTGCTCTGCCGATGTTTGACAAGCTTGTGATTGCCGTGGCGATGAGCAAGTTGAAGCATGCTAACGAGGAGATAGAGAAGCGTGTGGAGGACATCAAGGCTGTTTTTCCGAAGGAATGTGCAGAATTGGTGGATGCTGGTGATGCTTCTAAGGGATTCCGCCTGGAGGTGGTTTCCTACGACGACCTTACCATCGACCTGGCGCATCGTCTTGGAGCCAAGTTTCTGGTGAGAGGCGTGAGGAGCGCAAAAGACTTTGAGTACGAGCGTGAGCAGGCCGACATCAACAAGCAGTTGGGTGGTGTGGAGACCATTCTCCTTTTCTCCGATCCCCGCTACAGCAGCATCAGTTCTACGCTCGTCAGGGAGTTGAGATTCTTCGGAAGAGATACAGTTGAATTTTTACCAAAAATAAAATAATATGAAGAAAAGTTTAGCGATTGTGTTGTTCCTGTTAATGGCTATAGCTTGCAATGCACAGATATGGACAACTTTTAACGAACGTGTTTTATATGATTCTCTTGCGGAAGAAACCAAAAAGTCTGTTGATTCTTTGGCTCAGGTTTATAATGTAGATACTAAATATCTTGTTGATGAGTTAAATATCAAGAATGCGATAGATAACTTAGTCCATGCTCCTACAGTTCTTGTCAATGTTGATAGGTGGTATACAAATTCAGCTGGTGGATTAGAACTATATCTAAATATAATGAATTGTTCTTTAAAAACAATAAAATATGTGGATTTAAAGTGTTACTTTAATAATGCGGTGGGAGACCCTTGTTATAATACGATAGGAGGAAATAAAATTTGTTCGTTATCTTTAGTTGGTCCAATAGATCCTAGACCAGTTAAGGATGAAGGTTCAAGTGTTGCTTTGGACAAATTTGCGAAGTGTCAATCCTCGTATAGTATAGATGACTCTGGGTATTACAATAAGACAGCCAATACAATGCATTTTACATCTGTTACTGTAAAATATATGGATGGAACGGTTCGCACTTTTAGCGGAAAAGCTTTAGACAATATAATTTCTTTTGAACAGAATTGGGATAAATCTAATTTTAATCCTTTGAATTGTATAGATTATTTGGCTGATTAAAGAGGAAATTTATGATAACATATAGTGTAGAAGGCGTGAAAATGCCTAAAATCAAGAAGCGCGAAACCAGCGCATGGATTCGAAAAGTGGCTGCTTCACACGGACGCAAAGTGGGCGAGGTGGGCTACATGTTTGTAGACGACGAGAAGATTCTCGAGGTCAACAACGAGTATTTGGGCCATGACTATTACACCGATGTCATCACCTTCGATTACGATGAGGGCGATGTCATCAACGGTGATATTGTCATCTCGCTCGATACTGTGCGCACCAATGCCGAGCAGTTCGGCAAGACCTACGACGACGAGTTGCATCGTGTCATCATTCACGGCATCCTGCACCTGTGTGGCATCAACGACAAGGGCCCGGGCGAGCGCGAGATCATGGAGGATAACGAGAACAAGGCTCTCGCCATGCTCGAAGGTGCTTCGATATTGAAACAGTAAAGACGTCTTTTGTGTGGAATTGGCAGGAAAGCAATCTTGCAGCATTCTCTGTATTGCTATGTGCTCTCCAGCCAATCCTGACACTTAAAAATCGCCCCATTATTTATCCCTTTTTCGACTAACCGACCTTTCATTATCTTCCACTTAAATCGAAAGGCTGTTTTTGCGTAAACAGCTTGTTTATAGAAGGTTGCAGTTTTGTGTTATATACACGAATCCACTATTTTACTAAGTGAAATAGCTTTTGTTTGATTTTTTAGCTATCTTTGCAGAAGATTAGCTGCATCTCAGCATAATATTCAAGCAAGCTTGATATTCTGCATTCGATTTGCATAATCTTTGCAGAAGATTAGCTGCACTCGGCAATTTGAAAGCAAGCTTTCATTGCGCTCATTTGCAAAATCTTTGCAACAGAAAAGATTAGCTGCATTCGGCTAAAAATAATATCAATATAACCTATGAAACAATTAGCATTATCCTGCGTGTTGTCGCTGACAACCGTTTTCTCAGTTCAGGCGCAGCAGATGCCCGTCTATTTGGACGACACAAAGCCCGTAGAGCAACGCATCGAGGACGCCCTCTCCCGCATGACCTTGCAGGAGAAAATAAGAGTCATTCACGCCCAGAGCAAGTTTTCATCGGCTGGAGTTCCACGATTGGGATTTCCTGACTTCTGGACTGACGATGGTCCACACGGTGTGCGCCCCGACGTGCTGTGGGACGAATGGGACCAGGCAGGACAGACCAACGACTCGTGTGTGGCTTTCCCTGCCCTTACCTGTCTTGCAGCCTCCTGGAACCCTCAGATGAGCCGTATCTACGGCGAGGCATTGGGCGAGGAGGCTCTCTATCGTGGCAAGGACATGATCTTGGGACCCGGCGTCAACATCTACCGCACTCCCCTCAACGGACGTAACTTCGAGTACATGGGCGAAGACCCTTATCTCGCCTCTGTCATGGTAGTGCCCTACGTACAGGGACTGCAGTCGAAGGGCGTGTCGGCATGCGTGAAGCACTATTGTCTGAACAACGACGAGGAATATCGCCATCAGGTGAACGTGAAGGTGAGCGACCGTGCCCTGCACGAAATCTATCTGCCTGCCTTCAAGACTGCCGTTGAGCAAGGCAAGGCATGGGCCATCATGGGCGCATACAACCTGTATCGCAACGAGCACAACTGCCACAACCAGTACACCCTGAACAAGATTCTGAAGAACGACTGGCAGTTCGACGGAGTGGTGGTGAGCGACTGGGGTGGAGCCCACGACACCGACCAGGCTGTGAGGAACGGACTCGACATGGAGTTCGGCTCCTGGACCAACGGATTGAGCTGGGGCGCTTCCAATGCCTATGAGAGCTATTACCTCGCCCGTCCCTATCTGAAGGCCATACAGGAAGGCAAATACACCACACGTGAGCTCGACGAGAAGGTGCGTCGCGTGCTGCGACTCTTCTATCGCACCACGATGAACCGCCATCGTCCTCACGGCTTCCTCTGTTCCGACGGACATTACGCCACAGCCCGACAGATAGCCGAGGAAGGCATCGTGTTGTTGCAGAACCGCAACCGCGTGCTGCCCATCAACACCCAGAAGGTGCGCCATGTGCTCGTGGTGGGCGAGAACGCCATCAAGATGATGACCGTGGGCGGAGGCAGCTCCTCGCTCAAGGTACAGCGGGAGATTTCCCCTCTGCAGGGCCTGCAGGCACGACTGGCCAAAGACGGCGTGGAGGTTGACTTTGCCCGAGGCTATGTGGGCGATGTGACTGGCGCTTACAATGGCGTCACCACAGGTCAGAACTTGGAAGACAAGCGCAGCGAGGCAGAACTCATCGCTGAGGCTGTAGAGAAGGCGAAAGCTGCCGACTGTGTCATCCTCTTCGGCGGACTCAACAAGAGCGACTATCAGGACTGCGAGGGCCACGACCGACAGCAGTACGAGTTGCCCTATGCGCAGGACAAGCTTATCACAGCTCTGGCTGCTGCCAACAAGAACTTCGTCTATGTCAACATCTCGGGCAACGCTGTGGCCATGCCTTGGCGCGACAAGGTTCCCGCCATCGTGCAGGGCTGGTATTTAGGCTCTGAGGCGGGCGAGGCTTTGGCTGCTGTCCTCACGGGCGACGCCAACCCATCTGGCAAGCTGCCCTTCACCTGGGTGAAGTCTTTGCAGAATGTGGGCGCCCATGCCCTCAACACCTATCCCGGAACCTGGCGAAAGGAGGGTGGATCCAAGACCGAGGGCAACATCATCGACGAGGAATACAAAGAAGGCATCTATGTGGGCTATCGCTGGGCCGACCGCGAGAAGCAGCGTCCTGTGTTCGCCTTCGGACACGGTTTGAGCTACACCCAGTTCGCCATCAGCAATCTGCGTGCCGACAAGGCATCGATGACAGCTGCCGACTCCATCACCTTCACCGTACAGGTAAAGAACATCGGTCAGCGTGCCGGATCTGAGACCGTACAGCTCTATGTGCACGATGCCAAGGCCTCGGTCGACCGTCCGCTCAAGGAGCTGAAAGGCTTCTGCAAGGTGAGTCTGCAGCCTGGCGAGAGCAAGGACGTCAGCATCACTCTTGGCAAGGACGCCCTCAGCTTCTACGACGAGACCACAGCAAGCTGGAAGGCTGAGCCAGGACTGTTTGAGGCCTGGGTAGGCAATGCCTCCGACAATCTGAAGTTGCGTAAATCTTTCCAACTGAAATAATCCCCGAATAATCATTAAACTTAAGCTGGTTCAGAAGTTATAGAAGTTAAAGAAGTTATCACTCCCTTCGGTCGTTAGAAGTT
>ENA-ORRO01001966-ORRO01001966.1-human-gut-metagenome-genome-assembly--contig:-NODE-1966-length-13550-cov-4.322268_pt1 | contig 13550 bp, 12 predicted proteins | sample MGYA00242176_ERZ509136 | MGnify/ENA primary metagenome ERZ509136 (study PRJEB26280, sample SAMEA2338644) | human gut metagenome | biome: human gut; feature: human-associated habitat; material: faeces... | reverse complement strand
TTCTATACACTTTGTTGGCATGCAATACAACATAACCTTAGGAAATCCGTAACACTACCTGCAAGTGGCAGTTCATAAGTTAAACTCTGGTTATAAATACTTGCGGATTTCTTCAATCAGGGAAGCATATTCTGCATCTGACAGGAATTTTTCACCCGGATTCATGGCAAAAACGCCACCCCATTCATAGCCATCTGTGTATTTTGGTACAAGATGGAAGTGAAGATGATGTCCGGTGTCACCGTAGGCACCATAGTTGATCTTCTGAGGATGGAATGCCTTGTGAAGAGCCTCTGCTACATGGTTGATATCTTCCATGTAAGCAGCGCGTTCTTCGGCAGTCAACTCTACAATCTCACTGACGTGTTTCTTATGGGCAACGATCACACGTCCTTTATGGCTTTGTTCTTTAAATAAATAAACTTTGGAGGATGGAAGTTCACAGATTTTAATGCCGAACTGGGCAACTAAGTCACCTTCCATACAATAAGCACAATTCTGATCTGTCATAATCTGTCTCCTGTCTTATTTCTGGTTGAAATGTACAGCGAAACCGGCGATTTCATCTTTTAAATAAGCAACTGTGATATTTCCTTTTGCATCATATTTGAAAGAAGACTCATCAAATACAAAACCACGTTTCTCTAAGTGGTACATTGCACGTGCAAGATAGTTTGTCTGGATTGCGATATGACCACAGGTTCCACGTCCTGGATTTTTCATCATTTCGATAAGAGAACCAACAAACATAGAGCTGTTTCCAACTTTTACATCCTGTCCAAGTAATGTAGCGAATTTTGCAGAATCAGAAGCAGCAGCTTCCTCAGATGCATTGTTTACGCCAACGTGAAGAAGTTTGAAACCTAACATGGTAGAAACTGCTTCTTTTGTGAGTGCTGTGATACCAGCCCAGTCTTTTGCAGCAACAAGGTCTTTGCTTACCATCCAGGAACCGCCACATGCGATGATTTTATTGAAATCAAGGTAATTTGTAAGGTTCTTCGCATTGATTCCGCCGGTTGGCATGAATTTCATATTTACATAAGGAGCTGCCATGGATTTGATCATGTTTAATCCGCCGGCTGCCTCTGCAGGGAAGAATTTTACAACATCAAGACCAAGTTCAATAGCAACTTCAACGTCACTTGGGTTAGAGCATCCAGGAGTAACCGGAATTCCTTTTTCTACACAGTATTTCACTACTTTTGGATTTAAGCCAGGACTTACAATGAATTTTGCTCCGGCGTTTACAGCGCGGTCAACCTGCTCTGTAGTAAGAACGGTTCCGGCACCTACTAACATTTCTGGGAACTGCTCAGCCATAATACGGATAGATTCCTCAGCGGCAGCAGTACGGAATGTAACCTCTGCACAAGGAAGTCCTCCGTCACATAATGCTTTTGCTAAAGGAGCAGCGTCCTCTACGTGATCCAGGGCGATAACAGGTACAATACCAATTTTGGAAATCTCTTCTAATACTTTGTTCATGATGATTCTCCTTATCATTCTTATTTTCTCATCCATGTTTTGGATGATTGTGTTCTAATATAAAGTTCCATTATACGAAACAATGTTCCATAAAACGGTACGATTTTATTATAACATCAGAAAAACGGATGTCAATAGTTCCAACTCAATTCCCTTGACATTTCTAATAGTAGCTGTTAATATGAGAAAAAAGAAAGTTCCACAATATGAAACGAGAATCTGAAATATGAAACATATAGGTAAATCCAGAGTTTTTTTGATTTTACAGAATTATATTGTGAACAGGAAGAAAGGGACACCTACGATGGCAGAAGAAAAAGAAACAAAAAATCCGGTGCAGTCTGCAGAGCGGATTTTCCAGGTGCTTGAGATGTTAGCAGAGCATGGCGAGATGGGGTTAATGGAGATCAGCACAGAACTCGGACTTCACAAAAGTACGGTCCACCGCTTATTAATGTCCTTGATCTATATGGGGTATGCAAAACAGGACGAGACAACGCAGAAATACATGCTTTCTTACAAAATCGTGAGCATGGCGGGAAAAATCTTAGAGCGTACCGACATTTTACAGATCGCAAAACCTTATATGGAGCGCCTGTCCGATATCAGTGGGGAGGCAGTGCATCTTGTACAGCGGGAAGGCAACAACATTTTGTACATCTATAAAATAGAAGCAAAAGTTGGCACGATCCGCATGGTATCACACGTCGGCATGGTGCATCCGATGTATTGTTCCGGTGTGGGCAAGGCGATCATGGCAACGCTTCCGGAGAAAGAAGTAAAACAGATCTGGAACGAGAGCATTATTGAGAAGAAAACGGATAAGACGATCACTGACATTGACGAGATGATGCAGGTGTTAGAGGAAGTCCGTAAGAACGGTTATGCGTTAGACGACGAGGAGAACGAGGAGGGCGTGCGATGTATCGCTGCCTGCCTGCATGGTTACAGCAAGGAAGTGAAATATGCATTCAGCATTTCCGGACCGGTCAGCCGTATGACGAGAGAGCGCGTGGAAGAACTTGCCGTGGATGTGAAAAAAGTACAGGAAGAATTATCAAGAGAACTGGGGTATTATCCACAAAATTAAATTTTTTTACAGAATATGTATAAGAAAAAAATCGATGGTCATACTATTTTTGAAGAACAGAGCAAATATACTCTGTAAAAGAAAAGGAGAAATGACTATGAGAAAGTGGAAATTACTTTTGGCTGGAATGATGCTTATGTTATCGTTGAGTGCTGTCGCAGGCTGCGGAAATAACAATGCAAACGATAAAAATAATGGCACAAACGGTACAAACACAAGCACGGAAAACCGTCTGAATAACAATGCGGACACTACCACAGACAATGACAAAAATAATATTGGCACCACAGAGGACAAGGACAACAACCGTGTGGATGAAAACGGCAACGTGATCGAGGATGTGGTGGACGGTGTTGGCGATGCCGGCAAAGATGTGATCGATGGTGTGGAAAATGGTGTGAATGATCTCACAAACGATGCAACCGGCGGAAATGCAGAGAATACCAACGGAACCGGTGGGAATGCCGGAAATGGAACTGCAAATCCGTAAATGATAGAGAAATACAAAAAAAGAAACGGCTTATCGTTTCTTTTTTTGTGCCTGTTTATTCAGATACATTTCATGGTCTGCTTTGTCAAGCAGATTGCGGAGCGTACAATCTTTGTAATTCATGGAGTAGCTGTAACCATAGGCGTAACTGATCGCATCCGGCATATTGCTGGAATGATACTGTTTGATCGTAGCATGTAGTTTTTCTAATAGTTCGTCTGCCTGCCCGGAGGTGGTGTCATACAAAATAGCGATAAATTCGTCACCGCCGTATCTGCCGACAAAATCTTTTTCAGGAACTACCTTTCTTAAAATGTGGGCAAAATTGGCGATCATCGAATCCCCGGCAGCGTGTCCAAGGGTATCGTTCACTTCTTTTAAATTATTTAAGTCGAACATAACAAAACACAGCGGCTCAGTGATAAAACCGGAAGAGTTCAAAAGGTCTTCACAGCGGCTTTTGTTTGGAAGTCCGGTGTGCACATCCAGATAGGCTTTCTTGGATAAAATATGATTTTCCCTGACGGCCTGAATGTGCTGGATCTGCTGCTGGACGATCAAAAAGATTAACAATAGTATATCAAGCGCAGAAATAATCTCGGTCAGCCGGATACGTGCGGCAATCTTTTCCGAGTACTGTTCGGCAGCAGTCACCGTCTCGTCGGCATATTCAAAATAAGTTTCACTCATTGAGACAACATTGGTGTTTTCATAGCCCTTTTCACGAACAGTATAAATCTCTTCTTTCAGTAGTTCCCAATATTCAATCTGATTGTCCAGACACTGCTGGTAAGCAGGATCTTTCAGGATTACCAGATTATAATTTCCATCTTCATATTTTAAACCGGACAAAATTTTATCCAGATACTCGATCTGCATGTCATCTGCAGTTCCGGTAATCTCAAGCTTGACTTCACGCTGCGTGGCTCCGCGCACAAGACCGGCATAGTTTACCACGTGGGCAGTTCCATGCAGATTCCGGATCTGCACCATCATAAAAATGACAAGGAAAATCAAAACCAAGATCAGAATTTGCTGCAGCAGTGAGGCAGCATGCTGTTCTGCCTGTTTCATTCGTCTGCTAAAAGAGGTTTCTTTTGTATACATGAGTTACCTTTCCGAAAGTTTTTTTGTGTGTAGCTGTATTTTAAACCATAAAATCAGGAAGGTCAAATATTAGTATGTTTTTCAAAGAAAATATCTTAAATAAAAATGAAATCTTGCCAAATTAGTTGTGATTCATTTTTATTTGAATTATAATAAACCCATCGCATTTTTTGAGGGCGACGAAAACAGAAAGCAATTTCAGGGATATTAAGGAGATTTCAATGTCAGATAATGATTTCAGAGAGGTGATCGACGGAGAAGAGAACAAAGAGCCGGCAGCCTCTGACAATAATTTACATACAACGGAAGCAGAGAGTGCGGAAGTGGTGAACACCACGGCAGATGCACAGGAGAGTGATGAGAAGAAGGATGATGAGTACGAGGAGATCTGCTACATCTGTCACAGACCGGAGCATATAGCCGGAAAAATGATCAGGATCCCAAACAGCATTTCCATCTGTCATGACTGTATGCAGAGAACGTTCGACAGCATGAATGGCACAGGATTCCCAATGGGTGATATGATGAACATGGGAAGTTTTAATAATATGAATCTGGATAAGATGCCTAATATCAGCATGATCAATCTCTCTGATCTGCAAAATATGATGGGCGGTATGCCAAACAGCCAGAAGATCAAGAAAAAGAAACCAAAAGAGGAGAGAAAGCCGGAGATCGATATTCATGCGATCCCGGCACCGCATAAGATCAAAGCATCACTGGATGAGTATGTGGTCGGACAGGAACATGCAAAAAAAGTCATGTCCGTAGCAGTTTACAATCATTACAAGAGAATTGCCTCTGATGTGCAGGATGGTGTGGAGATCGAAAAATCCAACATGCTCATGATCGGACCGACCGGAAGTGGTAAGACTTATCTGGTCAAGACACTGGCAAGATTATTAGATGTGCCGCTTGCCATCACGGACGCAACTTCCCTGACAGAAGCCGGTTATATCGGTGACGATATCGAGAGTGTAGTCAGCAAACTGTTAGCGGCTGCTGACAATGATGTGGAACGTGCAGAGCACGGAATCATCTTTATCGATGAGATCGACAAGATTGCAAAGAAGCGCAACACAAACCAGCGCGATGTCAGCGGAGAATCTGTCCAGCAGGGAATGTTAAAACTGTTAGAGGGTGCGGAAGTGGAAGTGCCGGTAGGGGCAAGCAGTAAAAATGCGATGGTTCCGATGACGATGGTCAACACGAAGAACATTCTTTTTATATGCGGAGGAGCGTTCCCGGATCTGGAAGATATCATTAAGGAGCGTCTGAACAAGGAAGCTTCCATTGGATTTAAGGCAGACCTGAAGGACAAATATGACAATGACGAGAACCTGCTCGCCAAAGTGACGACAGAAGATGTGCGCAAATTTGGTATGATTCCGGAATTTTTAGGACGTCTGCCGGTCATGTTCACATTGGAGGCGCTGACGGAAGATATGCTCGTGCGTATTTTAAAAGAGCCGAAGAATGCAATCATCAGGCAGTATGAGAAGCTGCTTGCCATGGATGAAGTAAAGCTTGTATTTGACGAGGATGCGCTTCATTCTATCGCAAAGGAAGCAAAAGAGAAAAAGGTAGGAGCGCGTGCTCTCCGCTCTATTATCGAAGATTTTATGTTAGATATCATGTATGAGATCCCGAAGGATGACAATATCGGCATGGTAACGATCACAAAAGATTATGTAGAGAAAAAGGGCGGTCCGCTCATCACGATGCGCGGCTGTGCAGCGATCGAAGAAAAGCCAGCAATTTAAAGGAATAAAAGACAAAACTCCGGCATTTATTGTAAAGATAGGTGTGCGGAGTTTTTTATGTCTGACTGTGAAGAAAAGATTTATTCCAATGATTATGTGGATTTTATCATATCGAAAGATGTTTTGGATGTGATTGACCTTTCAAGTGATTGTATCCAGCGGATCGATGAGGAAAAAGATACTTATTTTTATCCGAGGAGTTTTTTCCGGATATTTGATTTTCCGGCAGATTCCTATGCTTCTGTTCCAAAGTGCTATGGACTTCTGGATGAGACGGCGCTTGAGGTTTCGGGGATATTAAAATTACAGCAGCAGCCGGCACTCGCACTGAAAGGGCAGGGCGTGATGATCGGATTTATTGATACCGGGATCGATTACCGAAATCCGGTATTTCAGTATTCTGATGGGACAACAAGGATTTACCGCATCTGGGATCAGACAATCCGGGATGGAACAAAGCCGGAGGGGATCGCATATGGTTCCGAGTATAAGACAGAGCAGATCAATGCCGCACTCCGGGCAGAAAATCCGCTGGAAACCGTTCCGTCCATGGATACCAATGGACATGGAACCTTTGTGGCCGGGGTGGCATGTGGAAGCGAGGATGTGGAAGATAATTTTATCGGGGCGGCGCCGTTTTCCGAGATTGCAGTCGTAAAACTGAAAGAGGCAAAAACTTATCTGCGGGAATTTTATTTTATCCCGGATTCTGTTCCGGCGTATCAGGAGAATGATATCATGATGGCAGTCAGCTATCTGGACCGGCTGGCAAAGGAGCGGGATATGCCGCTTGTGATCTGCATTGCACTGGGAAGCAACATGGGAAACCGTGGCAAGGACGGACAACTGGCAACTTATCTGGATATTGTATCCAGAAGGCGGAAAAGATGCAGTGTGGCAGCGGTAGGAAACGAGGCGAATGCAAGACATCATTTTCTTGGAAAAATACAGCCGGACATGGAGTACGAATCGGTGGAAGTCTCGGTGGAGGAAAATATGCCGGGCTTTTTCATTGAGATGTGGGCAAATGCGCCGGAGCTTTATGCGGTATCGGTCAGCTCGCCCACCGGGGAAGTGCTGCCAAAAGTGCCTTATCGGAGCGGTGGAAGACAGGAGTTTGTCTTTATTTTCGAGCAGACAAGAGTCAGCATCGACTACCGGCTGACGGGTAGGCGGCAGGGAAACCAGCTTATTTATTTACGTTTTTCAAACGCAGCGCAGGGGATCTGGACGATCAACGTGTATCCGCAGAGCATTGTGACAGGGGATTACAATATGTGGCTTCCCATGCGGAATTTTACGAGTGGAAATGTTTTTTTCCTGCGGTCAAATCCGAATCATACGATCACCGTGCCGGGTAACGCAGGGCAGGTCATAAGCACGGGCGGCTACAATGTGGCAAATGGCGGTCTGTATCTGGACTCGGGCAGGGGATTTACACTTTCCGGTGAGGTAAAGCCGGATTTCTGTGCCCCGGCGGTGAATGTGTACGGACCGGGACTGCGGAACCGCTTTGTGACCATGACCGGGACGAGTGCGGCGGCAGCGATCACAGCCGGGGCATGTGCGCAGATCATGGAATGGGGACTGGTAAAAAGAAATCAGATTTTCATGTCCTCTGCGGATATCAAAAATATGCTGATCCGCGGCGCAGACCGGGCGGATGACAGGAGTTATCCGAATCCGTCGTGGGGGTATGGAACGCTGGATGTGTATGGAGCATTTGAGGATCTGCGGAGGTAGCGGACATTGGCTTTTCATTTTCCCCTCTGTGAAGTATAATAATATGTGGAAAAACATTTTGCAGGCTTCCTGTGACAGTAAAATGGATCACAAGAGGTATGGAAATATTATAATTACGCAGGAGAAAAGAAAATTTTATGATAAAGATCGCGTTTTGTGATGATGATATGGAAGTGCTTCATCAGATGAACGAATTATTAGACCGCTACCGGGTAGAACGGAATGAGGATATTACCTATGCAGCATTCCAGAGTCCGTTTGAACTGCTGACGGAGATTGAGAAGGGCATAAGACCGGATATATTATTTCTCGATGTCGTGATGCCGGGGCAGAATGGCATGGATGTGGCAAAAGAGATCCGGCAGTATGACACGAATATGAAAATTATTTTTCTGACCTCATCCCCGGAGTTTGCGGTGGAATCTTATTCGGTTGGAGCTTATTTTTACCAGTTGAAACCGATCTGGGAGGAAAGCTTTTTCCGGCTGATGGATGCGGTGCTGGGACGAAAACTTTTATTTCATCTGGAAAACGGAGCAGTTCTGGAAAGCGCAGGGAGTCTGGATGATCTGGCAGGACAGCTGATGCAGTACAGCAATTTTTTCCGTCCCCACCGATCCTTCCTTGTGAATATGGAGTATATCCAGAATATTTCCAGCCGTTCCATCAAAATGGTAAATGATGCGGAAATCCCAATTCCGCATGGAAAATGTTCGGAAATCAAAAATACATATATGGAATATGCGTTTAACGGAAAGCAGGCTGTCTTATGACGTTCTGTTTTTTCTTTGATAGAATAAACTACATGAATAGTAAGAAAAGACATGGTCGATTCAATACATTTTACGGTCGATTCATGACAGTGCGTCCATTTTTTTTGGGAAAATCGTGTATTGTAGATTCAGACAAAGGAGAAAGCCAAAATAAGCACACAAAAGAAGGGAGGATTAAGAAGAAAAAATGTTAGGTATGGAAATCTTGGTCATTATTGGTTTGATCCTGCTTTTACTTGTTCTCTGGATCATCTCCGTGCAGCGGAAGTTTGCGGTGATGGATGGAAATATCCAAAATGCCATGAATCAGATCGGAGTGCAGATTTCCTCACGTTTTGATGCACTATTTGCAGTGCTTGATCTTATGAAAGGATATGCAGCAGATGACATACAGCCGCTGATGGAGCGTGCAGCAGCCAGACGAAGTGTGATCACTGCTCGCTCCGCACCTGAGGAGGTATCAGAGCAGGAGCAGGTGATAGAGGAAACCGTAAAAAGCATCCGTCTGGCAGCAGAACACAATCCACTGCTCTGCGCAGATAAAAACTATACCAAATGTATGGATGCGGTGGAATGTTATGGGCGCATGGTATATACCAGCCGTTTGATCTACAACGATTCAGTGACAAAGTTAAACAGTGCGCTTGGTATGTTTCCTACAAATGTAATTGCAGGTATTCTTGGCTTTCATAAAAGAGAATATCTGTCACAGAAAGGGGATTAATATGGGATTATTCAGTAATAATAAAAAATTATGTCCGGTCTGCGGGAATCCGACACCGCGGCTGCTTGCAACAAAAATACAGGACACACCGATCTGTAAGGAATGCGATAAAAAAATCTATCTGCCAAAAGGCAGGACAGATCGGATGACCATCGATGATTTTAAGCAGTACATCCAGTTTTACGAAGATAACCAGGCATTGAGGGATCAGTTCGAGGAAAACTATTCGTTTAATTTTGGACTGTTTGGTGGAGATCTGGTATTAGATATTTTCCATGGACTTTTCCGTGTGAACTGTGACAAAGACTCGCTCGCATTTCAGGCGGATAATTTAAAGTCTTTCCGTATTTTAGAGGACAGCCGGGTTTTATTTGAGGGAAATCATCAGGAATTAAAGCATTACGACAGTAAAGTTCCGGAAAAAGTAAAGCAGCTGGAGCCGCAGATCGCACAGTTTCAGATGCAGATGAGGGAATATGAAATGTTTGAGCGGCTGGAGCGGATGCATGAGGAAAATGACAAAGATGATAACCATTATCATGAGTATCATCCAAGACCATCTTTTGACGTGGCTTCTCCGGCAGATACCTTCCATGTGGAGCTGACGTTTGACCATCCTTACTGGGATAATATCATGTGGGATTGGACAGGAGTTTCCTTTGACAGTGACAGTCCAAGTGTCGAGGCGTTTTTAAGCTGCTATGAGGATAAAACAGAGAGTCTGCACACGCTGGCGCTCAATCTGGCACACCTGATGAATCCGAATGTCAAAGAGATGACAGCGGGAGAGAAAAAACAGGCTGCAAAGCAGGAGACCGGATCTTTGGAAGAGCAGAAGCAATCTTCTGAGAGTGATACGATCGAACAGCTGCAGAAGTACAAAGGTCTTTTGGATGCAGGAGTCATCACAGAAGAAGAATTTGCAGCGAAGAAAAAGCAGTTATTGGGAATTTAATGATAAGGCTGATCCGGAAAGGGTCAGCCTTATTTATGAAATCTGCAAAAATAATTTTCAAATGGTACGTTAAAATTTGTGATGGAAATTGAAAATTTCGAGTATATTTTGTGCCGGTTTTATTGTATAATATTCTTTATGTTTGTAAATAAAAAAGTGAATGAAAAATAAGGGGATATCAGGGATGAGAATAGGATTTGACAATGACAGGTACTTAAAAATTCAGTCGGAGCACATTAAAGAGCGGATCAACCAATTTGGGGACAAGCTTTATCTGGAATTTGGCGGAAAATTATTTGACGATTATCACGCATCCAGAGTCTTGCCGGGATTTGCACCGGACAGTAAACTGCAAATGCTCATGCAGCTTGCGGATGTGGCAGAGATCGTGATCGTGATCAGTGCGGCAGATATTGAGAAGAACAAAGTCCGCGGGGATCTTGGAATTACTTATGATGTGGATGTTGTCCGGCTGATCGGAGAGTTTGAGAAAAAGGGTCTGTATGTGGGAAGCGTTGTCATCACGCAGTTTGCAGGACAGAGCGGTGCCGTACAGTTCCGTGAAAAACTGGAAAAAAGAGGCATTAAAGTATATCAGCATTATAAGATCGAGGGCTATCCGGCAAACATTCCGCTGATCGTCAGTGAGAACGGATTCGGCAAGAATGACTATATCGAGACGACCAGACCATTAGTCGTCATCACCGCGCCGGGACCTGGAAGTGGAAAAATGGCAACCTGCCTTTCCCAGCTTTATCATGAGAATATCCGTGGAACAAAAGCCGGCTATGCAAAATTTGAGACATTCCCAATCTGGAATCTTCCATTAAAACATCCGGTAAACTTAGCTTATGAGGCGGCTACCGCAGACTTGAATGACGTGAACATGATCGACCCGTTCCATCTGGAAGCTTATGGAAAAACGACGGTCAACTACAACCGTGACATTGAGATCTTCCCGGTTTTGAACGCTATTTTTGAAGGGATTTACGGAGAAAATACTTATTATAAATCACCGACTGATATGGGTGTCAACATGGCAGGAAACTGTATCATCGATGACGAGGCATGCTGTGAAGCCTCCAAAATGGAGATCATAAGACGTTATTACACAGCGGTAAACAAACTGGTCAAAGAGGAAGCGACGGAAAATGAAGTTTACAAGATTGAACTTCTGATGAAACAGGCCAAGATCACAACGGACGACAGACATGTCACAGTCGCTGCAAAAAAACGTGCAGAGGAACTTGGCGTTCCAACTGCAGCGATCGAACTTTCCGATGGCTGTATCATTACGTCCAAGACATCAGATTTTCTCGGTGCGTCTGCAGCATTGCTCCTGAACGCATTAAAATATCTGGCTGGCATTGAGCATGATGAGAAACTCATCCGCCCGGAAGCGATCGAACCGATCCAGGATCTGAAAGTCCGTTTCCTCGGTGGAAAGAATCCAAGACTCCATACCGATGAGGTATTGATCGCCCTTTCGCTCGCTGCGGTGACCAATGAAAACGCAAAGAAAGCATTAGAGCAGCTTCCGGCACTTCGGGGATGCCAGGTGCACACTTCCGTAATGCTCTCTGAAGTGGATATTAAAATTTTTAAGAAGCTGGGTGTGGATCTGACAAGTGAACCGGTGCGCAGTGGATTAAAATTGTATTAGAAATTTGTTTATCAAAAAATACATGAAATAATTTGTGAATAATGTATAAAAACCCTTTTATAAAATAAGGTGTATGGTATAATAAGCACAAGTGATGAGATCACGAGGTAATACATGCGGCCTGATTGTTAAAAACATAACAATCAAAATAAGCACATACATATTTTATAGGAGGGTTTTTACAATGGCAAGATTTACGTTACCAAGAGATTTATACCATGGAAAAGGTGCTCTGGAGGCATTAAAGACATTCAAAGGAAAAAAGGCAATGATCTGTGTTGGCGGCGGTTCCATGAAGCGGTTCGGATTCCTCGACAGAGCAGAACAGTACCTGAAAGAAGCCGGAATGGAAGTTCAGCTGTTTGAAGGCATCGAACCGGATCCTTCTGTGGAAACCGTGATGAAAGGTGCAAAAGCAATGATGGAATTTGAGCCGGACTGGATCATTGCGATGGGCGGCGGATCCCCAATCGATGCAGCAAAAGCAATGTGGATCAAATACGAGTACCCGGATATCACGTTCGAGGATATGTGTAAAGTATTTGGTATCCCGTCGCTTAGAAATAAAGCTCATTTCTGTGCAATCTCATCCACATCAGGAACAGCGACAGAAGTGACAGCATTTTCAATTATTACCGATTATGAAAAAGGTATCAAATATCCGATCGCAGATTTTGAGATCACACCGGATGTGGCAATCGTTGATCCGGATCTTGCAGAGACAATGCCGCAGAAATTAGTTGCACATACTGGAATGGATGCTATGACACATGCGATCGAGGCATATGTTTCTACCGCTAACTGTGACTTTACCGATCCACTGGCGTTACATGCGATCAAAATGATCCAGAATGATCTGGTTGATTCCTACAACGGAGATATGGCTAAGAGAGATTCCATGCACAATGCGCAGTGTCTTGCCGGAATGGCATTCTCCAACGCTCTGCTTGGTATCGTTCATTCCATGGCACATAAGACAGGAGCTGCATTTGCAGATTATGGTGCTCATATTATCCATGGTGCTGCAAACGCCATGTATCTGCCAAAAGTTATCGCATTCAATGCAAAAGATGAGACAGCAAAGAAACGTTACGGCGATATTGCTGATTTTATGGGACTTGGCGGTGACAGCTTAGATGAGAAAGTTGCGTTACTCATTGCATACTTGCGCAAGATGAATGATGACCTTAAGATTCCACACTGCATCAAAAATTACGGCGCAGATAGCTACCCGGCAGAGCAGGGCTTTGTTCCGGAAGAGGTGTTCTTAGAGAGACTGCCGGAGATCGCTGCCAATGCGATTTTAGATGCATGTACCGGTTCCAATCCTAGACAGCCGAGTCAGGAAGAGATGGAGAAGCTGCTGAAATGCTGCTACTATGATACAGAAGTAGATTTCTAATATTGTCAGTTTAATTTTCTTATTTTCATAATATTTAGGACAGAGTGGTGCATTATGTACCGCTCTGTTTTTTGTTAAAATATAAGTATAAAAATTCAAAAGGATGCAACAATTTATCTTAAAATGTTGCATCCTTTGAATATTTGTTCTGCTCAATTACATTATTTATATCATCATATAATAATAATACTTTATAGCGAATACTAATAAAATTTATATTTGGGTAATGATAGATATGTTATAAATTAACACTCAGAAACACCGAGTCTTTATCATCTTGTATAATACCAAGATATCTTTTAGTTATTTCATAAGAAGAAGCGTAATAATAATGTATAGCATATGGCTGGGG
>ENA-ORRO01001942-ORRO01001942.1-human-gut-metagenome-genome-assembly--contig:-NODE-1942-length-13658-cov-2.651033_pt1 | contig 13658 bp, 14 predicted proteins | sample MGYA00242176_ERZ509136 | MGnify/ENA primary metagenome ERZ509136 (study PRJEB26280, sample SAMEA2338644) | human gut metagenome | biome: human gut; feature: human-associated habitat; material: faeces... | reverse complement strand
CCGGAGGCGGTGATGAACGAGTTGAGCGCCATGTTCTGGCTTTTGAAGGGAGCTGCGCGCAGACCGTCCTGCCGGAAAATCCGGCAGAGCGCGGCGCACAGAAGGCTTTTTCCGGCGTTGGACATGGTGCCCTGAACCATAATGTTATATGCCATGTGCTTCCTCCGTCACGCGCCGCATGGTTTCCAGCAGCGCTTCGTTTTCTTCGTGCAGCCGGACCGCGATGCGGTACCAGCCGGGACCGAGTCCGGGGTAATTTTCGCAACTGCGGATGGCAATGCCGCGCCGCAGAAGCGCCGCATCCAGCCCGAGCGGTGCGCGCAGCAGCAGGTAGTTTGCCTCGGAAGGACAGACCGAAATGTTGAGACTCGGAAGTTCCTGCGAGAGAAACGTCCGCTCTTCGCGCGCGATTTTCCGCGCCCGCAAAACCCAGGACCATTCCTGTAAGGCAGCGACGCCTGCCGCCTGCGCGGGCAAGCAGACGTTCCACGGCTGGCAGCTTTGGGACATTTCGCGCAGCAGCGCATGATTTTCCGTCAGGCAGTAGCCCACGCGCGCGCCGGCAAGGGCAAAGTTTTTGGTAAACGCCTTTAAAATCAGAAGATTTTCAAATTGCGGCAGAAGGTCGCGCGCACTTTTTTCGTCCGTAAAATCGAGAAAGCACTCGTCGAGCAGCACGTGCGTGTGCTGCTTTTTGCATTGCTGCAGGACCGATTCCAGAAGCGCGCGCGGAAAGGATTTTCCGGTGGGGTTGTTGGGCGTGCAGAGAAACAGCGCGTCCGGCTTTTCCGACTCTAAAAACGAAAAGAGCGTTTCATCGGGCGTAAAATCCGGGGCATGGAGCGAAAAGCGCGCAACGCTTGCCCCAAAGTGCGCTGCTGCGGCGCTGTACTCTGAAAACGTCGGAGCCAGCTCCGCAATTTTTTTCGGGCGCAGCGCATCACAGTATGCATAGATCAGCTCCGCCGCGCCCGCGCCGCACAGAATGCTGCGCTCCGGCACGCCTTCGTGTGCGGCAATTGCGCGGGTAAGGGCTCTGCAATAGGGGTCCGGATACTGCCGCACCTGCGCGCAGGCGCGCTGCATCGCGGAAATCACGGACGGCGGCGGACCGAGGGGGTTGACGTTCGACGAAAAATCGAGCCGGACCTCCATGCCGTAGACATCGCCGCCGTGCGGGTTTTGCGTTTCATATAGCATAGCGGTTCCTCAGAAAATCAAAATGGCTTTGACCAGTGCGAAGACGAACAGCGCCAGCGCTGCCGCCGCATACATCAGACGGCACGCGCGCGGAATATCCTCCGGGGAAATTTCCCGCTTTGCGTCTCCGATGAAATCCTTTTTGTGCAGCACCCCGTGGTACCACGCATCGCCTGCCAGCCGAAGCCCCAGAAGCCCGGCGCAGACCGACTCTGTCTGCGCAGAGTTGGGGCTTGCGTGCTTGTAGCGGTCGCGCTGGAACATCTGCCAGCCGTTTTTGACATCCAGATGCAAAAGCACGCCTGCCGCCAGCAGGAAAAGCGCCGAGAGCCGCGCGGGGATGAAATTGAACACATCGTCGAGCTTCGCCGGAATCAAGCCGATATTTTTATAGGGCGGCTCGACATAGCCGAGCATGGAGTCCATCGTGTTGACCGCCTTATAGAAAAAGCCGAGCCCGGCGCCGCCGAGCGCGAGATAAAAAAGCGGCGCGATGACCCCGTCGGATGTGTTTTCTGCCACGGTTTCGACTGCCGCGCGCGCAACGCCCGGTTCATCGAGCCTTTCCGTATCGCGCCCGACGATCATGGAGACCGCCTTCTGCGCGTCCGGAAGCGTCGCGGTTTTGAGCGCAGCATAGACCTTCATGCTCTCGCCCTGCAGAGATTTTGCCGCGAGAATCTGCCAGCACATGACGCTCTCCAGCGCCAGGCGCAGATAGACGGAAATCCGCTGCGCCGCAAAAAGAAGGAGAACCGGAACGGCAGTGGAGATTGCCGCTGTGAAAAACCAGATCAGACCCCCTGCGAGAATCTCGCCGCGCGCAGTTTTGGGGCAGAGCCGCCGGAAAAACCGCTCCAGAACGGAAATCAGCTTGCCGATGGCGATCACCGGGTGCGGAAAGCCGTGCGGGTCGCCGATCAGAAGATCGAGAAACGAACCGAGCAGCAGCGCATACAAGGACCATTTCATGAACAAGCGCCTCCGTTTTGCAGCGTGAAAATCCAGACCGGATTCTGCGCCTTCATCAGATGGTAGCTTCCGGCGGCGGAGGCTTTGGAAACCTGCATCGAAATGCAGTCCGCACTCTTGAAATTTTTCATGCAGCCGGTCAGCGCGGCGGCGGATTCGAGCGTCACCGCCGTTGCAACAATTCGCGCGTGCGGGTTCTTGTGCAGGATGAGCGCCAGAATTTCCGGCAGATTGCCGGACGTTCCGCCGAGAAACACATGCGTCGGGGCAGGAAGCGCCTCGCATGCCTGCGGCGCTGCGCCGGGGACGATGTCCAGATTCTCCTGTGAGAAGCGGGTCTTGTTCTCCTGCAGAAGCGCAAGCGCCTGCTCGTTTTTTTCGATTGCATAGACGCGCCCGCGCGATGCCTGTATTGCCATTTCAATGGAAACAGAGCCAGTACCTGCGCCGACATCCCAGCAGACGGCGTCCTGTGTGAGCTGCAATTTAGACAGACACACGCTGCGCACCTCGCTTTTGGTCATGGGGACAAGCTTTCCCGGTTCCAGACTGCGCAAAAACGCCTCGTCCGGCAGACCGTGAGTGACGATGGCGTCGGGATGATCGTTTTCAATCAGCGCGACGCTCAGCTTGTCAAAGGTTTGCTCTGACAGCTCTCGTGCCGTGCCGCAGGTGATTTTTTCGTCCGGGTAGCTCAGCCGCTCGCCAACGCTGACGCGCACCTGCGAAAGGCCGGCGTCAACCAGCCGCGCGCACAGCGCCTGCATGCCGTTAGGTCCTCCGACCAGGGCGAAGACCTTCCGGTTGGCGCGCACGGCGCGGGCAATGTCGGCGGTTCTTCCGTGCAGGCTGACGATTGCCGCATCGTCGTAGCTTGCACCCAGCTTCGCACACAGGTAGCTCATGGAGCTGATGCCCGGAAGAACCGTGACTTTGCAGCCGGACAGCAGCGGAAGAAGCTTCTTCGCGCCGCTGAAAAAGCCGGTGTCTCCGGAGAGAACGACGGTAAAGGTCCGGCATTCGGGATGCGCGCGGACCGCCGAAGCGATGTTCTCCGGGGCAATGGCGTCGCAGGTCTGCTGCCCGGGACGCGCGACGGCGTCCAGCATGCGCTGCGCGCCGATGAGACAGTCGGATTTTTGAATTGTCTCGCGGATGGCGGGGAGCTGAAAGCGCTCGCTGCCGGGACCGATGCCGGCAAGGAAGACCTCCGGGGTTAGAGGAAAGCCGAAGCGGCTGCAAAGCGTCGAGATGGTTTCCTCCAGGGAAAGACCGGCATCCGCCTCCGGCGGACGACCGATGACGACCAGCTTTGCACCTGCCTGTTTTGCGCCTGCCGCCTTTTCCTCGAAGCCGCCGGGCGCGCCGCCGTCCTTCGTGACAAGAAAGGCGGCTGTGATGCTTTGGAGCATGGTGGCGTTCATTGCAGCGGAAAACGGTCCCTGCATCGCGAAAATGTGCGCGGGCGGGAGCCCTGCCTTCTGGCAGGCATCCAGGGACGACGCCAGGGGCAGCACGCGCGCCCAGACCCGGTTTGAAAAGTCTTCGATGGCAGCGTATTGGGATAACTCCTTGCTACCGGTGGTCAGCAGAATCCTGCCGCTTGTCCGGCGCAAAAAAGAGATCGCTTCCTCGGTGGTTTCAAAATACAAAGCATCGGGGGAAACGGCAGAGGGCTTGCGCAGAAGCCGTACATACTGCGTGCCGGTTTCGCGGCAGGCGCGCGCGATGCTTTTGGTGATGGACTGCGCGTAGGGGTGCGTGGCGTCGACGACGAGATCGAAGCGCTGCGACAGCAGCATGGCTGCGATTTCGCCCGCGGGGAGCTTTTTCGCCGAGACGGTCACATGCCCGGACGCGGGCAGCAGCGACTGCGCGTAGTCTGTTACCACGCAGGCGGTCACATTGCAGGGCTGCGCGGACAGAAATTCAACCAGCTCGCGTCCCTCGGTTGTGCCGCCGAAGACACAGATATTATACATTGTGGTATCCTCTCGGCGTAATGAGCGCGCCGGACAGCTCCTTGGTGGACGAGTTTCCAATGAAGACGGTACAGAACATGTCGACCGGTGCAGTCTGAAGCTCTTGGAGCGTTAGAACGCGGTGCGATTGCCCCTCGCGTCCGATGTTGCGGACGATGCCGCAGAGCCGGTTCTCCGGCAGCACGCGCAGCAGGATTTCACAGGCGCGCGCCAGATGCTCGGGTCTTCCGTGGCTTGCGGGGTTGTAGATCGCAATCGAAAAATCCGCCTGCGCGGCGGCAAGCAGCCGCTTTTCAATCGTCTGCCACGGGGTCAGGCGGTCAGATAAGCTCACGACGGCAAAATCGTGCGTCAGCGGCGCGCCCAGCACCGCGCCGCCGGAGCATGCGGCAGTCAGACCAGGGACCGCTTCGATTTCCGGCTGCATGCTTTCTCCGCGCAGCTCGAAGACCAGCGCTGCCATGCCGTAGATGCCGCTGTCGCCGGAGCAGACGAGGCACACGGTTTTTCCCTCGCGCGCCAGATCGAGCGCCAGCTGGCAGCGGGCGACCTCCTTCGTCATGGGCGTCTGATAGAGCGCCTTTCCGGGGTAGCGGTCCTTGACCAGATCGACATAGACCGGATACCCGACGATGGCGTCGCAGGCGCAAAGCGCGCGGTCGGCGCGGATGGTCATGTTTTCAAAATTTCCGGGGCCGATGCCCACAACAAATACCTTACCCAAAGTCTACCTCCCAATGCTCGATGGCAACGGCGACGGTGACGCCGCCGCAGATGGTTTTCGGAACCAGAAGCCGCTCTGCGCCCAGCATCGCCGCGCGCTCGCAGACGCAGCCCACGCCTGTGACGGATGCGACGAAGCCGGAATCCGAAAAGCTTCCCGGCACGGCGGCAAGCGCCTGCGCGCTGTAAAACTGCGCCGGAAGACGAAGCGTCCGGCAAGCTGCCAGAAGCCCCGGTTCGTCTTTTTTCAGGTCAATCGAATAGACGCCCGCGGCAGCGCGCAGGTCGAGCGCATGATCCGCAAAAACCTGCCGGATGGCGGACACAACCGCCTCCTCGCAAATGCCCCTGCGGCAGCCGATGCCGACGCGCAGCTTCTTTGGAATCAGGCGCAGCGTTTGCTCGAAGGGCGATTTTGTGTCGCAGCCGATGTACACGCCAAGCTTGCCCGAGGCTGCTTCGAAAATTCCGCCCGGAAGTGCGGATGCAATCGGAAACGCACTCATAAGCGGCAGGTCGCGCTCCAAAATGGCAGCGGAAAACGCTTTGGCAAGCGCCATATCGGAAATCGCGCAGTCATTTCGCGCTGCCCAGGCATCGACGGAAAACTTGCCGTGTCCGTCGGTCGCGGTGGTGATGACTGCCGCGGCATGCAGCGCGGCGGCAAGCGCCTGCGCCAGCGCGTTTGCCCCGCCGATGTGTCCGGAGAGAATCGGAATGACAAAGCGCGCCCGGTCGTCGATCACAAGCACTGCCGGGTCCGTCTTTTTGCTGCGGACGAAGGGCGCAATCTCCCGCACGGCGATGCCGCACGCGCCGATGAAAATGAGCGCGCCGCAGCGCGAAAATTCCGCGCCGTAGACGCCTTTTTCAAGCGGCAGAAAGCCGGGCTGGGCAAAGCGCGCAAGCGTATAGCAGACGGTATCGTGTGCGGTGAAAGCCGACAAAACCCGCCGTGCGGTCTCACAGCCGGCGCGGCTGTAGCAGAAGATTGCCGCGGTCATTCGCTTGCCTCGCGGAATTCGGTGGAAAAGCCGGGGTGATAGAGAAGAGACCTCATATACTCGCCTCCGAGGCAGCCGCCGACGACGATCAGGGATGTTTTGGTCAGACCGTTCTGCGTGACCGTCTTGTGAAGCGTTCCCACGGTGCAGCGGAAGATTTTCTGATCGCGCCAGGTCGCCTTGTAAACAACGGCAGCAGGCGTGGTTTCTGCATAGCCGCCCGCGAGCAGGTCCTTTTGCAGCTGCTCGGTCAGGGAGGTGCTGAGAAACAGCACCATCGTCGCCTGATGGGCAGCAAGCGAGCGGATGGATTCTTTCTCCGGAACAGGCGTTTTTCCGGCAGCGCGGGTGATGATCACCGTCTGGCTGACATCCGGCAGCGTGTATTCTGCTTTTAACGCCGCTGCCGCACCGCAGAATGCGCTCACGCCGGGGCAGACGTCGTAGGAAATCTGGAGCTTTTCCAGCTCGTCGAACTGTTCGCGCACCGCGCCGTAGATGCTCGAGTCTCCGGTGTGCAGGCGCACGGTGGTTTTGCCTGCCGCTTCCGCATCGCGCATGACGGCGATGACTTCTTCGAGCGTCATGGTTGCGCTGTTGTGAATCTCGCAGCCGGGCTTCGCGTAGGAAAGAAGCTCGGGGTTTACCAGCGATCCCGCGTAAATGATCACGTCCGCCTCGGCAAGAAGTCTTGCGCCGCGCACGGTGATGAGGTCCGCCGCGCCGCTCCCGGCGCCGACAAAATGTACCATAGTTCAGCCCTCCCTGATTTGCTGCAATAACGTCTGTGCCTGTGTGGTCTGGCACAGAAGACCATATTCCTTCGAAAAAACAATCGCGCCCGCCGTCATTTCGCCGCATTTATGCCCGAGGTTTTCCTCGATGCGGGAAGCAAGGCGCGTGAGCGTCTGCGCGTACAAGCCCTCCTCTTTCAAAATGCGAAGGCAGTCGTCGCACATGACGCAGGCGAGAAGCTCGCGCACCTTTTCCGCGCGCAGCCCCAGCGCCGCGGCGTGCGCGGCCAGCAGCTCCATGCGGCAGTCGCCGTATTTGGAGTGTGTGTTTCACATGCCGCCCGAGAGCTTGACAAGCTTTCCAATGTGCCCGACCAGAAGCGCGCCCGAAAAGCCGAGCTCCCGGCAGATTTCCAGTGCGTCGCCGATAAAATTGGACGTCAGAACCGCTGTTCGGGGGTCCAAGCCGATGCAGGCGCGAATATAGTCCGCGCCGTAGTTTCCGGGCGTGAGCAGCACGTAGTCTGCACCGGTTTCGCGCCGCTGGCGCAGCTCGACGCGGATGGTATCGACCAGCGCCTGCTCGCTCATGGGCTCGACGATGCCGCTTGTTCCCAGAATGGAAATGCCGCCGGTAATGCCGAGGCGGGGATTGAACGTCTTTTGGGCAAGACGCTCTCCGTCGGGGACGGAAATGATGACCGAAATACCTCCATGGTAGTCGCAGAGCCTGCAGACCTCGCGGACATTTTCTTCGATCATGCGCCGGGGCACCGAGTTGATGGCAGCGGCGCCCACGGGCTGGTCCAGCCCGCGCTTTGTGACTCTGCCGACGCCGGCGCCGCCGTCGATGAAAACGCCGGGGGCGTCCGTTTTCCGGACGCTTGCGAAAATGAGCGTATCTCGCGTAGCGTCCGGGTCGTCGCCGCTGTCTTTTCGGATGGCGCAGGAAACAAAATCAGGACCCTGCGTGATTTCCAGTACAGAAAGCGTCAGCAAGATGCCCTTCGGCGTGAGAAGCTCGACGGTTTCTTTTCTGCGCCCGGTCAGAAGCATGAAGCAGGCTGCCTTCGCTGCCGCCGCCGCGCAGGAGCCGGTCGTATAGCCGAGGCGCAGGCGCTTGCCGTCTTTGATGATGTATTCTTCCATTTATCGCCGGATCTGATAGAGCAGCGCGTTGCAGATTGCCGCGGCGACGTTGCTGCCGCCCTTTCTGCCGCGCGCGACGATGAACGGAGCGGGGGAGCTTGCAATGAGCTGCTCCTTGCTCTCCACGACGTTTACAAATCCGACCGGAACGCCGATGATCAGCGCAGGAAGAAGCGCGCCCTCCTGCATGAGGCTTTCCAGGCAGAACAGCGCCGTGGGCGCGTTTCCGATGGCAAAGATGCAGGGCTTTTCGAGCTTCGCCGCTTTTTCCATCGACACGAACGCCCGCGTCACGCCGCGCCGCTTTGCCTCCTGTGCAACGTCCGCATCCGACATGAAGCAGTGGACCGCGCCGCCGAGGCTTTCCAGCACCGTTTTGTTGATGCCGGCGCGCGCCATCTGCGTGTCGGTGACGATATCGCAGCCGGCTTTGAGCGCCTCGATTCCTTTTTGCACAGCGTGCGGGGAAAAGACAAGATTGTCCGCGTAGTCAAAGTCCGCGGTGGTGTGGATGGCGCGCTTGATCACCAGCGCGTTTTCCGGGTCGAGCTTCCGGTCGCCCAGAAGCTCGGTGATGATCTCGAAGCTGCGCGCTTCGATGTCCATGGGTCTGCAGGTCTCAAGCATAGCGGTGCTTCTCCTTTCGGCAGGCGGCTAGAAAATTCGCGGCGAAGGCGGGGTTCGCATAAAAGTGGAAATGCGGGTAGCCCGCATAGAGCGTCCCGGTCGCGTGGACGCAGGGCCAGCAGCGGCGGGAGGGCTTTTCGGCCAGGAAGGCCCCGCCGGGGTCGTCCGCGTCCCAGCGGTGAAATTCGTGCGCGGCGATCGACTCGCCCGCGCGGCAAAGAAGATTGTCCCGCTGCGCGGTCAGCGTCAGGTAGCCGAAGCGCGTGAGCTTCCCGGCGTCAAAACTGCGGCCGGGGATCGCGCCGGCCATCGGATGATCGCCGATGGCGTCCAGCAGGTACATGAACCCGCCGCACTCGGCGATGCAGGGCACGCCTTTCTGCACGGCGGCGCGGACGCTTTCGCGCATGGAGGCGTTTTCGCTCAGCTGCGCGGCGGAAAGCTCCGGATAGCCGCCGCCGAGGTACAGCCCGTGCAGCCCCTCCGGCAGCACCGGGTCCTCCAGCGGGCTGAAGGGCACGAGCTCTGCGCCGAGCGACGATAACAGCGCGAGGCTGTCTTCATAGTAAAAGCAGAACGCCCGGTCCCTGGCCACGCCGATACGCACCGGCGTTCCCGGCTCCGGCAGGGCCGGCGGGATAAAGCGCAGGGGCGGCGCGGCGTCAGCCAGCTCCAGCAGTGTTGGAATGTCCAGCGTTTTTTCCGCCTCGGCCGCCAGCTTGCGCAGCTTCTCTTGCAGATCCGCCACCTCGTCCGCTGTGATGAGCCCCAAGTGGCGGCTCTCCAGCGCGCACTCCGGCAGACGGGGCAGATAGCCGCAGGCGCGGACGCCCAAACGGTTTTCCAGCTCCCGCGCCAGTGGGCCGTAGCTCATGGCGCTGCACCCGTTGAGGATGACACCACAGATGCCGCTGTCCGGCGCGAAGTGGAGAAAGCCCTCCCCCGCCGCCAGGACGGAAAGGGCCGCCCCTCGGGCATTGACCACCAGCACCACGGGGCTTTGGGTCTCCCGCGCCACCTCGTAGGTGCTGGCCCGGGTAGAGGTGAGGCCCAGGCCGTCATAATAGCCCATGACTCCCTCTATCACCGTGACATCGCAGCCCCGGGCGTTGCGGGCCAGAAGATAGCACAGGGTATCGGGATCAAAGAAGAAGGCATCCAAATTGGAGCTCTTCGCGCCAATGATCCGGCTGTGGAACATGGGGTCGATATAATCAGGGCCGCATTTCGCCGCGCCTACCCGCAGGCCCCGCGATACCAGCGCCTGCAAGACGGCACAGGTGACGGTGGTCTTGCCGCAGCCGCTGTTGGTGCCGGCCAGCACCAGCCGGGGGACTTTTTGCTCCATAGCGCCCTCTCAATCCGCCACGATGGTGGCAAAATAGCTGATCTCCTCCGGCAGCTGCCGCAGGTCGGTGTAGACCTGCTCTGTCTCCAGTCCGCAGTCCGCCACCATCCCGGCATTTGCCAGCAGACCGTGGCGCTCCAGCGCCGCCGCCGTCTCGTGGATGGCCTTGCCGGACTTCATCACGACCTTTGTTCCCGGCAGCGGCAGCGCGTTGTCCAGATCCGTGCTGCCCGGCAGAATGTGGAGCGGCTCATCCATGCGGGTCAAACTCCGTCCCAGCCGCGCCGCCACGGCGCAGAAGCTGGTGACGCCGGGACACATCACCGTCTCAAACCCATCAGCGCGGATGCGCTCCAGAATATAGTAGGCAGTGGCGTACACGGATACGTCGCCCAGATTGACCATGGCCACGTCCCGTCCTGCCGACAGCTCCGCTTCGATAGCGGCTGCCGCCATGCGGTAGCTGTCCTCCCGCACTGCCTCGCTTCGCTCCATGGTAAAGTCCAGCGGCAAGATGGTCTTGCCCTGCGTATCTACCGCCCCGGCGGCGATATCCAGCGCCAGCATCCGCCCGGACTTCATCCGGGGGGCTGCCACCACAGGACAGTCCGCCAAGACCCGGCAGGCCTGCCGGGTCAGCAGCTCCGGGTCGCCGGGGCCTACGCTGACGGCGTAAAAAACACCCTGTTTTTCCATGTCGCTACTCCTTACGGCACAAATTCCAGGCTGTCGAAGCAGGGGTCGTACTTCCCGTGCTCCATCCGGTACAGCTTTGCAATATATGCGCGGGTGAAGATCTCCTCCGGGGTGCCGATGCGGTCGATGCGGTCGCCCGCCACACACACCACCGTGTCCGAAATGCGCTCCGCCAGCTCCAGCTCGTGGAGGGACAGCAGCACCGCCAGATCGTTCTCCCGCACCATGCGCTTGAGCACCGTCAACAACTCCAGCTTATAGCGGATGTCCAAAAAGCTGGTAGGCTCGTCCAATACGATGATCTCCGGCTCCTGACACAGCGCCCGGGCCAGCAGAATGCGCTGGCGCTGTCCGTCGCTGATGGCGGAGAAGGGGCGGTCTGCAAACTCCATGCCGCCTACCTGCGCCAGAGAGCGCTCCACGATAGCCTGATCCTCCGGCTGCAGGATGCCCAGCCGCCCCGTATAGGGATAGCGGCCGCTGCTCACCACGTCCCTGCAGGTCATCAGCTCCGGATCCATGCGGGCCGTCATCAAAATGGCCATGCGCCGGGCGATCTCATTGCGGCTGCGCGCCTCCATGGCTTTTCCATCCAGAAACACCGTGCCGGACACCTTGGAGAGCTGGCCGATGATGGTTTTCAATATGGTGGATTTTCCAGAGCCGTTGGGGCCTATCAGCGTGACGATCCTGCCCCGCTGCACATGAAGGGCTATGTCCTCGATCAGTGGCTTGCCGTGGTAGCCCACGGACAGGTCTTTTGTTTCCAGATATGCTGCCATACTCACGCCGCCTTTCTGTGGATCATCATGTAGATCACGATGGGTGCGCCGAATACCGCCGTGACGGAGCTGATGCTCACCTCTGTGGGGGCAAAGGCGGTGCGGGCGATGAGGTCGCAAAACAGGCAGAACACGCCGCCGCCCAGGAAGCAGGCTGGGATCATGACGAGCGGCTCCGCCGATTTGAACAGGGATTTCATCAGGTGCGGCACTGCGATGCCGACAAAGGAGATGGGGCCAGCAAAGGCCGTGACGCAGGCGGACAGCACGCTGGACAGCAGGATAAGCGCCGTACGGAAGGCCCGCAGGGGGACGCCCATGTTCTGGGCGTAGACCTCGCCCAGCTGGTACGCTCGGATGGGCTTGGACAGGAAAAAGGTCAGCAGCAGTGTGACGCCGCATACACCGGCCATGGTCTTTACATTCTCCCAGCTCATGCCGGAGAAGGATCCGAGAGACCAGTTGTGCAGGTTCACGATGCTGGAATCGTCGGCGAAGGTCACGAGAAAATCCGTCAGCGCCGAGCAGATGTAGCCGATCATCACGCCGCAGACCACCAACAGGCTCATGCGCTTGACCCGCTGAGAAATCAGCAGCACGAAGCCCATGGACACCATGGCGCCCACGAACGCCGCCGCGATGAGGATGGCGGAGGAGGTGGTCTTGCCCCGGCTCAGCAGCGCCAGCATGGCCACGCACACCGTCATCTTCGCTCCGGAGGAGATACCCAGCACAAAGGGGCCGGCGATGGGGTTGTGGAAAAAGGTTTGCAGCAGATAGCCGGACAGGGACAGCGCCCCGCCCAGGATCAGCGCCGACAGAAGCCGGGGCAGACGGATCTTCATGATGATCTGGCTCTGCGTAAAGTCCACATCGCCGCCCAGCAGGATCCGCCATATCTCAGACGCGGAAAGAGAAACGCTTCCCGCGAAGATGTTCCAAATCAGAAATGTGAATAAAAGCAGGAGGAGCAGCCAAAAGCCTCCCCAGATGCGAAGTGTTCGGGTCCTCTTCATGCCGCTCCTCCTTATAATGCAATGATGTAAAAAATGCTCACTTCATCCGTGTCAGGAAGTGAAACGCCGTATCCGGCGCGTCGTTCAACGCATGGTTGACGTCCAGAATGAGGTCGCTCAGCTCCAGCGACTCCTGATAGAAGTTTTTGGTCAGGCACCACACGTTACCGCTCTTGACGGCCTTGAAGTCGGCCATCAGTGGATCCAGTGCCACCAATTCGTCCAGCGTGTGCAGCTCGCCGTCGATGATGCTGTTGTAGATCAGCACATCGGCATCCACTGCACCATGGTAGAAGGATTCCATCTGAATATTGATGGTGGACTGAGCGTTGTCCTCCGCCGATTCGTCGAAGGAGACATAGTCGCCGCCGGCGATGGCGACGCACTTCGCCACATAGTCCGTGGATTTGCGGACGTTTACAGCGCCGCTGCTGGTGATGTAGAAAAATGCCACGGTCTTGCCGGTGGGCTGCTGCTCCAGTACATCCACCACGCTGTCCATCTTCTCATTAAATAGCGCCTCGGCCTCGTCCTCCTTATCCAGCAGCGCTGCGTACAGCTTGATCCACTCCATCCGGCCCATGGGCTGGGTCTCGTAGCTGGAGGTCTCCACCAGCACAGGGATACCCAGCCGCTCCAGCTGCTCCAGCACCGCCGGGGAGTGGTAGATCATGGTGTTTTCCACCGCCAGATCGCAGCCCTGCGACAGGATCAGCTCATAATCGGGTTCGGAATATTTGCCGGCGTAGGTCATTGCCCCGCTGTCCATGGCGTCCTTGGCGCGCTGGATATACCAGTCCGCCTGCTTTTTACCGCTGAGGGTGATGCAGTCGATGGCGTTCAGCTTGTCGAAGTAGTCCATGGCAGCGGCGGCTACCAGATAAATCTGGTCCAGCGGCTGCTGCAAAACGGTGACACCGGTAGGTACCCCGTCAGGCACAGCTGCACCCTCCGCCACCAGCAGGTATACCCGGTCGTTGTTGATGGTGATGCGCTTGTAGCTGTCCCCGGCGTACTCCACGGAGAACTGCTCCGCATAGCGCAGGGGCATGGTACGGTCGAAGACCAGTTCGTCCCACGACACGGCGGCGGTTTGTCCGTCTGTTTTGCCGGGGGCGTCAGCCGCGCCGCAGGCGCAGAGGGACAAGACCATCAGCGCCGCCAGCAACCCGGCGAGAAAACGCCTCACTGGGCAGCCTCCACCGCCGTGGCGGACTTAAAGGTCAGGGTGTACTCGATCTCGTGGGGGGTGCTCATGGCGGTGGTGTCGCCGATGACCGTCAGCGGGGTATCCAGCGCCCGCACGGGGATCTCGAAGGTGGAGCCGCCCTCGGTGGTGAGGACATCATAGCGCTGGCCGTCCACCAGCATATAGTCATACTTCTCACTGCTCCACACGATAGTGGCGGTGGCAGCGCCGTTCTC
>ENA-ORRO01001932-ORRO01001932.1-human-gut-metagenome-genome-assembly--contig:-NODE-1932-length-13719-cov-5.098068_pt1 | contig 13719 bp, 9 predicted proteins | sample MGYA00242176_ERZ509136 | MGnify/ENA primary metagenome ERZ509136 (study PRJEB26280, sample SAMEA2338644) | human gut metagenome | biome: human gut; feature: human-associated habitat; material: faeces... | reverse complement strand
ATGACGGCCTCGGTCACCGGTTCGCCCAGATAGCTCTCGGCATCGCGGCGGATCTTGGTCAGGATCATGGCGCTGATCTCCTGCGGGGTCAGGTCTCTGCCATCGATATGCACCCGGTGATCAGAACCCATGTACCGCTTGATGCTGGACACCGTACGGCCGGAGTTTGTGGCGATCTGACGCTTTGCCGCGCCGCCCACCAGACGCTCACCGTCCTTGGTAAAGGCCACCACGCTGGGGGTGGTGCGCTCGCCTTCGGCGTTGGTGATGACCACAGGCTTGCCGCCCTCCACCACCGCCACGCAGGAGTTGGTGGTACCAAGGTCGATTCCGATCACTTTGCTCATAGTGCTTGTCCTCTTTTCTTCGGCGCAGAATATTTCCTTGAATATCTTACCGGTTTCCTATGACGATTTCTTAGAACAAATGTAAAGAAACTGTGTTTCAGGCGTTTTTATCGTCGGCCAGCAGCTGATCGGTCAGCAGTTCAGCCTCCCGCAGCCAGTCGGCAGCATCCGTTTCGCCCTCGGCCTGCAGGATCCGAAACCCCTGCACGGCTTCGGCCACCTGCAGCAGCGCCTTTTTGCGGGAGAGGTACTGGGTCTCGTACTGGGCAAGGCGCAGGCAGACCTGCGGGGTGTAGGCGATGTCCGGCACCTCCCGGGCAGCGCTCTGGGCGCGGCGGTAGTATTGCAGGGTCTCAGCCATCTCCCCGCCCGATGCGGCACAGTCATCCCCCAGGGCGATCATGGCCTGCACCTCCCCGGCCTGCGCAGCCTTTTTCCACATCCGCCGGGCCTGGGTCTTATTCTTCCGGGTACCCCGGCCATAATACAGGCAGTCCCCCAGGGCAGAAAGCGCCTCGGCGCTGCCAGCCTCGGCGGCGGCAGTATAGCGGGCCGCCGCTTCCTGCCAATCCCCGGCCCGGGCGGCGGCGTGTCCGGCCTCCAGCTCCTGAGCGCCGGGGTTGTCGCTTCCCCGCTCCGATCTCAGCAGCCCGCTGAGCAGGGAGACATCCAGCGTGGCAGAGCTTGTCCACGGATCCAGCACCACACCGTCGATGCCGTCCGTTTCCAGCGCATACTCCATGGCGCTGCGCAGGCTGCGCTCCACCATGGGGCGGGTGGCGCTGGCCTTTTCCGCCTCGGCGTTCTTTACCGAGGTGAACAGCGGCAGATAGTTCCGCTCTTTCCGGGTGTGGAGCAGCCAGGGCGGCAGGCCCTCGGCCCGCTCCTCCGGGATGGGCAGGTGTGCCCAGGGGGCGGCCCCGCTCTGGGGGTCCACCGCCGCATCCAGCGGCACCAGCACCTTGGTCTGCAATTCCAGCGCATAGTTCAGGGCGTTCATCAGGCTCCAGAAATGTTCCTCGTTCTGCTCCCGGTACAGCCGCGCCACGGCCTCCTCCACAAACAGGCAGCCTGTGCCCACCGGCCCGTACTGCGGCGCAGTCCGCTTTTTTCCGCTGCCCACCGGCCGGAAGCGCCGACCGCCCATGTTGTATGCCATTTATCTCACCCTTCTTTTTCATCAATAGGATAAGTATAGCAGGAATCCGCAAATTTCACAATATTTTCCCGCAGGCAGCCGAACGCAAAAACAGCAGGCGGCTGCACATGGCCGTCTGCTGTCAGGTTCATTCATCTGCCGCATCATCTGCGCCATCCAGATAGCGCTCGATGCTGCCGATGCTGTATCGGTTCTCGTTGGCTTCCACGCTCCGTGCACTGGCATCGTAGCAGGCTTCCAGAATGGGCATCACTGGCTGCTGGCCCTCCGGGTCGGTCAGATGTCCGATGGCCCGGGCCTCATAGTAGTTGTCGATGATCTGGTTCACGATCCGTTTGCGGTCACGGAGCGGAGTCTGCAGGTTGGCCAGCTGCTCCTGCCGGATGCCGCAGCTGTTGCTGCCGTGGTCGCCGAACAGGATGTAATACTCCTGCTCGATCTCCAGCGGTGCAGCCTGATGCAGATAATAATCCGCCAGTACCCTCCGCTTCTTTTCGGTGCTGAAGCCCTTGATATCCTCCATGCCGCACGGAAAAAGCTCCGGATGCCGGATCCACATTTCATAGGGCCCCACCGGCAGGTGCAGAGTATCGAATACATCCAGATAATCCTCCAGCGCAATGCGGATCTCGCCCCGCTCCCATTTCTGAATGGTGCGCTTGTCCCGCCCCAGCATATCCGCAAGCTCCTGCTGAGATCTGCCCGCCACGTTCCGGGCAAAGGCAATGGCTTCCCCGATTCGGTTCCGGTAGTTGGTCATATTCTTTCCCTCCTGACACACACTTGTACACCAGGCATTCCAACGTCTGGCGACATAAAATACTTTCCTCTGATAAAAGGATAATGGTTTGTCCCGCCTTCTGTCAAGAGTTGCAAATTCAATCACTTCACGTCAAATTTTTGTTAAATGTGTCATCCAAGCCGGGCAGCCGCCTTTTTTGCAGAGATTTTGCCGCTCCGTGGGGCATCCGCCCCCTGTCTTAAACAACGTTCGGGCCATTTTGTCCTTTTTCACCTGCCGGAGGCGGCCGGATGTGTCAGGTACACCACACCATGCGACGCAAAATATTTTTTGCAAAAAATTCCTCTTCGGCAAGTTTTTCCCAGCGCATCCGTTTCCATACACGCAAAAACCGCCCATAGCCGTCAAAAACAGCCATGGGCGGGTGCTTTTTCTTTATGCCAGTTTATTCAGCCTTACGGCAACGTAGGGATCAGGGAGCTTGAGCTCGTCAGCAAGGTCGGCTTCAGATTCGTACTTCTCCGCCGCCATGCCCACCACAACGCTGCACACGTCAAAGCGTCCGGCGGGCGAAAGGGCCGTAACCTTGGCTTCTCCATCGGCAATGGCGGTCACCACGCCATCCGCATCCACGGTAACGACACCGGGGTTGCTGCTGACCCATGTAATGGGCACGCTGCCGCCGCCCTCCACCGCAACGGTGGCCGTCAGACGTTCCTGGGTACCCACGGTGCGGAGCAGCAGGTCACTCTTGTTCAAGGTCACCTTGCCGATATCCGAAGTCACCGTGACGCTGCACCGCAAAGCCTGGCCGTTGGAGACCATTGCCGTGATGGTGGTGGTGCCCGCCGCCTGAGCCGTGACAAGGCCCTTATCGCTGACTGTGGCAACCTCGGGGTTGCTACTCATCCACTGGTAGACATAGAGGAAGGAGTGGTCGCTGTTGGTCAGCTGGAGCTGATGGGTGGGGTGCAGGTCATTGTACTGCAGCACAAGGCTCAGGCTGGTGGTATCCAGCGTGGGCTTTTTTCTGGCTGCTTCTTCATTTTTGCGGGTCACGGTCACCTTGCAGGCGGCGCGTTCGCCGTGGTCGGAGATGGCGGTGATGATGGCAGTGCCTGCATTGCGGCCCGTCACCTTGCCGTCGCCATCCACCGTGGCAACATTGGAGTTGCTGCTCATCCAGACGATGAAGTAATAATCGCTCTGTCCGCTGGTGTACAGGTAGCCCTTGGGGCGGGGGTCATCATCGGTGATCTCCAGCTCCATCTCGGTCAGCTCCAGTTCCAGCTTGGGGCTGGTTCCGGTCAGGCCTGTCAGCACACCGGGCGCGGCCTGCGCGGGCAAAGGGGCAGCCAGCAGGGCCCCGCTCAGAGCCAGCAGGGCCAGAAGCCGCCCCGCGGTTTGGAATTTCCATTTCATTGGGTCGAACTTCCCTCCTTATTTCATCCCATGGGATCAAAGGAATGCCGCACACATGGAAAAATTTCGCGTCCATGATTTTTCTCACTATTGATTTATTTTACACGTCCGGCCAATGTGGGTCAAGTTTTTCGCCCAAAGTGCTGTGCTTTCGCACCCGATTTCGTCGGGAATTCCAGTTTTTTCCGATTTTTTTGTGCAGAACATCAGGGCCAAAAAGCTGCTCAGTCACCTCCGGTGACAGCTCCCCTGATAGGGAGGCCAGGTTCACGCGCTTTCTTCGGTGTAATACTGTGCCTGGGCGTTCCACAGTTCGTAATACTTTCCATCCGGCTCCCCCAGCAGTTCCTCATGGGTTCCCTGCTGGACGACCTCGCCGTGGTCGAACACGGCGATCTCATCACAGAACTTGCAGGAGGACAGCCGGTGGCTGATATAAATTGCAGTCTTATCGCCCGCGATCTCGTTGAACTTTGCGTAGATCTCCGCTTCAGCCACCGGGTCCAGGGCGGCGGTAGGCTCATCCAGCACGATGAAAGGTGCATCCTTGTACAGGGCCCGGGCAATGGCGATCTTCTGGGCCTCGCCGCCCGAGATGGTCACACCATCCTCGTCCAAATCTTTATAAAGGCAGGTGTCCAGCCCCTTGGGCATCCGGGCCAACCGGTCGGAAAAGCCCGCTTTTTGCAGGCAGTCGGCGGCACGGGCGGCATCATAATGCTGGGCCGTGGCAACATTCTGGCCCAGCGGCAGGGCGAACAGCTTGAAATCCTGGAACACCACCGAGAAGATATCCATGTACTCATCGTAGCGGTACTTACGGATGTCGATGCCGTTGAGCAGGATGACACCCTCGGTGGGGTCGTATAGGCGGCAGAGCAGCTTGATGAAGGTGGTCTTGCCGCTGCCGTTCATGCCCACCACGGCCAGCCGCTCCCCCACCTTGAAGGTCATGCTCAGGTGGCGCAGGGCATATTGCTCGCTGCCGGGGTACCGGAACGAGACATCCCGGAACTCCACGGTATACTGGCGGTCGCTCCGCTTTTCGGTGGTCAGGCTGCCCTTGTACATCTTGTTGGGCAGGTCAAGATAGTCATAGAGCGTTTTCAGGTAGGGGGCGTTGAATCTGCAGTCGCCCACGGCGGTGAACAGCCCGCCGATGCCCACAAAAAAGTTGGTGGCTGCGCCCACATACTGGGTCACAGCGCCCAGACCAAAGGCCCCGCCGTAGGCCTTCAGGCATACAAAGAGGTAGGAAAGACCCATGAGCAGAGCCGAAACGGCGTTGCCCGTGGCATTCAGGATGCCGAATTTCCCCTTGCGGGCCCGCTCAAAGGCAGGCATGGAGACGGCGGCGTGATCTTTCAAAAACTCGAACTGGTCGTACATCCGCACGTCCAGCGCCTTTTTGTCGTCCCGACATACCCCCATGAGGAAGGCCCAGAGCCGGTTGCCCCAGCGGCCCTCCTCCTCGATATCCGGGCTGCTGATGCCCGCGCTGGAAGCGCACACCGGCGAGAGCCACGCCACGGCCAGGATCAGCACCAGCACTGCCGGAACACAGAGCGGGCTGTTGAGGACTGTCAGCGGGCCGGCGGGCACTCTGGCCGTGAACAGCCCCACCGACAGCACCGCACCGCCCAGAATACGGAATACCGCCGCGGATACACTGTCCAGCAGCGCCACAGCGTTGGGATTGCCGCCGCCGCAGAAGCTTTCGCTCTGCTGGATGAAATTGTAGAGGTCGTAGACCTGCTGGCTGTCCTCGTCGGCATAATCCATGGACATCTGCTTTTCCATAAAGCAGTCATGGCCCAGCTGCCAGTTCAGCTGTTCCCGCTCCACGCCCTTCCAGTGGAGCAGGACCGACCGCACCAGCGTGAGCAGAGCGGTCACGCCCAGCACCCACGCCACATCCACGGCAAGGGCCTGCGGGTCCCGCGCGTCCGACAGCTCAGCCACCAGCCGGGCCGAGAACCAGACCACGGCATAGGGGCTGACGGCATCCGCCAGTGCCCACAGCACGGTGGACAGCACAAATCGGGGCGTATTTTTCCAGTAAAAGCGCCAGGCCCGCAGGGTCAGCCGGACGCTTTCCTTCAGGGTCATTTTTTCTTCGTTCATACAGCCTTGCCCTCCTTGTAATATTTGCTCTGCACCGCAAACAGCTTGGCATAGCCGCCGTTTTGGGCCATCAGCTGGTCGTGGGTCCCCTCCTCGGCCACACGGCCGTTTTCAAGGAAGAGAATGCGGTCACAGAAACGGGTGGAGGCCAGTCGGTGGCTGATGAACAGGCTGGTGCGGCCCCGGGTCATCTCGTTGTACTTCTGGTAGATATCATCCTCGGCGATGGGGTCAAGGGCGGCAGTGGGCTCATCCAGCACAAGAATAGGCGCGTCTTTATACAGGGCACGGGCCAGCATCAGGCGCTGGGTCTGGCCGCCGGAGAACTCCACGCCGTCCAGATAGACATCCCGGCCCACATGGGTCTTGATACCCGCCGGGAGGGATGTGATTTTTTCCGTCAGCCCTGCCTGGTCAAGACAGTACCGCACCTTTTCCTCGTCGATGCCGTCCATGGCCTGGGCCACATTCTCGGCCACCGTGCAGGAGAGCACGCTGAAATCCTGAAAGACCGCTTCAAACAGCTTGTAGTAATCCCGGCGGTTATACTGCCGGATATCCTGCCCGTTCAGCAGAACACGCCCCCCGGTGGGGTCAAGGAAGCCGCAGATCAGCTTGACCAGTGTCGTCTTGCCAGCGCCATTCAAGCCCACGATGGCCAAGTTCTCGCCGGGGTGCAGTGTCAGGCTCATGTGGGCGATGGTGTTTTTCTCCGCACCGGGGTAGCGGTAGCTCACATCCTCCAGCTGCAGCTCATAGGGCATATCCAGCCGCTTTTCCAGCGGGATGCCCTCCTCAAACCGGAAGGGTTCCGGCAGCTCGAGGAACTCCCGGATGGTGGAGATGTCCAGGCTCTGCTTGCGCAGGAGGGCAAACTGCTCCATCAGGCCTGTGACCCACTGGGCAAAGCCGGAGGCCGCACCGAAGTAGAGCAGGAATTCCGACACCGGCAGGCCCCTGGTCACGGTGAGCCAGAGCAGATAAGCATAGGCCGCACCGTTGCGCACCAGCAGCAGGGCCAGGTCGATGAGGTTGGCGGTCAGGTAGGCGCGCTCCCGCTTTTCGAGAAAGGCATAGTTGAGCCGCAAAGCAGAATCGTACAGGTCAGTGAGCCACTGCCGCAGGCCGAAGATGCGGATATCCTTGCCGAACTCGCGTCCCTCGGCGGTGTTGCGCAGGTAATGCAGGCTCCGGGTGATCTTTGCCCCCTCCTCCCGGTGGCGGTAGCCCCACTCGTTGATATTCCTGGTGGAAAAATAGCTCACCATAGCGGTCAGGGCCGTCAGGACACAGAGCCAGGGGTTCAGCCCGGACAGCAGAGCCAGATACACCCCGAAGCCGATGAGATTTGTCATGATATCCGTCCAGCTTTTCCAGAAAGCCTCGCCGGAAGCACGGTTGTTCATACAGGCATCGTGGCCCTTCTGGTACATCAGACGGAAGGCTTCATCCAGCAGGTTGGCATAGGCCGTGCGGGTGCGCTTGGTGTTGATGCGCTTCAGCAGCTCCAGCCGCACGCCGCACCGGCCAAACATGGTGAGGTGGTCGATGTAGTAGCACAGCGCGGTCAGGGCAAACAGCAGGATGGTGAACCCGCCGATGGCACCCAGCAGCTGGCCCAGCGGCGCGCCGCTTTCCAGTTTGCCCAGCACCGCCGGGCTGATGAGCATTTCGGCAGTGGTCTTGCCTGCCGTGCAGACGGCCAGCAGCACCACCAGCAGCGGCACGCTCCGTCGGGTGTCCCAGGCCACCGAGAGCATGTAGGCAGTGTTCTGCCAGACATTGTATTTGGGCTTTGGCTTTTTGGTTTTCTCGTTCTTTCCCATTTTGGAATCCCCTTTCACTTGTCTGGCAATGATCCTAACACAAAAAATCGCCCCCGACACATTCCGGGGACGAAACGCCTGATTTGGGGGATGAATTGCAGGAACCTCTCCGTCAATGCTTCGCATTGCCACCTCTCCTAGTAGGAGAGGCAAGCCAGTAGCAGCGTGAACTTGGCTCCCCAATCAGGGGAGCTGGCGCGGAGCGCCTGAGAGGTTTACACCTGTGGAATCAATATCTCCGTCGTGAATGCCCCATCCTCGCTGTTGCGGCTGAGGTAGCCATCCAGCTTTTCCACGATGGCATCAATGCGCACCAGCCCGAAGCCGTGGCCCTCGCCCTTGGTGGTGACAAAACGGCCCGCAAGCTTTTTCTGCTTTTTAGTTGCCGTGAAATTGGTGAAGGAGATATAGAGCTGTGTGCCCTTCATATCCATATATACCCGGATGAGCCGCTCCTCCTCGGGCAGCTCCGCACTGGCATCCATGGCGTTATCAAAAAGGTTGCCCAGGATGCAGCAGAGGTCAAGCTCACTCATTTTCAGTTTGACCGGGATATGGGCATCGATCTGCACCGGGATATTTCGGCTCTTGGCAAGGGAGATCTTGCTGTTGATGATGGCATCAGCCATGGCGTTGCCGGTTTTTACAGCCAGATCAACAGTGTTCAGGTCGGTATCCAATGCATCCAGGTAGGCTTTGATGCCGTCCAGATCCCCCTGTGCCGCCAGCACCTTCATGGTCTGGATGTGTCCCCGGTAATCGTGCCGCCATCCCCGCATCTGGCGGTACATGTTGTCCACCTCTTTGTAGTGGGTCTCGATGAGCTCCCGCTGGTAAGCGGCGATGCGTTTATCGAGGAGCTTTGAAAAGAATTTAAGTTTCATCATTAAGTCCTCTCAATGATTGCCCGGTTCAGGGGCTCATAGGCACCCCGGGGCAATGGGAGGGCGGTACCATCGGCCAGCACGACTTCCTTTTTGGTCACACGGCGGATCTGTTTCAGGTTCAGGATCATCCCCCGCCCCACCCGGAGGAAGCCTTCGTCCAGCTGGGCCTCGAACTCACCAAGCGTCCGCTTGACGGTGTAATCCTGCCTGGCATGAACCGTGACGTAATTCTGGTGCACGTCCAGATACCGCACCTCATACAGCGGCAGGCGCACCAGCTCGTCGGAAAGCTCCAGGTTCAGGCACCGGGCGTTGCGGCGGTGCTTCTCCCAGGCACGGTCGAGAACAGCAAAGAGCTTTTCGCGGCTGACCGGCTTCACCAGGTAGTGGAGGGCAGCCACGTCATAGCCCTCGGCAATGTAATCGGAGTAGCCGGTGATGAACACGATCTGCACGGCTTCATTCTCCTGCCGCACCGTTTTGGCCAGCGTCACACCGTCCGTGCCCGGCATTTCCACGTCCAGAAGTAATAGGTCAAAGCTTTTGTCCTCTGCGTAGCGAAAAAGAAAGGCATCCGCCGAGGCAAAGCGCTCACTCTCCACCTCAATGCCACGCTCTGCGGCCCACTGGTGCAGAATGCTCCCCACAAATTCAGCATCGGTCGTGCTGTCATCACAGATCGCGGCACGGTATGACATAGCGGGCTCCCCTCTCTTTCCGTAAACTCTGGGTAGAAGTATGACACACTTTGTCCGCAATTGCAACCAAAAGAAGCGGCTGACACGACAGCCGCTTCTTTTTGTACGATTTCATTTTATGAATTATTTTCAGTTGTGCTGTTTCAGGGCGCAGACCGCAATGCTCAAAGCGCTCCATGCCGCCTGATACATCAGGACAGCGGCCACAGACAGGGTGCCGATGCTGCCCGCGTAGGTCAGCAGAACACCGATGACCACCGAGAACCAGACCGAGACCATCTGCACCGTGGTGGCGCTCGTCTCGGCGTTCTGGGCCTTTTCCGCCGCGCGCAGGCCGCCAATCAGGCTGGCAAAGCCCTTATCATGCAGCATACAGCAGCGGGCCGTCTCGTCCGGCTGGGCAGGGGTCAGCGCACTGCACTGCTCCTCATCCAACAGAGTGATCATCCCCTCGGGCAGATGGTAAGCCTCAGTGATGTGGCGAGCCGTCAGGCTGGGGTCCTCACAGGTAACCAGCAGGCGGATGTTCTCCCGCTGCAGCACCTCCAGCCCGCGGGCGGCGTTGCGGCCGCCCACATAATGGAGCACGAACATGGCGTGCAGGCTGCCGGAAACAGCCAGATACAGGATCTGCAGCGCGCCGTTTTGGGAGTGCTCATCCTCGTACTCCTGCTCAGGCAGGGGCACGCCCTCCCGCTCCATGTACAGCCGGTTGCCGATGAGCACCCGGTTGTTATCGCACCAGGCGGCAAAGCCAAGGCCGTGGTGGACCTCCAAGTCCTTCACAGGGTACAGGATCTCGGTGCGGTCCTCGATGATCTGGCGGAACAGGCCCCGCAGGGTCTCGCAGCTGTGGTTGAGGATGCTGGCCGCATAGAGGATGGCACGGTCGATGCGGCCGCCCTTGAAGATGCGGATATCCTCCAGATTCACGCTGTCGGCGGTAAAGAGCTCGTCGGCATCCACCTGCACGGTGTCCACACCGCCCAGCTCCTCAATGGCGGCCCAGCCGGGCACCACGGCACCGGCGGCGGCTGCGGTCTTTTGCAGGCGCAGAGAAGCGATGCCCGCAACCAAGGTGGAGGACAGTGGTGCACCCATGCAGAGCATGGAGGTCAGGGCTGCGGCCATGCCGTTGGGCCCGCCGCCAAACAGCAGGAACACCAGCCCGCTGAGCACGGCAGCACCCAGCAGGATCAGGGCTGTCTTGCGGGCGCGGCGCTCACTGGCGCGCTCCCCGAAGCTCTGCTCCACCAGCGCCTCGTCCCACTGGACAGGGCGGCTGAGCAGCACCCAGGGGTCTTTCTGATCCAGGCTCCGGGCCAGCACCCGGATCAGGTCCTTATCCCGGACACGGAATGCGCCCTGCAGCCCCTCAGGGGATCGGGCGGCGAGGTCGTAGCCGTTTCTGACGGCAGTCAGCAGGACACGGCTGCCCAACAGGGCCAGGAACAGGCCCAGTGCGGCCACGCCGGAAAGCAACGTCCAGCTGGAGTTCTGATAGCTCTGGGCGTTGAGCAGGGCGACCGCAGCCTGCACCAGCGCACCGCAGGCGGCCAGCGCCGGCATGGTGTCTGCACTGGGGCGGCCCTTGAGGCCCTGCAGGCCATCCCGCAGGACAGGCCAGCCCACAGCCAGCGTACCGGCCAAAAAGAGCAGGTTGGCGGCATAGAACGCCGCCGGGGCGATCACGGGGTCAAGGGAGGCCACAGGGGCCAGCAGCCCCTCGGCAACAAGGCCAAAGTGGAGCAGCACCACGGCTAGGATGCCCTCCAGCACACACCGCAGCGTCAGCTCCGCGCCCATCCGGCGGAGCTTCTCCCCCACCTGCTCGGGCGTTTCCGGCTCGGCTTCCTCTTCAGGCTTCTCCTCAGCCTCCGGTGCGGCAGGGGCCGCTTCCTCAGCAGGCTGGGCCGGGGCCTCCTCTGCCGGGGCGGCAGGCCGGGCGGGGGCTTCGTCCTCTTCCAGCCCCATCAGCGGCAGGCTCATGCTGTCGTCCTTGCTGGGGGCCTCGGTGCGGGTAGGGGCCTGCGGCTCGTTCTCGTCCGCGCCCTTGCCAAAGAACTGGAAAGCCGTTTCCGGTTCCGGCTCAACCTCTGGCGCGGCTTCCGGGGCAGACTTTGCCTGCTTTACCGACTGATCCTCGGCAAACACCATGGGGATGGCCGGGCCCTCAGGCGCTGCGGAAGCTTCCGGCTCCACGGCCAGCACCTCTTCGGGGGCATCCTGCATTTCCTCCGCCGGGGCGGGCTTGGGGGTGCCATAGAGCATGGCCTTGAGTTCGGCCATCTCTGCATCCTCCTGCTGCTCCTGCGGGGTCAGGGGTTCCCGGCGGCAGGGCGGCTCCGGCTTTTTCTCGGGCTGGGGTGCGGGCCGGGGTTCCGGCTTCGGCGCTGCGGGGGCTTCCGGCGCGGTGGGCAGAGCCACAGGCTCTGCTTCCTCCAGCTCTCCGGGCTCCAATGCCAGCTCCAGGCCGGCCTCGGCTTCTTCCTCATGGCCCAGCACGATCTCACCCGTGGGCGGCAGCTCATTCTGCACGGCCGGGGCGGCGGCTGGCTCCTCTTTGTCCTTTTCGCGGTGAAAGAGCTTGCCCAGCAGGCTGCCGGTGTTCTCCTTTTCCTCATCGCGGCGCTTCATCTCTTCGGGCACCTGTGCCACGCTGGTGCTGAAAAACGTGCGGAACTTCTCGTTCTGCGCATCGATCTCTTCCTGTGTCAGCTCTTTGCGCTTATCATCCTTTGGCATCCTAGTCCCTCCCTGTTCTGGTCACAGCGGTCTGGCCGCTGTTTCTTACTCTGCGGCGCGCTGGCTCTGGATCTCGTACAGGATGATGCCAGCCGCCACCGAGACATTGAAGCTGTCCACACCGGTGCCCTGAGCGGCCATATCCAGCCGCACCACACCGTCACAGAGCTTTTTCACCAGCTGGGATACACCGCTGCCCTCGCTGCCCAGCACCAGTGCAATGGGGCCGGTCAGGTTGTTCTTACGCAGGGGCACGCCGTCCATATCGGCACAGTACACGAACACCCCCTGATCCTTCAGGCGGCGGATGGTCTCGCCGATGTTGGCCACGCGGGCCACAGGCAGGCGCTCGGCCGCACCGGCGCTGGACTTGATAACGGTGGGGGTCACGGAGGCGCCGCCCCGCTTGGGGATGACGATGCCGTGGGCTCCGCACAGCAGAGCAGAGCGCATCACCGCGCCCAGATTATGGGGGTCCTCGATGCCGTCACTCAGCACCAGGAAGGGGGGTTCCCCCTTCTCTCTGGCAACGTTCAGCAGGTCCTCCACGGTCACATATTCGATCTCGCTGGCAAAGGCGGCCACGCCCTGGTGGCTCTCGGTGCCGGTCATCAGGCGCAGCTTGTTGGGGTGCACCCGCTTGACCGTGGCCCCGGCCTCCTTGGCCATGGCAGTATAGTAAGCTGCCACGGCGGGGGCCATGCCCTCCGCGATCAGCACGGTATCCACGCCGGAACCGCTCTTGAGCAGCTCGGTCACGGGGTTTTTGCCGTAGACCAGGCTCTCATTCTTGGGCTGCTCTTCCGTGCTGCTGCGGCGGGGGCGGCGCGGCATTTTCTGTTCGTCCATTGATGTGTTCTCCTTCCATTCTATGGCAAGGCGGGCCGTTTGAGCCGCGCCATGGTTTCGTTCTGTTTCAGTTTTACTATATTTTGACACTGATACATTCTAAAGTATAGCATACCCCGGCATTCTTCGCAATGTTTGCCGAAGGCAAAAGTTTTCCACATTCAGCAGGCTATACAATCGGTAATTCGGCTCAATTTTTTCCACATGTTGAAAACCCGGTGGAAAATGTTCAAAAATCAAGTTTGTACGCCCACTTTCCGGGTGGAATTCCACAGTTTCCACCGAGTTTTCAACTTCTCAGGTTCGACACGCAAACTTTCTGCCGTACTTTTTGTAAAATTCAAGTCGGAATTATGACAATTTTTTGAAGGGAGATCCAGTGGTTTTTGCCAGAATCTCCAACATCAAAATGCCCAATGTGAATTTGTGTTGAAAACGCCGCGGGAACCGCCTTGATTTTATCCTGTAATTGGGGTATACTACCCTTAGGTTCGTTAAAGGATGCGCAATCTTGTATCCAAAACGGCTTTTTCACCCCAAAATGATTTTGCGGAGGTAATGAATAATGTTGGTAAATGCAACCGAAATGCTGATCAAGGCACGCGATGGCCACTACGGTGTGCCTCAGTTCAACATCAACAATCTGGAGTGGACCAAGGCAGTCCTGACCGCCTGCGAGGAAATGAAGAGCCCCGTTATCCTGGGTGTCTCTGAGGGCGCAGGCAAATACATGACCGGCTTCAAGACCGTTGCCGCCATGGTCAGCTCCATGGTGGAGACCATGGGCATCACCGTTCCCGTTGCCCTGCACCTGGACCACGGCACCTACGAGGGCTGCAAGGCCTGCGTTGAGGCCGGCTTCTCCTCCATCATGTTCGATGGCAGCCACTACTCCATCGAGGAGAACGTGGAAAAGACCA
>ENA-ORRO01001930-ORRO01001930.1-human-gut-metagenome-genome-assembly--contig:-NODE-1930-length-13732-cov-18.543906_pt1 | contig 13732 bp, 8 predicted proteins | sample MGYA00242176_ERZ509136 | MGnify/ENA primary metagenome ERZ509136 (study PRJEB26280, sample SAMEA2338644) | human gut metagenome | biome: human gut; feature: human-associated habitat; material: faeces... | reverse complement strand
ACATTTCCAACCCAAAGCCCAACGGCTACCGCAGTCTGCACCTGACGATCCGGCTGCCGGTATATTATATGAAATAAATTTTACGGCTGTGCAGGCATATCTCCAACACCGTGCTATACTGTACGGGAAATTGAGAGTACCATCCGTTCAAGGAGGTGTGCATGGCAAAACCGATGTAAACATCTCACCGGAAACCATGCTGGACGTAAGTCTGACCTTGCTGATGCTGGGAGAAAATCAAAAGCTGGAAAATACTTCCACCTGTAAGAATCTGTACAGGTACAATTCTCAACGTCCTTTAGCAGGCGTCCTTCTTGACAATGTGAAAAGAATGGTGTATCCTTCGTTCAAAAGGGAGTAGCTTGCACAGCTTTGTGTATCCGTTGGCGTCAGTACGGGTCGTTTGGCTCCGCTGCGGATTGAAATGGCGAGACTTTTGTATCAATGTGAAGGCATTGACGCAAAAGGGCTCGCCTTTTTTGCGTCCGCCGAAAGGAGACACAGTACATGAAGCAGGAAAAGAACATTTGGGAACAGTCCCGCGTGGAGTTGTTCCAGAAACTGGATTGCCGGGAGACCGGCCTATCGCAGGAGGATGCGGCGGATCGTCTGGCAAAATACGGAGCCAATGAACTGCACGCCGGCAAGCAAAAGAGTGTTTTGCAGATCTTTCTGGGGCAGTTTGCGGATTTTCTGGTGTTGATCCTCATCCTGGCCGCCGTCATCTCCGCCTGCATGGGGGACGTGGAGAGCATGATCGTCATTCTGGCGGTCATCACCATGAACGCAATTCTGGGCACCGTTCAGACCGTCAAGGCCTCCGCATCGCTGGACAGCCTGAAGCAGATGTCCGCTCCCACCGCCAAGGTGCTGCGGGACGGTCAGATCGTACAGATCCCTGGTCGAGAGGTGGTTCCCGGTGATGTGGTCATATTGGAGGCGGGAGATTCCGTCTGTGCCGACGGACGCCTGTTGGAATGTGCCAGCCTGAAGTGCGCGGAGAGTGCCCTCACCGGCGAAAGCCTGCCGGTGGAAAAGGATACGGAGCCGCTCAGTGGGGAAACGGCCTTGGGCGACAGGAAGAACATGGTGTTCTCCGGCAGCTTCGTCACCTATGGGCGGGGCCGCTTTCTTGTGACGGCCACCGGCATGGACACGGAAATGGGCAAGATCGCCCAGCTTCTGAAAAACACGGAGGAGCGGAAAACGCCGCTTCAGGTCAGTCTGGACCAGTTCGGCAGAAAGCTGTCGATCATCATTCTGGTGATCTGCGCAGTGCTGTTTGGCGTCAGTGTGCTGTGGCGGCACGAAAACGTGATGAACGCCTTTCTCTTCGCCGTGGCGCTGGCGGTGGCCGCTATCCCGGAGGCCCTCAGCTCCATCGTGACCATCGTGCTGTCCTTCGGCACCCGGAAAATGGCCAAGGAAAACGCCATCATCCGCCATTTGCAGGCGGTGGAGGGGCTTGGCAGCGTGTCGGTCATCTGCTCGGATAAGACGGGTACGCTGACCCAGAACCGTATGACGGTGCGCAAGCTCTACACCGGAGGCGAGGTGATCGACGCCAAGGACGCGGACTTCCGGGACCCGTTACAGGAGCCGTTGCTGCGGACGGCTCTGCTGTGCAGCGATGCGGTCATCAGCGGGGATACGGAGATCGGCGACCCCACGGAAACGGCACTGGTGCGGCTGGGGGAGACCAACGGCTTTGACGAGGATCTCGTCCGGAACCGCTGGCCCCGTCTGACAGAGATCCCCTTCGATTCTGACCGGAAAATGATGTCCACGGTCCACAAGCTGGCGGGTGGCCTGATGCTGGTCACCAAGGGCGCGACGGATGTGCTGCTGGACCGCTGCGTGGTGACGCCGGAGGAACGGGCGAGGATCGAACAGGTCAACGAACAGTTTTCCAACGAGGGCCTGCGGGTGCTGGCCTTCGCCTGCCGCAGCGTGGACGGCCCGGCCATCACTCTGGCGGATGAAAACAGCCTGACTTTCCTCGGCCTCATCGCCATGATGGACCCGCCCCGTGAGGAATCCAAGGCGGCGGTGGCGGAGTGCATCCGCGCCGGTATCCGTCCTATTATGATCACCGGCGACCACAAAATCACGGCGGCGGCCATTGCCCGTGAGATCGGCATTTTGCGGGACGGCACGGAGGCCGTGGAGGGCGCGGTCATCGACGGCATGAGCGACGAGGAATTGCAGGACTTCGTGCCGAAGGTCAGTGTCTACGCCCGTGTGTCCCCGGAGCATAAGATACGCATCGTCCGGGCGTGGCAGCAGCGGGGCAATCTGGTAGCCATGACCGGCGACGGTGTCAATGACGCCCCCGCTCTCAAGCAGGCGGACATCGGCGTTGCCATGGGCATCACGGGAACGGAGGTGGCCAAGGATGCCGCCGGTATGGTGCTGGCGGACGATAACTTCGCCACCATCGTGAAAGCCGTGAAGAATGGCCGGAACGTGTATGCAAACATCAAGCGGGCCATTCAATTTCTGCTCTCCGGCAATACGGCGGGCATTTTGACGGTGCTCTACGCCTCTCTGATGGGACTGCCCGTCCCCTTCGCGGCAGTGCACCTGCTGTTCATCAACCTGCTGACGGACTCTCTACCCGCCATCGCCCTTGGCATGGAGCCACACACCAACGAGGTCATGTCGGAAAAGCCCCGGCCCCGGAACGAAGGCATCCTGACAAAGCCCTTCCTTTATAGCGTGGGCGTCGAGGGACTGGTCATCGCCGCCGCCACCGTCACGGCCTTCTATCTGGGGCTGAACGCCGGCGGTGCCGCTGCTGGACAGACCATGGCCTTCTCCACCCTGTGCCTGAGCCGACTGTTCCACGGATTTAGCTGCAAATCCCAGCATCCGGTGCTGCTTACCCGGCACTTCTGGAACAACCGTGCCTTGTTAGGGGCCTTTACCATCGGCGCTCTGCTGCTGGGGCTGGTGCTGCTGGTTCCTGCGCTGGAACCGCTGTTCGCCGTGGCCCCCCTGTCCATTGGGATGGTGGGTGCCATTGTGGGACTGGCGTTTGGCTCTATGCTGGTGATTCAGCTTCTGAAATGGATCCGGCGGTAAACGAGCAATATTATTTGCTGGTCGCCGCGAAGCTGCGGGAGACCGCGGCTCATGTGATCGCCATGTCCGTTCTGGTGCTGAATCTCCGCAAGATCCAGCGTGCTCTTTTGAGAATGCTCGCATATCTTCTGGAGATTCTGGCTCAGAACAAAAATTGGGCACTTGTTCAGTGGACATTAGTTAGACCGCTTGAGACTGGTGTCGTAGGTCACAAAAGTTACATTTTGTTGTTCAGCTATTCATCTATCTTTCGTGGGCATATGAAATTCTACTGTTTTTGAGCATTAAACGCGCTTTGAGTTTGTAGCAAGGCTCAAAAAACCAGCCCCGCAGCAGGGGAAAAATATAGACTATTTTATCATGCTGATCATTCTTGGGAGACAGTAGAAAAATTTCCATTGTTATTGACATGATGTGCGTTACAGAGTAAAGTATTCATCAAGACTGATTCGCAATAAAGAATATCATGGTCGTTCCGTGGTCGAGGTCGTTATGATAAAAGGAAATGTAAAAATAGATCGCAAAAATCTCATCAGCATCCTGCAAAGCTGCCTTGTGCTGATTTTGGTGATCCTTGTCGCTCTGATGATGGTCGAGATCGGCAACCTGAAGGGCACGGCCCGCGTCATCAATTATGCCGGGCTGGTGCGCGGAGCCACGCAGCGGGCGGTAAAGCTGGAGATCACAGGCACCCGAAACGATGAGTTGATCGCGTATTTAGACGATATTTTAAGCGATCTGACATCCGGGGATGGGCACTACGAATTGGTAAAGCTCAAGGACGCGGCCTATCAGGAAAGGCTGGACATCCAGAGTGCCTACTGGGAGCGGCTCAAGGCGGAGGTCGCGGCGGCCAGACAGCGTGGATATGAGAACACCCAAATCGTTGCCATGAGCGAGACCTATTTTGAAATGGCGGACGAAACGGTGTCTGCCGCGGAACACTATTCAGAAAAGATCGCCATGAAGATCCGCACTATTGAGATCCTCTCGGCACTGGATATGCTGTGCCTGGTGACCCTGATCATGCTCCAGACCGCCATGGCACTGAAAATGGCCCGGAAAAACCAACTGCTGGAGCAGAAGGCATACATTGACATCCATACCGGCCTGCCCAACAAAGGCTCCTGCGAGGAGCTTCTCAATAACAGGGAAATTCTCCGGGAGCCTACGGCCTGCGTCATATTTGACCTGAACAATCTGAAAACCGTCAACGATACGAGGGGTCATTCGGCGGGTGACCAACTGATCCTGAGCTTTGCCCGGCTTTTACGCCGGGTGATCCCGGAAAAGCATTTCGTGGGCAGATACGGCGGCGACGAATTTATGGCGGTCATTTACCATACGGACCGGCAGGAGGTGGAGGGCATACTGGACAGTCTGCGCAGGGAAGCCGACGCTGCAAACCGTGACGGCAATCAGCTTCCTCTCAGCTACGCCTACGGTTGGGCGATCTCCGCCGATTATGAAGGCTGCATCATGCAAACGCTGCTGGACAAGGCCGACTATTGCATGTACGAAAATAAGCGAGCCTACTACGCCACCCACGACCGGAGAGCGCCCAGGTCATAAGGCTCTTTTCAAACGAAAAACAGCAAGAACGAATTCGTCGCCACTATTGCGAAAAAAGCCTGGCCTGACGAAGAAAGGACAGGGAGGCGGCACTGAACGTCCACGTCGCAGTTGTGATGGAGGTACTGAAGGCTGGTGGCAGCGTGCAGTTCATTAGCTTCGTTAGCTTTGAGGTGAAGGGGTGCGCTGCCCGATCTGCCGGTTCGATGGTTTGCTGTACAGGAAACTCACCAGCAGGTACTTTACGATGAACGCTGGGGCGAGGGGCGGACGACTATCTTCTTTGCTGCACAACTGCACCATTTTCTCATACACGGACGATAGATCCAGCACTGCCTTACATTTCCGGAGGATGGTCTCCTGCTGCATTAGATACTCGATTAATCCGCCAAGCTGATCTGGCCATTGCTGTAACGATACATAGTTGCCCTCCAGGTACAAGGTTTTTGCTGGATTTTTGCCAGTTCTCTTGCTCCAATTATACCACAGATTGGCCTCTATGGATTGAAATATAAGGCTTTTTCTTTTATTCAGTGCACATTAACTTAATTCGTCGAATATAACATGAAAAGCACGCACTTTATTGCTTGTTTCGGCTGGACGGCTTAGGCTTGTCAGGGATCGCCGCATCCGCCTTGGGTGGGTGACCCCTGTGAGCCCCAACCGATTTCTCCGCTTTCTGGTTTTCAGTCATAGTCTTTTCTGCTTTCGGCGGGCTGCCACGGCACAGTTTTTTGGTTTCTATAATTAGAAAGAACATGACTTTTCGCTGAATGGAAAGCGAAGCTGACCCGGGCTGGGGCGGTCTGTGTTAAAGCGAAAATTTTTTTGGAAATTATCTTGACAAAATTTGTCAAGATTGATATGATGACACTAACAAGCAAGCGAAAAGAGGATGCGGAGCATGATCATCACCAAAGAGACGGACTACGCGCTGCGCATTTTGCGGGTGCTGCTGGACGGGGAGAAGCATTCGGTGGCCGAGATGTCGGAAACGGAATTGATCCCCAATCAGTTTGCCTACCAGATCCTGCGCAAACTCTCCGCCGGTAATTTGGTGCGGGTGAGCCGCGGCGCTCTCGGCGGCTGCGAACTGTCCTGCGACCTGGACGCGACCTCCCTCTACGATCTCATGGGGGTCATGGGGGAACGGGGCGTCCTGTGCGCCTGCATGGAGCCGGGATTTGAGTGCCGCTGGCAGGACGAGCACGGGCGGTGCGCCATCCACTATCAGCTGGCGGCCTTGCAGCGAAAGCAGGACGAGGCGTTCCGCGCCGTGAGCCTGCGCAGGCTGCTGACCGGCAAATCCGATCCCCAAGATACAAGCGAGCTGTAAAATTTTAAGAGGAGGTACCCGTATGCTGTTTCAAACCACGGCGGCGCACGAAGAGCTGCGCGCGAAGATCCGGAACTTTGCGGAGGAGGAGATCAAGCCCCTCGCATTTCTGATGGATCAGAACAATGAGTTTCCCGAGGAGGCTGTCAAGAAGCTGGGTAAGCTGGGCTGGATGGGCATTCCCTACCCTAAGGAGTACGGCGGCGCCGGTCTGGACGCCCTGAGCTACGCCATCGCGGTGGAGGAGCTGGCCCGTGTGGACGGCGGCGCGGGCGTTATCCTCTCCGCCCACGTCTCCCTTGGCTCATGGCCCATTTTCGCCTACGGCACTGAGGAACAGAAGAAGAAATACCTGGTTCCGCTGGCCAAGGGCGAGAAGATCGGCGCCTTCGGCCTCACGGAGCCCAACGCCGGATCCGACGCCGGCGGCACGGAGACCACGGCGCTGGATAAGGGGGACTACTACCTCCTCAACGGCGGCAAGATCTTCATTACCAACGCCCCTAAGGCGGACACCTATGTGGTTTTCGCCGTCACCACGCCGGACATCGGCACCCGGGGCATCTCCGCTTTCATCGTGGAGAAGGGCTGGAAGGGCTTTGAGTTCGGCGACCACTATGACAAGATGGGTATTCGCTCCTCCTCCACGGCGGAGCTGATCTTCAACGACGTGAAGGTCCCCAAGGAAAACCTATTGGGCAAAGAGGGCGAGGGCTTCAAGATTGCCATGTCCACGCTGGACGGCGGACGCATCGGCATCGCCGCGCAGGCGCTGGGCATCGCCCAGGGCGCGTTTGAGCACGCGTTGAGCTATTCCAAGGAGCGCATCCAGTTCGGCAAGCCCATCGCGGCCCAGCAGAGCATCGCCTTCAAGCTGGCGGATATGGCCACCAAGCTGCGCTGCGCCCGGTTCCTCATCTACTCCGCGGCGGAGCTGAAGGAGCAGCACGCGCCTTACGGCATGGAGTCCGCCATGGCGAAGATGTACGCCTCGGACATCGCGCTGGAGGTCACCAACGATGCCTTGCAGATCCACGGCGGCAGCGGCTTCCTCAAGGGCATGGAGGTGGAACGGGCCTACCGCGACGCCAAGATCACCACCATCTACGAGGGCACTAACGAGATCCAGCGGGTGGTCATCGCCTCTCATCTGGTGGGCAGGCTGGGCAAGAGCTCCGGCGGCGAGAGCCGTTCGGCGGCCAAGAAACCCGCGCCCATCACCGGCATTCGCAAAAAGACCATCTTCCGGGAGGGGGATGCTGCCCAGCAGGTGGCCGACCTTGTGGCGGCGCTGAAGAAGGATGGTCACGACTTCTCCGTGGGCATCCCTATGGATACGCCCATCCCGCAGGCGGAGCGGGTGGTCTCCGCGGGCAAGGGCATCGGGGAGAAAAAGAACATGAAACTGGTAGAGGCGCTGGCCAAGGCCGCCGGCGCGGCCATCGGTTCTTCCCGTCCTGTGGCGGAGACTCTCAAATATCTGCCGCTGAACCGCTATGTGGGTATGTCCGGTCAGAAGTTCACCGGCAATCTGTACATCGCCTGCGGCATCTCCGGCGCATCCCAGCACCTTAAGGGCATCAAGGACGCCTCCACCATCGTGGCCATCAATAAGAACGGTAACGCGCCTATCTTCAAGAACTGCGACTACGGCATCGTGGGCGATGTGGAGGAGATCCTGCCCCTGCTCACTGCCGCGCTGGATAGCGGCGAAAAGCTGCCCGCGCCGCCCATGGTAAAGATGAAGCGGCCCACGCCGCCGAAGCCCGCCCCCATCGGCGACCGCTACGTCTGCAGCGGATGCGGCTACGAGTATGTGCCGGAGTTGGGCGACGAGGACGGCGAGATCGCGCCCGGTACGCTCTTTGAGCAGCTTCCCGCCGAGTGGGTGTGTCCCGAGTGCGCGGAGACGAAAGATCAATTTGTAAAGGCTTGAACCGTGAAGGAGGTAAGATAAGATGTATTGCGTGCGTAAAGTAACGAACGACCTCTACTGGGTGGGCGCCAACGACCATCGCCTGGCCCTGTTTGAAAACTGCTTCCCCATTCCCCGGGGCGTAAGCTACAACTCCTACTGCCTGCTGGATGAAAAGACGGTGCTCTTTGACACGGTGGACTGGTCTGCCTGCCGCCAGCTTTTGGAAAATCTGGCGTATGTGCTGGATGGCCGCGAGCTGGACTACCTGCTGGTCAACCATCTGGAGCCGGATCACGCCGCCTGCATCGAGGAGATCCTGCTGCGCCATCCCAAGGTGAAACTGATCTCCAACGAGAAGGCATTCATGCTCATGCGGCAGTTCGGCTTCCATGTGGACGGACATGAGTGCATCGAGGTGAAGGAGGGTGACACCTTCTCCTTCGGCAAGCACACCGTCACCTTTGTGGGCGCGCCTATGGTTCACTGGCCGGAGGCCATGGTGACCCTCGACGTCACCGACGGCGTCCTCTTTTCCGCCGACGCCTTCGGCACCTTCGGCGCGCTGGACGGCAAGCTGTTCGCCGACGAGGTGGACTTCGAGCGGGACTGGCTGGACGACGCCCGCCGCTACCTTACCAACATCGTGGGCAAGTACGGCCCCCACATCCAGCTCCTGCTGAAAAAGGCCGGCGGCGTTTTGGATCAGATCAAGTACATCTGCCCGCTCCACGGCCCCGTGTGGCGCAAGGATCTGGGCTGGTTCATCGAAAAGTACGACACCTGGAGCCGCTATGCCCCTGAGACCAAGGGCGTGCTCATCGTCTACGCCTCCATGTACGGCAACACGGAGAACGCGGCGCAGGCGCTGGCGGCGTCGCTCTGCGATAAGGGCATGAGCAAGGTGGCGATGTACGATGTGTCCTCCACTCATGTCTCCCAGCTGATCTCCGAGGCGTTTAAGTACAGTCACATTGTCCTGGCCTCTGTGACCTACAACCTCGGCATCTACCCCGCCATGCATGACTTCCTCATGGATATGAAGGCACTGAATCTGCAAAACCGCACCTTTGCCATCATTGAAAACGGCTCATGGGCGGTGAAGTCCGGTGACCTCATGCAGAAATTCGTCAACGATGAGCTTAAGAACATGACGGTGCTCAACGAGCGGCTCAGCCTCGCCTCGTCCATGGGCACGGACAAGCGCACTGAGCTGGAAGCACTGGCGGACGCCATTCTGGAATCTATGAAGTGACTGGCAGGGAAGCCAAAACCAAGACAACAGACAACAAACAGCCCCGCCGCGTCGGCTGCAGAAAAACCGGCTTTCAAAAACAGAGCGGGCAAGCGTGATACTGCGCTTGCCCGCTCTTTGCCCAAAAGGACATGAGAAGTGACCGGAGAAGATGAGAGGATCGAAATGGAGATCAGAAAACGAAACGGGGAGTCTGTTCCCTTTCAACAGGAGAAAATTCTCAACGCCATGAAAAAAGCGTTTGATGGACAGGGGAGGGAGATCGGGAGCAGAGAGCTGAATGAGATCCTCGCCACCGTTCTCGACAATCTCTCCGTCACAGTACCGCTCACCGTGGAACGTGTGCAGGACGAGGTGGAGCGGACGCTCATGGAGCGCGGACACTATGAGGTGGCCAAGGCGTACATCCTCTATCGCGAAAAGCGGTCTGTGCTGCGCCGCGTCCGGCATACCATCGCGCAGACGGTGGGGGATGACTCGCTTGACGAGGTGCTGCGCCGCATCCAGATGGATTTTACCGAGGAAGTCTACTCCCTCGCGGCGCTTCAAATGAAGTTTGAGAGCTTCTGTCGCCCGGGCATGACGGAGGATGAGCGGGCTGAGGCACTGACCAAGGCAGCGGTAGAGCTGACTACGGCAGAGGCACCCAAGTGGGAGTTCATCGCGGCGCGGCTTCTGAACCACTCCTTTCGCTGCCGCAACGCACAGGAATGGGAGGGACGCGGCATCGGCGACCTCTATGGCAGGCTTCGCTATCTGACGGATAAGGGACTCTACGGTGACTATATCCTTGCCCACTATACCCACGAGGAGATTGCCATGGCGGAGGACTTTCTCTGCCCGGAACGGGACGAGCTGTTCACCTACTCCGGCCTTGACCTGCTGCTCAAACGCTATGTGATCCAGTCACGCAGCCGCGTGCCGCTGGAAACACCGCAGGAGATGTTTTTGGGTATCGCGCTGCATCTTGCTATGAACGAAGGCTCTGACCGCATGGGGTGGGTAAAGCGCTTTTACGATATGCTCAGCCGTATGGAGGTCACGATGGCGACACCTACCATGTCCAACGCGCGAAAGCCCTACCATCAGCTTTCAAGCTGCTTTGTGGACACTGTGCCGGACAGTCTGGACGGCATCTACCGCTCGCTGGACAACTTCGCAAAGGTCTCTAAATTCGGCGGTGGAATGGGGATGTACTTCGGTAAGGTGCGCGCTGCAGGCAGCACCATCCGCGGCTTTCAAGGGGCGGCGGGCGGTGTTATCCGCTGGATTCGTCTGGTCAACGACACCGCCGTGGCGGTGGATCAGTTGGGGATGCGGCAGGGCGCTGTGGCGGTTTACTTAGACGCATGGCACCGGGATCTGCCGGAATTCCTTCAACTGCGCACCAACAACGGCGACGACCGCATGAAGGCGCATGATGTGTTTCCTGCCGTGTGCTATCCGGATCTCTTCTGGCGACTGGCGGAGGAGAACATAGACGCGCCATGGCATCTCATGTGTCCGCATGAGATCCTCACGGTCAAGGGCTACGCACTGGAGGATTACTGGGGTACGGAATGGGAGAAGCGGTATCTGGACTGCGTCAATGACCCGCGCATCGAAAAGCGCAGCGTCACCGTCAAGGACATCGTGCGGCTGGTGCTTCGCTCGGCAGTGGAGACCGGCACGCCCTTCGCCTTCAACCGCGACAGCGTAAATCGTATGAACCCAAACGGCCACACGGGAATGATCTATTGCTCCAATCTCTGCACGGAGATCGCGCAGAACATGGCGCCCATCGAGCATATCAGCACTGAGGTGCACACGGAGAACGGCGACACAGTGGTGGTGACGGCCACACGCCCAGGTGAGTTTGTGGTCTGCAACCTGGCGAGTCTGTCTCTCGGTAATCTGCCGGTGGAGGACGAGGCCTATATGGAACGCACGGTGGAAACGGCCATCCGCGCACTGGATAATGTGATCGACCTCAACTTCTACCCGTTGGAATACGCGCGGCTTACCAATCAGAAGTACCGCAGCATCGGCCTGGGCGTCAGCGGCTACCACCACATGCTGGCAAAGCGCGGCATCCGCTGGGAGAGCGAGGAGCACCTTGCCTTCACCGACGCGGTGTTCGAGCACATCAACTACGCCGCCGTCAAGGCGGACGCAGCACTGGCACGGGAAAAGGGTCGTTACGCACTCTTTGAGGGCAGCGACTGGCAGACGGGCGCGTATTTTGAAAAGCGGGGTTATACCTCCGAAAAGTGGCGGGCGCTTGCGGAAACGGTGGCGGTGCAGGGAATGCGCAACGCCTATCTGCTGGCGGTCGCACCGACCTCCAGCACATCCATCCTCTCCGGCACGTCGGCGGGCATCGATCCAATTATGAAGAAATTCTTCTTAGAGGAGAAAAAGGGCAGCATGCTGCCCCGCGTTGCCCCGGAGCTTTCTATGGATACATGGTGGTACTATAAGGCGGCGCATCTGATCGACCAAAGCTGGTCGGTACGCGCCGCGGGCCTTCGCCAGAGACATATTGACCAGGCGCAGAGCATGAATCTCTATATCACCAACGACTATTCCATGCGTCAGGTGCTCAGACTGTATTTAGAGGCGTGGAGGGCCGGCGTCAAGACCATTTACTATGTCCGCAGCAAGGCCCTTGAGGTCGAGGACTGCGAAAGCTGCTCGTCATAAGGAGGATAGCATGACGGAACTGAAGAAAAAGCCCCTCTTTAACCCGGAGGGCGACCTTGATGTGCGCCTGCGGCGCATGATCGGCGGCAATACCACCAACCTCAACGACTTCAACAATATGAAGTACGCTTGGGTCAGCGACTGGTACCGGCAGGCCATGAACAACTTTTGGATCCCTGAGGAGATCAATCTCTCGCAGGATGTGAAGGACTATCCCCGCCTGCTGTCAGCCGAGCGCAGCGCCTACGATAAAATTCTGAGTTTTCTTGTCTTTTTGGATTCCATTCAGACAGCGAACCTGCCTAATATCGGCGCCTACATTACCGCCAACGAGGTCAATCTCTGCCTGTCCATTCAGGCGTTTCAGGAGTGTGTCCACTCACAGAGCTACAGCTATATGCTCGACACCATCTGCTCTCCTGTGGAGCGCAATGACATCCTCTACCAATGGAAAACGGACGAGCATCTGTTGCGCCGCAACACCTTCATTGGGGACTGCTACAACGAGTTTCAGGAGCGGAAGGACGCTCCCACGCTGCTGCGCGTGATGATGGCGAACTATATTTTGGAGGGCATCTATTTTTACAGCGGCTTTATGTTCTTCTACAATCTCTCCCGAAACGGGAAGATGCCCGGCTCGGCGCAGGAGATCCGCTATATCAACCGCGACGAGAACACGCACTTGTGGCTGTTCCGCAATATCATCACGGAGCTGCAAAAGGAGCAGCTGGAGTTGTTCACCGCCGAGAGTGTACAAGCGCTGCGCGAGATGATGCGTGAGGGCGTGGAGCAGGAGATCGCATGGGGGCATTATGTGATCGGCGACGACATCCCGGGGTTGAACCGGCAGATGATCAGCGATTACATCCGCTATCTCGGCAATCTTCGCTGGACAAGCCTTGGCTATCCGGCATTGTATCCGGGCTTTGAGAGCGAACCGGAGAGCATGGAATGGGTCAGCCAGTACGCCGACGCCAACATGGTCAAGACCGATTTCTTTGAGGCACGCAGTACCGCCTACGCCAAGAGCACCGCACTGATAGACGATTTATAAGAAAACCAAAGACATCAGAATAGGAGATACTACTATGAATTACAGCGCTATGATTCAAAATCGCAGATCCGTTCATGCATTTCGCGAAAAGGAAGTTCCGAGCGAGGCTATCGGCCAGCTCCGATCCTACTATGAAAAGACCTGCCCCCGTCTTGTCCCGGAGATTGCAACGGAGTTGATCGTCTTGGATAAGGATGCACAGCCGGCGCTGGAGAGCTCAGCGGGCTATAAGCAATTTCTCATCGGAGCACCGCACTACCTGCTCTTTATGTCTGCCCCGCATTCCTATGCGGCCATCAACGCCGGCTACATGATGGAAGATCTCGTCCTCAAGCTGACTGAGTTGGACATTGACACCTGCTGGATGACCTTCACCGACAGCGACAAAATCAAAAAGGCACTGTCTCTCACCACCCCGTTAGAGGTGGCGGCAATCGTTGCCTTTGGCTACGGGGAAAAGACCGCAAAAAAGCTGCGGCTGAATATCCTAAGTATGTCTCACATCGATGTGCGGGCCGAGCAGCAGTACTACGCGCCCAAAAAGGGCGTGCATGATTTGGTTCACATGGGGAGCTGGAGCAACAAGTCTGGGCTTGACGAGATGATGGACTTCTACGACGATATGCTCTGGCAGTCCTTCTACGCCGCTTCGCTCTCCCCCAGCTATCTCAACCGTCAGCCCTATGGCTTCCTTGTGCAGGATCACAGCATCTATTTGGTGCAGCAGGAGGATGTCTACACCGATAATTTGGATGCCGCATTGGATCTCGGTATTGTCATGCTCCACTTCTCCGCCGTCGCCTCCCAGTGGGCGGGGCAGGTACGCTGGGAACT
>ENA-ORRO01001929-ORRO01001929.1-human-gut-metagenome-genome-assembly--contig:-NODE-1929-length-13742-cov-5.701834_pt1 | contig 13742 bp, 8 predicted proteins | sample MGYA00242176_ERZ509136 | MGnify/ENA primary metagenome ERZ509136 (study PRJEB26280, sample SAMEA2338644) | human gut metagenome | biome: human gut; feature: human-associated habitat; material: faeces... | reverse complement strand
CGCGGATGTTCGCACCGCACATATTCAGGAAGTTTGCCAGATCCACCACATGGGGTTCCTTGGCACAGTTTTCCAGAATGGTCTGGCCCTTGGCCATTACAGCGGAGAGCATACCGTTCATGGTAGCGCCCACGCTGACCTTATCAAAGAAGATGTGTGCACCGTTCATCTCCTTGGCGCGCACGCTGATCATGCCGTAGTCCACGCTGTCCTCTGCGCCCAGAGCACTGAACACCTTCAGGTGCTGGTCAATGGGGCGGGGGCCGAGGTTGCAGCCGCCGGGCATGGCCACCTGAGCCTTGCCAAAACGGGACAGCAGTGCGCCCAGAAAGTAGTAGCTGGCGCGCATCTGGCGGGACAGGTCGTCCGGGACGTTGGTGCCGTTCAGATGGGTGGTGTCGATCTCGTAGGTGTTGCGGTTGATCATTTTGATCTGTGCGCCCAGAACGCTGAGGATCTTCAGGCTCACCGCCACATCACTGATATCCGGCAGATTCTCGATCACACAGACATCCGCTGCCAGAATGGTTGCAGGCAGGATGCCAACCGCCGCGTTTTTGGCACCCGAAATGGTAACTTCGCCGTGCAGGGGCTTGCCGCCCGTAATAACAAATTTCTCCAATTTTATGATCTCCTTGTCGGAGGCCCGCAGCCGCAGGCCTGTTAAGGTTCCTGAAAGCATTTTCCATAAAAGCTGCCTGATGTGCATGGGCCATAAGGCCGTACACGTACAGCTATCTTATTATACACAACTTTCACAAAAAAGCAAAGCCCCGTTTGGTGTTGTTTTATTATTTTCTGTTTTGCCCATTTTCGCGCAGGATATTCCAAAATTTTGATTTCTTTTTCAGGTATTTTACAAAAACCAGATACATTGCTGTTGCGCTTTCTTTACCAGATGTGGTCTTCGCACCGAGTCTCAGTGATCCAGCCCAGCTGATAGGCAGCCACCAGCTGCTTGAGGTCGTGCACACGCTCCCGCAGCACCTCGCCCTCGTCGGTGTCCTCCACGAGAATGCGATGATTTTCGGTTTCCAGAATGTTTTTCTGGGAAATGATATCCAGATTATCCTTCACCGCTTTCTCGGCACTTTCAAAGGGCTGATGGGTGCGCAGGGACATGGTGCGGCTGGAATACACCAGCGTGTAGCCCGCAATACCGGTCTTTTCGTGGTAGGCACGGCAGAAACCGCCGTCGATCACCACCAGCCGTCCGCCGCCCTTGATGGGGCTTTCGCCGTTCTTTTCCCGCACCGGCACGTGGCCGTTGACGATGTGGCTGGCACCGGGCAGGCCAAACTCAGCCAGAATGCGGCGGCAGACGGCCTCATCGTTATACCATGTATAATAGGGGTCCTTCACCTCGGTGTGGGTGGAAGCGTCCTCTACATAGAGCCGCTCGAAGGTGGTCATGGCACTGCGGCCAAACAGCGGCGAAAGCTTGCCGCACCACAGATACCACAAAAAATCCTGTCCGCTCTGGCGGGCAGCGCTGCCTTCCGGTGCATAGTAGCCCCGGCGGGCGCGGGCATCGCAGTAGTCCATCAGTGCGCGGCCGGAGTAGTAGCGGCCCTCAAAGCGCTCCATGGCAAAGGTGCCGCGGCTGGTCATGGGCACAGCGCCATGGTAGAGCAGGTTGCCGTTCTCAATGTGGTACACGCTGCCCTTTGCATAGAGAAATTCCACATGCTGCTGCAGTTTTTCGCTCTGGCGGAAGGACTGCACCAGCTTGCGCAGCACCAGCTGTTCATCCGGGTGCAGTGCGGCCGGGTCGGCGGGGTCCACCGTGGGGAACGAGGTATCCCGCAGCGGATACTCCTTTTCGCCGATCTTTACCGTGTGCTTTTCCCAGTCGATGCGGCGCAGATAATCTCGCTCCTGCATCTGGAAGTCCGGGTTGCGGTCGATGACATGGCACTCCAGCTTGAACATCAGAATGCTGATGGCCTTGTGCATCACGGCACAGCGGTGCAGCATTCCCCTGGTGTAGGGGCCGCGGGCTGCATCGGTATGAGGCATCCAGATGGAAAGATCATCATTGCCGTAGAACTGCTCGGCCATGCGCTGCAGATGGCGCAGGTTGATGCCGTAGCAGTCCTCCAGCATTCCGTGGTTATGATAAGCCAGCGTGGTCTTGAGCACCGTGCAGATGCAGATGGGGCTGCCCGCAGCGGCACCCATCCATACTACATCGTGGTTGCCCCACTGGATATCCACATTGTGGTGGCGCATGAGCAGATCGAGGATGATATCCGGGCGTGGGCCGCGGTCGAACAGGTCGCCCACGATGTGCAGCTTGTCCACTGCCAGATGCTTGATCAGCTCGCACAGCCGCACGATAAAGCGGTCGGCGCGGCCATTTTCAATGATGCTGCCCACGATCTGGCCGTAGTACAGATCCTTGTCGTGATCCTCAAAATGGGCGTGGAGCAGCTCGTCCAGAATGTAGCCGCAGCTGGCAGGCAGGCATCTGCGCACATGGTCGCGGGTATGCTTGGAGGACACCAGACGGCAGATATCAATAAGCCTCAGCAGCGTTTCGGTGTACCACTGATCCAGCGCTTCCTCGCTGGTACAGCGTGCCTTGAGCTGGGGCAGCTTTTCGTTGGGGTAATAGATCAGCGTTGCCAGCTCGGCGCGGGTATGCTTCGGCACGGTATCGCCCAGCACCTGATCTACTTTTTCGCGAATGACACCGGAAGCGGAATTCAGAATATGCACAAAAGCTTCATTCTCGCCGTGCAGGTCGCTCATGAAGTGCTCGGTACCCTTGGGCAGCTTGAGCAGTGCCTGCGTGCTGATGATCTCGCTGGCTGCCGCCGCCTGCGAAGGATAATCCCGCGAGAGCAGGGTCAGGTACTTGAGATTATCGCGGATCTCATCGGTTTCGGTGCGCATGGTCTCCTCCATCACAACGTTCTCTCTGCCGCAGTCCGCCACAAGGACCTTGCAAAGATGTTGCTTTCCATATGTATTATTTTTTCCTTATCTTATAGTATAGCACGTCCGGGGCGAAAAGTGGTATACTGGGGCTGACAAACTTTCAGCAAAGGACTTTGGATATTATGCCGAAAAGCGATTTCGTCTCCGTTCCCTCTTCCTGCACCCTCTGCCCGCGCCGGTGCGGGGCCGACCGTGCTGCCGGACGCACCGGTTTCTGCGGCGCGGGCGGCACCTTAAAAGCAGCCCGCGCTGCCCTGCACTACTGGGAGGAGCCATGCATCAGCGGCACAAAGGGCAGCGGCACGGTGTTCTTTTCCGGCTGCACCCTCAAATGCTGCTTCTGCCAGAACTATCCCATCAGCGCCGAGGGCCTTGGCAAGGAGATCAGCGTGGAACATCTGGCAGAGATTTTCCTGAATCTGCAGGAGCAGGGTGCCAACAACATCAATCTGGTCACGCCCGGCCAGTGGCGGCCCTGGATCATTGCCGCGCTGGATATTGCCCGGGCTAAGGGCCTGCATCTGCCCATCGTATGCAACACCGGCGGCTACGAAACGGTGGAAAGCGTGGAAGCATGGCGCGGATACATCGACATCTGGCTGGCCGACCTGAAATACGTCTCCTCCGCCCTCTCGGCAGAGCTTTCCTCTGCACCGGACTATTTTGCGCAGGCAAAGCCCGCCATTGAAGCCATGATGGCACAGGCCGGGCACCCGGTGTTCAATGCAGAGGGCATCCTGCAAAAGGGGGTCATTCTGCGGCACCTTGCCCTGCCCGGCCATGTTGACGACAGCTTTGCGGTGCTTGACCAGATGGCCGCGTGGAACGATGCAGACCCCGAGTGCTTCATCCCCAGCGTCATGAGCCAGTACACACCGTTTTATAAAGCCACAGAGCACGGCATCGGACGGCGCATTACCACCTATGAATACCGCCGGGTGGTCAACTATGCCATGGACAAGGGACTGGCGCAGGGCTACATGCAGCAGAAGAGCAGCGCAAAGGAAGAGTATACGCCTTCTTTCGATTTGACAGGGGTATGAATTCGTCAAATCTCCCAAAAAAGGCCGATTTTTTTCTCTTGCATCCTCACGGAAGTGCTTGCAATCCCATCCGGGCCGGATTATAATGGATACAACGATGTGTTAACAGAACTCTGATGAGCTGTAAATATCAGGAGGAGCGTTATGGAACATTTCAACCCGATCCTTGGCAACGATACCACCGGCCAGAAATTCATCACCTGCGGTGAGATCATGCTGCGCCTGACCCCGCCGAACTACGAGAAGATCCGTATGGCATCCGGCTTTGAGGCCAGCTACGGCGGCAGCGAGGCCAACATTGCACTGGCACTGGCTAACCTTGGTGTGGACAGTACCTTCTTCAGCGTGGTGCCCAACAACAGTCTGGGCAAGAGCGCCGTGCGCTGGCTGCGTTCCAACGACGTGCACTGCACCCCTATGATCCTGACCGAGCCGAACGAGACTCCTTCCAACCGTCTGGGTACTTATTATCTGGAGACCGGCTACGGCATCCGCCCGTCCAAGGTCATCTATGACCGCAAGCACAGTGCCATTACTGAGTACGATTTCTCGCAGGTGGATCTGGATGCTTTGCTGGACGGCTACGACTGGCTGCACCTGAGCGGCATCACCCCGGCACTGGCACCCAACTGCCGCGCCCTCATTCTGGATATGCTCAAGGTCGCCAAAAACAAGGGCCTGACCGTCAGCTTCGACGGCAATTTCCGCTCCACCCTGTGGAGCTGGGAAGAAGCCCGCGATTTCTGCACCGAGTGCCTGCCCTATGTGGATGTGCTGCTTGGCATTGAGCCGTACCACCTGTGGAAGGATGAGAGCGACCACTCCAAGGGCGACTGGAAGGACGGCGTTCCTCTGCAGCCCAGCTATGAGCAGCAGGACGAGATTTTCCAGCACTTCATCGAGCGGTATCCCAACCTCAAGTGCATTGCCCGCCATGTGCGTTATGCGCACAGCGGCAGCGAGAACAGCCTGAAGGCCTTCATGTGGTACGACGGCCACACCTTCGAGAGCAAGCTGTTCACCTTTAATATCCTTGACCGCGTGGGCGGCGGCGATGCCTTTGCCAGCGGCCTGATCTACGCCATGCTGCACAACTACAGAGCCATGGATATGATCAACTTTGCGGTGGCAAGCAGTGCCATCAAGCACACCATCCACGGCGATGCCAACATCACCGATGATGTGAGCACCATCCGCAACCTGATGAACATGAATTACGATATCAAGCGGTAAGTTTTATCGCCGTACAGAGAACGCCCGCCGGGTCTCCCCGGCGGGCGTTGCTTTTTCTATCAGATATACCGCCCGGTGATGCTCTCCGGGTTCTGTCTTACCTGTTCCGGCGTACCTGCCGCCACGATGCGTCCGCCGGCATCGCCGCCGCCCGGCCCCATATCCACAAGGTAATCCGCATTGCGGATCACATCCAGATCATGCTCAATGACCACCACGGTGGCACCGTTCCCGATCAGCTTCTGGAACACGCCCAGCAGGGTCTGTACATCCAGCGGATGCAGGCCGATGGTGGGTTCATCGAACACGAACACACTGTCTGCCTGCCCCTTGCCCATCTCGCTGGCAAGCTTCAGGCGCTGGGCTTCGCCGCCGGAAAGGCTGGGTGTCTCCTCGCCAAGGGTCAGGTAGCCAAGGCCCAATTCTTTCAGTACCTGCAGGCGCTGGCGCACAAGCTTGCAGTCCGCACAGGCTTCCAATGCAGTGGACACATCCATGTCCATCAGGTCGGCCATGGAGGCTGGTTCGCCGTTCGCCGTGGGCAGCTTCACTGCCGCCGCTTCCCGGCTGTAACGCGAACCGCCGCAGTCCGGGCAGGGTACTTCTACGTCCGGCAAAAACTGCACATCCAAACTGATGACGCCGGTGCCGTCACAGGTGGGGCACCGCAGCTTACCGGTGTTGTAGGAGAAATCGCCCGCCTTATAGCCGTGGTCTTTGGCATCCTGCGTTTTGGCAAACAGCTTGCGCAGCTCATCGTGCACATTGGCATAGGTGGCCACGGTGGAGCGCACATTGATGCCGATGGGCGTTGCATCGATCAGCTTCACCTGCGCGATTTCCTCGGCCTCCACGCTTTTCACATGCGCTGGCAGGGCTGTGCCATTCACCTTTGCCTGCAAGGCCGGGACCAGGCTTTCCAAAATCAGGGTGGTCTTGCCGCTGCCGGACACACCCGTAACCACGGTCAGCCGCCCCTTGGGCAGTTCCAGTTCCAGCGGCTTCACAGTATGGATGGCCGAGGTTTCCAGATGGATGCTGCCCTGTGCAAACAGTTCATTTTCCGGCACATGAGGCCGGGCGTTCACCCCCGCCCTGCCTGCAAGAAACGGGCCGATCTGAGAAGCCGCGTTCTGTTCAATTTTCGGAATGCTGCCCTGCGCGATCACATGTCCACCCTTTGCACCGGCTTCCGGCCCCATCTCGATCAGCCAGTCAGCTTCCTTTAAAATTTGGGTATCGTGATCCACCAGCACCACCGAGTTGCCGTCGGCCACAAGGTCGTGCATCACATCGGTCAGGCCTTCAATGTTAGAAGGATGCAGGCCGATAGACGGTTCGTCCAGCACATAGAGCACACCGGTGGTACGGTTGCGCACGGCGCGGGCCAGCTGCATGCGCTGGCGCTCTCCGGTGGAAAGGGTCGAGGCCGCACGGTCCAGCGTGAGGTAGCCCAGCCCCAGGTCCATCAGCCGTTTTGCCGGGCCGGTGAAGGATTCCACAATGTTTTCCGCCATCGGGCGCATCTCTGCGGGCAGGCTGTCCGGCACGCCCTGCACCCAGCCGACCAGCTCCGAAAGGGGCATCCGGCAGGCCTCATCCAGCGAGAGGCCCCGCAGCTTGGGGGCGCGGGCCGCTGCCGAAAGGCGGGTGCCATGGCACGCAGGACAAATGTCCTCTTTCAGGAACTTTTCTACCCGCTTCATGCCTTTTTCGTCCTTGACCTTGGCCAGCGCGTTTTCCACGGTGTAGGTCGCATTGAAATAGGTAAAGTCCAGTTCCCCTGCCTGATTGGAATTCTTGTTGTGATAGAAAATGTGCTTTTTCTCTGCCGGACCGTGGAACACGATCTCCTTTTCCTGCGCGGTCAGGTCCCGGAAGGGCACATCGGTGCGCACGCCCATCTCCCGGCAGATGTCGGTCATCAGCGACCACATCAGGCTGTTCCACGGGGCCACGGCACCCTCGTCGATGGTCAGGGAATCATCCGGCACCAGCGTAGCGGGGTCCACCGTGCGCACCGTGCCGATGCCGCCGCACTGCGGGCAGGCCCCCTGCGAGTTGAAGGCCAGCTCTTCGGCCGACGGGGCCAGAAACTGCGCCCCGCATTCCGGGCAGAGCAGCTCTTTCCCGGCCGCCACCCGCAGCGACGGGGCCAGATAATGCCCATTGGGGCAGCGGTGGCTGGCCAGACGGGAGTACATGAGCCGCAGGCTGTTGAGCAGCTCGGTCCCGGTGCCAAAGGTGCTGCGGATGCCCGGGACGCCGGGCCGCTGGTGCAGGGCTAGCGCAGCCGGAACGTACAGCACCTCGTCCACGCCCGCCCGGGCGGCCTGAGTCATCCGGCGGCGGGTGTAGGTGGACAGGGCATCCAGGTAGCGCCGGGAGCCCTCCGCATACAGCACGCCCAGTGCCAGCGAGGATTTGCCGGAGCCGGACACGCCCGCAATGCCCACGATCTGGTGCAGTGGGATATCCACATCAATGTTCTTGAGGTTGTGGACATGGGCATTGCGGATCTGCACCGCCTGCGGAATGTGATGTTCTTCCATGGGTTTTCTTCCTTTCATGCTGTCCGCTTTTTTCTGATTATACCGCGCACAGACGCAGTGCGTCCAGCACAAAAAATCCGCCGTTCCTTTGGAGAAACAGCGGATCTTTCATCATATTCTTACGGTCTGCCTGACGGGGTCCCCATCAGATCACTGCTGGGCCTGCTCTGCGCGCTTGGCTTCCAGAGCCAGGATGGCGTCGCGGCGGCTCAGGTTGATGCGGCCCTGCTGGTCGATGTCGGTCACCTTGACCACGATGGCATCGCCCACGGCAACCACGTCCTCTACCCGCTCCACGCGCTTGGTGTCCAGCTTGGAGATATGCACAAGGCCTTCCTTGCCCGGGGCGATCTCCACAAAGGCACCAAAGTTCATCAGGCGGGTCACCTTGCCCTTGTAGATGGCACCGATCTCGGGGTCCTCCACAATGGTCTTGATGGTAAAGATGGCGCGCTTTGCGTCCTCCTGATCCACGGCGGAGACGAACACATGGCCGTCCTCCTGCACATCGATCTTGCAGTTGCAGGTAGCGCAGATGTCCTGAATGACCTTGCCGCCCTTACCGATCACGTCCTTGATCTTATCGGTGGGGATCATCATGCTGAACATCTTGGGTGCGTAGCGGCTCAGCTCATGGCGGGGCTCTGCGATCACCGGCTTGATGATCTCGTCCAGAATATACAGGCGGCCCTTGCGGCACTTCTCAAAGGCCTCGGCAATGATGTCGTAGGTCAGGCCATCGATCTTGATGTCCATCTGGATGGCGGTGATGCCCTTGCGGGTGCCGCCCACCTTGAAGTCCATATCGCCGTGGAAGTCCTCCACGCCCTGAATGTCCAGCATGGTCATCCAGCGGTCGCCCTCGGTGATCAGACCACAGGAAATGCCGGCAACGGGTGCCTTGATGGGCACGCCTGCATCCATCAGGGCCAGCGTAGAGCCGCAGATGGATGCCTGAGAGGTGGAACCGTTGGAGGAGAGCACCTCAGACACGCAGCGGATGGTGTAGGGGAACTCTTCCAGAGAGGGCAGCACGGGCACCAGAGCACGCTCTGCCAATGCGCCATGGCCGATCTCGCGGCGGCCGGGGCTGCGCGGTGCGCGGGCCTCGCCCACAGAGTACGGCGGGAAGTTGTAATGATGGATATAGCGCTTGGTCTGCTCATCGGTCAGGTCGTCCATGAGCTGGTTGTCCTTGGTGCCGCCCAGAGTGCAGGTGGTGAGCACCTGCGTCTGGCCGCGGGTGAACATGCCGGAGCCGTGCACGCGGGGCAGGATGCCCACTTCAGCAGCCAGCGGGCGGATCTCGTTGATGCCGCGGCCGTCCACGCGCTTGCCCTCGTCCAGCAGCCAGCGGCGCACCACGAACTTCTGCATCTTGTAGCTGACCAGATCAAGGTCTGCAGCGGTCAGTTCGGGGTACTCCTCGGCGATCTTGTCCATGATGGGCAGCAGAGCGGCATCGCGCACATTCTTGTCGTCGGTGTCCATAGCGGCCTTGAAGTCGTCCAGATACTTGTTCTGGATGGCGTGGAACACGTCCATATCCAGACCCACCACCTGAAAATCGATCTTCGGCTTACCGCGCTCGGCCACGATGCGGTTGATGAACTCAATGGTCTTTTTGATCTCCACGTGAGCGGCCTTGATGGCGTTCAGCATGGTGTCCTCGTCCACCTCGTTGGCACCGGCCTCGATCATGACGATCTTATCCATGGTGGCGGCAACGGTCAGGGCAAGGTCGCTCACCTTGCGCTGCTCCTGGGTGGGGTTCAGCACGATCTCGCCGTCCACCAGACCCACCTGCACGCCGCCGATGGGGCCGTTCCACGGAATGTCGGACACGGCAGTGACCAGAGAAGCACCGATCATACCGGCGATCTCGGGGCTGCAGTCGGGGTCCAGACTCATGACGGTCATGGTGATGCACACGTCGTTGCGCATTTCCTTGGGGAACAGCGGGCGCATGGGGCGGTCCACCACGCGGCTGGTCAGGATGGCGCGCTCACCGGGGCGGCCCTCACGGCGCATAAAGCTGCCGGGGATGCGGCCTGCGGCGTAGAGCTTTTCCTCATACTCCACGTTCAGGGGGAAGAAATCCACGCCTTCGCGGGGTTTGGGGCTCATGACCACATTGCACAGAACGCAGGTCTCGCCGTAGCGGATCAGCGCACTGGCGTTGGACAGACCGCACATTTTGCCCATTTCTACCTTGAACGGGCGGCCTGCCAGCATGGTCTCGTAGACCTTGTAGTTCTCAAAGGTCTCTCTGCGGGAACCAAATTCAATTGCCATTGTTTTTGCCTCCTTGTTTTTTCGGATTTTTTCTATCCAAAAGGCGGTGGCACGCGCATCATAGCAATAAATCCAGCGTCCGTGCCGTTCACATCCGGTTTTGTTTGAGATATTTCCCCCCCACCGGGGGAATGTCTCTGCCGTTGATGTGAGCCGTCCGCGCCATGAAAAAGCATTCGGGGCACAGGCGTTCGATTTACTGCTGCAATACGCAGCCGCTGCCATTTGTATACAAAAGCAAAAGGCAGGCACCTTTGCGGTACCTGCCCTCTGTTTAAATTACTTACGCAGACCCAGAGTTGCGATCAGAGCACGGTAACGCTCGATGTCCTTCTTCTGGAGATAAGCCAGCAGATTGCGGCGGCGGCCAACCATCTTCATCAGGCCGCGGCGGCTGTGGTGATCGTTCGGGTTCTTCTTCAGGTGCTCGTTCAGCTCGTTGATGTGAGCGGTCAGCAGAGCGACCTGAACCTCGGGGGAGCCAGTGTCCTTCTCGGTCAGAGCGACTTTGGCCATAACTTCCTGCTTGTTCATAGTTACATACCTCTTTATAAAATTTTATGTGCCAATGGAACAGCGGCGGGAAACGGCATTCCCAAAAAGCGGGCATACTCCCAACCCCGTACCACGGTAACAGATACAGTATACCAGAACCCTGTGCAAAATGCAAGGATATTTTTTGCATCCTGCCTTTATTTTTTTACGTATTGGTGCCAGTACAGCTGTACCTCCGGCAGCTTCTTTTTGCGCAGCAGAACTGCGGTGGGGATCAGATACAGCAGCACCGAAAGCAGCATGGATGCATCGTAGCCGCTCACCGCATCGGCCACGGTAGTGGTGCCGTACAGCCCACCGATGAGCATGGACGAAATATCCATGGCACCATGCAGGAATACCGTCACCCACAAATTGCCGGTGCGGAAGTAGATTGCCGCAAAAAGAGTGCCCAGCGATGCTGCAAACACGCACTGCATCAGCACACCGAAGGGTGCCGAACTGAGGATATTGGTCAGGTGCGCCGCACCAAACAGCACACCGGACAAAAGGCAGGCCTTCCACACACCGGCGCGGCTGGTGCCAAAGTGCTCCAGCAGGGTCTGGGCAATGACACCGCGGAAGATGAATTCCTCGGCCACACCCACCATGGCCATGCTGACAAGGAAGGTGCAGATGCGTGCCGCAGGCTGCAGCACGCCGTTCTCCGGCCGGCCCAGCACCAGCGACCCAAAGGCATTGTAGCCAATGAACACCAGCGGGTACATGCCCACCAGCAGGCCATTGAAAAAGCCGCTGCCGCGGCGGCGCAGCAGCCCAGCACGGTCTGTCCGTACCAGAAACAGCACTGCCACCATGGCCCCCACCAGCTCCTGCAGAGTGCTGTAGAGGTATGTATCAATGGACGCAAAATCCGCCCGAAAAAGAACCAATGCAATGGTAAAGACAAGATCTGTTACAAACAGGCTTGCCAGAAAGACCACTTCTGCCAGAACGCAGAATAAGATCGGGTGCGCTTTGCGCAGTCGTTTGAGCATGGAATACCCTCCTGAATCGTTGATAGTACTATTCTAGCACACTTTACCTTAAAACGATATAGCACGCGCAAAAAAGGCAGTTTTCCCTTCTGCTGTGCCGCAAAGCGTTCACTTTTTCAAAACAAAGATCTGCTCAAACTCCTGCGTTGCCAGCAGCGAAACATCCTCATAGCCGCCCTGTCGGGCAACGTTCCACGCAGTTTCCATATTCTGGGCCGTGATCTGCTCCACCTGTTCTGCCGTCACGAACTGCCACAGCCCCCGGCCTCCAATGAACAGCACCAGCGTATCATTTTCGCCGGTGTTATACTGCACCAGCAGCTCACTGGAATCGTCCGGCACCACACAGACCTCCTGAAATTTGAGAAGCTCCTGCACGCCGGAAGTGAAACTGCCAAGGTCCCCGGTAATATCCACGCAGGCAGCCTGACTGTATTGTTCCAGTTCTTTTTCTATCTTATAAGTACCGCTGTACATGTGCTCCGGCTCGATCACAAATGCAAGCACGACCATTGCAAGGCACACGATCTGCAGAATGCGCTTTCTGGTGCCTGCACGCAGCGTATCCAGAATGGAGAAAAGGCCGCAGCCACAAAACAGCGCTTCCAGCGGCTGCAGATGGTACACATACCGCAGCGACTTATACGGCGAGATCACCGCGATAACCAGAAATGCAGCAAGCGCCGGGACCGTGATCAGCTTGACATCCCCGGGGATCAGCGTAGTGCCACGCAACTTGCCCGGCAGCCAGCGCTGCCCCAGCTTTGTCAGGACCAGCACGGCCATAATGCCTGCGCCTACAGCAAAGCCGACGATGCTCCAGCCGATCAGCTCCAGCGGGCCTTTGGGGTACTGCGCCAAATCCAGCAGATTGTTTGCTGTTGACTCCAGCGAAACCGTATCCTGCGAGTGCAGCTGTGCATACCAGCACGGAAAGGTGAGCAGCATTCCGCCAACGCCCGCAAGTGCCGGAAGCGAAAATGCAGCAGCATTTTTCCATTCGCGCCGGAACATCAGGTAAAGGTCATATGCTGCGCACAGCAGGAAGGCATAGACCACAAAGAAATACTGGGTCATCATGCCAAGATAGATGGTTACACCGATCAGAAGATATTTGGGCACAGACGGCCTGCGAAGAGACTTTGCCACCAGCAGCGCAAGCAGGATCGTCAGCAAGGTCATGAGCATATACATGCGCACCATCGTCACATTCGAGATCATTTCACGGTTGAACGCATACAATGCACAGACGAACAATGCTTTTTTCCAGTCCGCAAACAGCTCCATGCCCAGCGCATACAGCGCTGCCAGCGTGCCGCCCAGCAGCACAAAATTCATCCCCAGACCCGTCCATTTTGTAAAGCTGCCCGGAAATAATGAGCACACCGTGTGCAGCAAAAAGTAGAACAGCGGCGGATGAACGTCCTGCGTCTGATTATAGTAGACCGACGCATAGTTGAAGCGATCATTTTTCTGAACCGAAATATAATTCACAAAATCCTGTTGTTCAAAAACTGCTTCCGGGAGATTTCCATCAAACGAATGCTCACCATTATAATACCAATTCAAAAACGGCGCATAGCTGCTGTTTGAAAGGCCGTAGGAGTAGATCTCATCCAGAAAGAAACCCTCTTTCCGCACAGCCCACCAGCCGCAAAGGCAGATCAGAACGATCACAAAAAGCGCGACCGCCCGTTTTTTCTTTTTTATTTCCTGCATAGTTTCTGTTTTTCCTCGCTTTTTTGTCCGTTCTGCAGCCAAATATGGCTTTGCTTTTCCAGTATATCATATTTAGAACACAAGTCAAAACTTTTCGGGTTGCAGATCCCGCTGCTCCTAGCAGCATGCACCCTGTTAGACATTCCTACCGGTTGGGACCCTCGCACTAATCAAAGCCCCACTGGGGCTTTGATTACCTCGCCTACGGCGCGGCCCGTGCTCCTTCAAATCCCGCGCGGAGACAAAAAAGAACCAGTACACGAATGTGTTAGCAGCATGCACCCTGTTAGACATTCCTAGCCGGTGGGACCCGCGGGCTAAACAAAGCCATACTATGGCTTTGTTTGCGGTGCTTCGCACCGCCGCCCTGTTCAAATCCCGCGCGGAGACAAAAAAGAACCAGTACACGAATGTGTTAGCAGCAT
>ENA-ORRO01001928-ORRO01001928.1-human-gut-metagenome-genome-assembly--contig:-NODE-1928-length-13745-cov-4.985391_pt1 | contig 13745 bp, 9 predicted proteins | sample MGYA00242176_ERZ509136 | MGnify/ENA primary metagenome ERZ509136 (study PRJEB26280, sample SAMEA2338644) | human gut metagenome | biome: human gut; feature: human-associated habitat; material: faeces... | reverse complement strand
ATTGAAGATGCCTGGAAAACATACAGCGAAACAGAAAACAAACGTACCGTTACCGTAGCTATCATCGATACCGGAATCGATACGACTCATTCAGACTTAAAAGATTCCATCTGGGTCAATGAAGATGAGATTCCCGGAGACAGCATTGACAATGACGGAAACGGCTATGTAGATGATGTAAATGGCTGGAATTTTGTTTCAAACAGCAATGAAATCTGCACAGGGGAAGAAGACAGTCACGGAACCCATGGTGCCGGTACTATTGCCGCCGCCTGGAACAATGGCGGCATCGCAGGCATTACAGACAGCACCCATGTTAAACTTATGGTATTAAAATCCTTAGGCGGTTCTGAAGGCAAAGGTTCCCCTGAAAGCGTCATCGAAGCCATAAAATATGCAGAAGCCAATGGTGCCGATATCTGCAACTTAAGCTTCGGTTCCAGTAACTGCACTCCCGAATTTGAAGCAGCCATCCGGGACTCCAAAATGCTTTTTGTAGTAGCTGCAGGAAATGGAAACCAGTACCAGATCGGTTATGACATTGATAAATCCCCTGTATACCCGGCAAGTCTTCCCTACGACAATGTAATTACCGTAGGCAATCTGCTTTTTAACGGCCATTTAGATGAAAGTTCCAACTATGGTGCCACTTCCGTAGACTTAGCAGCCCCCGGAACCTATATTTTAAGCACTATTCCCGGTGATTCCTATGCCTATATGAGCGGAACCTCCATGGCAGCCCCTATGGTAACAGGCGCAGCCGCCCTGATCTACTCTGCAAGAACTGACTTAAGCCTTCAGGACATAAAAACAGCTATTTTATCAACTGTACATAAACTGGCCCCGTTAAAAGGCAAAACAGCAACAGGCGGCATGCTGGATGTATCTGCCGCTATAAAATGGACAAAGAATTAACAGCTGCAACTACAGCCGCATAATCCCCGATCCGCTCTCCTAAAGCCGCCGGCACGATCTCACAGGCCGCCCGGTTCATGGGGAGCGCTTCTTTTTCCAGTTCTTCATACATGGTCTTATCTAAAAGATGGTGACTCCTGGCATAAACAGAACCTGCCACGATCTTTTCCGGATTTAAAAGGTCTATAAGGATAGCCAGACCTCTTCCAAAAACAGCGCCGCATCTGGCATACACTGCTAAAGCTCTCTCATCCCCGGCCTCAGCCCGTTCTGCCAGCTCCTTTGCGCTTCCTTCTGTGCCAAAATATCCGGCAAGCCTGCTGATACCTCCTCCAGAGCAGAAACCTTCCAGGCTACCTGCTTTTCCATATCCTTTTGGTCCCTCATTTTCCATACGTATGTGTCCTGCTTCCCCAGCCATACCGGTACTTCCCCGGTATAACTGTCCATTGAGGATAAGACCAGAACCAAGTCCTGTACCAAAAGTAAGAAAGATCATATTCTGGCAGCCTTTTCCTGCCCCGAACTTCCATTCTGCCAAAGCTCCTGCATCTGCATCATTTTCCATTTTCACAGGGATCCCCAGCTTCTCCTCAAGATATTCCACTACAGGCACCTGATCCCAGCCCTGAAGGTTCGGTGGCGATAATATCCACTTTCTGTCCGGGCTTAAGGGACCGCCACAGGAAATCCCCCCACAGATAACACAATTTTCACCCTCAGTTCCTGTTACCAGACCATATTTCTTTGCTATCATCAAAGCGTTTTCTGATAATTCATCAAGGACCTTTTTCCAGTTTCCCAGCGTTTTCATCTCATACCGCTCCAGAAAATCTACCTGGTCTCCTTTCACCTTTGCCAGGATCACTGCACATTTTGTGCCTCCAATATCAAATCCATACAGATACATACAGTCTCTCCCTTCTTCTATGATGTACTCTCGGAGTCTTTCCTGCACTTGCCTTTGCGAGAGTACATTATATGCAGCAATGAAAACAGCTCCGGCAGGCTGACATACCTGCCGGAGCATATTTTTCCTCACTTTGTTTCTTTAAACAGCCTGATTATTTAACTGCATCTAAGTTTAAGATAGAAACGCCAGTATCAATATATTCTGGAGCTACTTTTCCATCATTAATAGCAGTGATAGCTGCATACATGCCTTCATAACCCATGACATCAGGATTCTGAGCCATTGTACAGATCAGGGCACCATCTTTGATCAGCTGGATAACTGCATCAGACTTATCCATACCAGCTGCTACGATGTTGTTTCCATCTTCTGCAACTGCGTTGCCAACACCAACACAGGAGCCTTCATTTGCACCAAACAGTGCTACACAGCCCTGGGAAATAAAGTTAGCTGCTGCGTCTTTGGATCTTGCTGCATCGCCATCTGCATACTGTGTTTCAAGGATCTCAAAAGCGGTTCCTTCAAATGCAGAACGGAAGCCTTCATCACGGTCTACAGTAGAAGTAGTTGCTGCGTTTACAGAAACGATACCAATCTTGCCTTCTTTAACTCCCTTAGCTTCCAGAGCTGCCAGAACCTGCTCACCAGCAGTCTTTCCTGCTGCACGGTTGTCTGTTCCTAACTTCTGTACGCAAGGATAATTTGCGAAAGAGTCAACCTGAACGATCTTAACACCAGCCTGATCTGCTTCTTCCAGAGCTGCTGTGATAGCGTCAGGGCCATTTGCAGCTACCAGGATAGCAGTTGCGCCATCAGCTACTGCATTGTTTACACACTCGATCTGTTTTGCATCATCTTTTACATCTGGAGCGATCCACTTGTAATCACAGCCAAGCTCTTCTGCTGCCTGCTTGCAGCCCTTGTCCATGTTTACCCAGTGCTGGTCCATAGAGTCAATGGTAATAAGAACTACCTTCTGTCCTTTTCCATCTCCGGCCTTTGCAATGTCTCCTGTTTCCCCGGACAGCATATCATTGCCAGCAGCCTCTTCTTTCTTCTCTTCTGCTTTTGTTTCCTCAGCCTTGCTTTCTTCCTTCTTCTCCTCTGCAGTTGTTTCAGCTGTTGTAGCTGCTGCAGTTGTCTCCTTTGGAGCAGATGAGCAGCCTGCTAATAATGCAGAACCAAGTGCTGCCGCCAGAATCATTGAAATCGCTTTTTTCCTCATAATACTATACCTTTCCTTTCTTTATTGTGAAAGCATTTTTATGCTTTACCTTCGCCTTTGATTTTGTTATTTTTTAGTTATTTTTATGTTTTTTGCTCTTGCCTCTGCCGCTTCTTACGATTACGTCCATAAGTACTGCAACAACTACGATAATACCGATCACGATATTTCTGATAGCAACCGGTGCTCCTGCAAACTGAAGACCATTCTGTAAAACACCCCAGATACCGGAACCGATCACAGTACCAAGTAAAATACCGGAACCACCTAATGTAGATACGCCGCCGATTACAGAAGCTGCTACTGCATACATTTCATAAGATGTACCAGCATCCATAGTACCTGTACCAGTTGAAGCACAGGTGATCAGACCTGTTATGCAGGCACAGAAAGCAGCTACAACGTAAACATAGATAACTGTATTGTCTACATTAACACCGGAAAGTCTTGCTGCATCAATATTACTTCCTGTTGCGTAAATATGACGGCCGGTTCTGGTACAGCTCATTATGTAGTTAAAGATGAACCAGATCACCAAAGCGATCCAGAAAGCACTGAAGATACCTAATATCTTACCACTGTAGAAGAAGGTACGGAAACCTTTTGCAGCTTCACCAATGGAGTCTGTATTGTAATTACCATTGACGATCTGTGCAATACCTCTTGCAATTGTCATTGTACCTAAGGTTGCGATGAAAGGTGGCAGCTTGCATTTTGATACCAGAATGCCATTTACATAACCAACTAACAGGCACACAACCAATGTGATAACCATTGCAACCCACGGATTCATTCCATGACACATTAGGGTTGCTGAGATCATACAACTCATACCTACTACAGAACCAATAGAAAGATCGATATTTCCTGTAAATAATACATAGGACTGTCCTACGCCGATCAGAAGTGTAGGTGCGATCTGGCGCAGCAGGTTCGCTGTATTTCTGTAAGTAAAGAAATTAGGATTGATAAATCCAAACACCAGACATAAAACGATCAGACCTATTGTTACGGTTATAACCTGTCCCATTCCCCTCTGGGAAAGGAAACGCCCCAGTACACCGGGCTTTTTATCACTTGAACTACTCATATTGTCCCTCCTTGATGAGATTAAATCCAAAATTCGTTATAACGCTGTTTTCTGTTCAAACTGCGTTGCCTTAGTTAAGATCATATCCTGGGTGGCCTCTTCTGCTGAAAGTTCTCCGGTAATACGGCCATCACACATAACAATAATGCGGTCACTCATTCCCATTACCTCTGGCATTTCAGAAGAAACAAACATAACACCAATGCCATTTTGCTTCAGCTGATTCATCAGGTTATAGATCTCTACCTTGGCAGCTACATCAATACCTCTGGTAGGCTCATCAAAGATAACAACTCTTGAATTTCTGGCCAGCCACTTGGCAACTACCACTTTCTGCTGATTTCCTCCTGAAAGGCTTCCTGCATCTACCTGTGCGTTAGGAAGCTTGATCTTCAGGGCTTTTACAGCATTATCAACCATTGCTTTTTCTTTTTTCCGGTTTACAGTCCCCACTGGACCTTCACAAAGTATATCCAGATTCGGAAGGGCAATATTATCTGCAATACTAAGTCTTGTACAGAGACCGTCTTTTTTTCTGTCCTCAGGTGCCAGTACCAGACCTGCTTTAATGGAATCTGCCGGACAGCTGATTTTTACCTCTTTTCCATCAATAAAGATCTCTCCGCTTTCTTTCGGATCAATACCGAAGATCGCACGGGTTGTTTCTGTACGTCCTGCACCCATCAGTCCTGCAATTCCTACGATCTCACCTTCATATAATTCCAGATTAATGTCCCGGACCATTCTTCCTGCATTCAGATGCTTTACTTCCAGGATCTTTTTGCCTTTTTCACAGGACACTCTTGGGAATTTCTCCTTGATCTCATGTCCTACCATGTTGGCAATGATCTCATCCATCCTGTTAATATCATACGGCATCTGGGTAATGTATTTTCCATCGCGCATGATGATAACACGGTCTACAATGTGCTGCAGTTCCTCCAGACGGTGGGATATGTAGATAATACCGATACCCTCCGACTTTAACTGGTGGATGATCTTAAACAGCTCATCGATCTCCTTGGATGTAAGTGCTGAAGTAGGTTCATCCATGATCAATACTTTGGCATTCTGTGAAAGTGCCTTTGCGATCTCCACCATCTGCTGTTTGGATACAGCCAGTTCACTGACCTGTTCCCTTGGATCAATATCAATATTTAACTTATGAAGGATCTCTTTTGTTTCCTGGTTCATACGTTCATTGTCCAGACGGCCATTTTTTATCAGTTCCCGTCCCAGGAAAATATTCTCCGCCACACTTAAATGAGTACACATATTTAATTCCTGATGGATAATGGACACACCTGCATTTTTTGCCTTATTTGCATCCCACTCACCGATCTTGTTCCCAAACAGGATGATCTCTCCATCATCTCTCTGATAAACACCTGAAAGGATCTTCATCAGTGTTGACTTACCTGCACCGTTTTCCCCCAACAGTGCCAGCACCTCTCCAGCATACAGGTCCAGTTTTACATTATCCAAGGCCTTTACACCGGGAAACTCTTTCATAATGCCTGTCATTCGGACCAGTTCTTTCCCCACAGGCACCTCTGCCTTCTTTTCTCCCATATTTGCTTCCTTTCAAAGATGCTTTGCGACTGCGCTGACATTATTCCGTCAGTGATTCGATCCTCAGACAGCACTCCATCATAGCACGGTCTGTATGATAAATACATTTCCACTGATTTCCGGTATCATCGATCACCGGTGTTCCATCTGCTAAAAGCAACTGTCTGGACTCTCCAACCTCCGGATTATAGAAATATTTTTTATCAAATTCCCATAACTTTATGAAGGTATCCAGATATCTCTCATCCTCAGTAGCCTGATAGGAATCAAGGAAACCTGTCAGTGACTCAAAGTTCTGCCACCATTCTTTATCTGTTACAACAATACGGCCATCGTGCATTCCATCTCTGTAAATACCGCCGTGGATATTGTCCCAGCCATTTGCCAGTGTGTAATCTGCAAATTTTCTGGTAAATTCTCTGGCAGGCGGAAGTCCCAGCACTTCATATGCACGGTTCAACAGCCAGATCAGTTCAATATTGTGTCCATAAGAAGTAGTATCTAATGGATTTTTGTTAGCACTTTCCGGATCTCTGTCATAATTCCAGGTTCTGCGAATGGAAATAGCAGGCTTTGGTGTAAAATCAATACTAAACTGATTTCTTCCACACCAGAAATCATAATCAACCATGTGTTCTAACACAATATCAATGATTTCCTGAAGAGCTCTCTTATGTACTTCCTTGTGGGTTGCCTCATAAAGAGTTGTATATGCTTCCATAGTGTGCATGTGAATATCCAGGGATTTCAGGTCTCCTCCATAAACTCCGGCACTTTCCAGTGTCCAGTCCTCTTTGAAGTTCTCAAAATAGCCGCCGTAGAAAGTGTCTGCTGCATATTTTTTCAGAGCATCAAAGGTTTTTTCCGCATATTCGATACCTCGCTCATCACCGGTAGCCATATAATGTTCAGCTAACGCATAGATTGCAAAGGTCTGTCCGTAAACCAGTTTCCCATTATCCAGGACATTTCCCTTCCGGTCTGTTACCCATGCCCAGCCGGTGTTTTTCTTATCCCAGAATTTATCAATGAAGAAATCTACACCCTGTTTTGCTGCTTCTTTGCATTTTTCTTCCCAGCCATAACGTTTTGCCAGGCCATTGCGAAGAAGTGCCGAAAATCCCCAGATCATACGTGTCTGGGTTACGATCATTTTATCCTCAGGAGTTAATACTGCCAATTCCTTCATCAGCTTTCCTTTGGAATCAAAGCATACCAGATAACCGCCGTATTCTTTATCGATTCCATTTTCAAGCCAAAATGGAACGCTTTCCTTCATAAAGCCTTCCATCTCTTTTTTTACTGTAAGGAGTTTTTCTCTCATTAACTGTTCCATTATCATTTACCCCTCCTGTTCTTTTATTAAGAAAATTATAACAGAACAGGAGGAATTAACAAGGGGACACTTTTTAGAATAGGGTAGACATTTTTCAGAATAATGCAGACATCTATCAAAAAAGTCTGCTGGTGATCCCGTACTCCTGTGGCTCTAACAGTACGGAAAAACTTCCGTCTTTTACGATCCCGATATGGTCTGATATATATACGCAATCTGTAAGATAGCCGGTCAAAAGCAGAATAGATACTCCTGCTGCCTTCAGTTCCTGCATCCGTTTTAAAATATAGGTACGGCAATGCATATCCCCATAAGCAAAAGGCTTTTTTACCACCAGGATCTTAGGATGGAACAGGCTTATTTTATTATAGATCAGCCCATATTTTTCCTTTAAAGAAAGGGAAGCAATATATTTTGTGTCAATGACATCTCCTGCTTCCCCATAATATTCACTGCGCACACTGTTAATATATGACTGCTTTAAAATGCTTTTCTTTAATTTACGGTCCAGTAAAAAGGTAAGGTTTTCCAGATAGGACATTTCCGAAAAAAGGAAAGACTGCGCTGGATTATCATCTAAAACGATCATTCCCCGGTCCAGGCTGCTTTTTACTTTTTTTTCCATTTTTTTGTGTGAGCAGAAAATATCTCCCTCATAGTCCACGTATTCCCCTGCAAGGATCCCGGTCAGCCGGTCCATGATCTGGTCACCTGAATCCAAAAGCGTAATGCATTCCCCAGGCTTAATTCCCAGACTCAGGTTATGTATGTCCCCATCTGTAATGTTTTTTAGCTCCAGCATATATCCCTGATCCACTTTCGGCTTAAATACTGTATTTTCTTTAAAATAATAAATATAGGGAGCTATAGCCTCTTCCCTGAATTCCTCTGGTTCAAATAATTTTTTTATCCTTCCTCTGGAAAACAGGGCGATCCTGTCGCAGATCTTAAACATGATCCAGTGATGATAGCAGAAATACAGCGTAGAGATCCCCATGCTCTGCATTTTTCTTAAAAGCTGGTGAAACTGCGGGAAATCTGCCTGACCGATCAGTTTTTCCGGATACAGCACCACTAAAAGCTTGCTTCCCATTAAATAGGCCTTGGCGATCTCCACCATGATCCGCTCCATGGTAGTAAGCCTTTCCACCCTTTTATTCAGATCCAGATCCATGGAAAGCTGTTTTAAGACTCTGTCTGCCTGTTCTCTTAAAACCCATTCATTGATCACCTGTTTCTTAAATCCTGGGCGCATAACAAACAGGTTATCCGTTATAGACAGATTATTGATCAGAGAGCTTTTCTGGTCGATCTGGTAAATACGGTTAGATGTTTCCTCCTGATTTAAATAACTGTTTACCAGTTTGCCACCCATATACACTCTTCCTGCATCAATAGGATGGTTCTTTGCCGTCAGTTCGATCAGTTCTTTGATCCCCCGGTCATTAACAGAAAGCAACCCTACGATCTCACCTGCAGTCATATAAAAACTGAAATTATCCAAATAAACAGCCCCGTCTTTTTTGCAGGTCACATTTTCAAAACGAAGTATTTCCTGTTTCATAGCTGCCTCCTGTTTATCAGCATGTTCGTTACATCAATTCCTTACGACCGGAAGTGTGATCTCCACATCCGTTCCCACATCCGGCTGGCTGTAGATATAAATACCATATTCTTCCCCAAACAAAAGCTTAATACGGTTATTTACATTTTTAACTGCAATTCCGCCTTTTTTACCGGTTTCCCCGTTGTTTTTCTCCTCCAGTCTCAGGGCTCTCAGCTGTTCATTCATAACCTTCACCTGACCTTTTTCAATGCCTACACCATCATCTGAAATCATAATGATCAGATGGCTGTCTGTCACAGTGACCTTAATATCCAGATGACCTGTTCCAATCTTGCGCTCCAGTCCATGATAAATGGAATTTTCCACGATCGGCTGCAAAGTCAGCTTGGGAAGCTGGCACATAAGCGCTTCCTCTTCATCCTCACAGTCATAGCGGATCCTCAGATCCAGCTTGCTGCCAAAACGAAACTGTTGGATATAATAATAATTTTCCACATTTGCCAGTTCTTCTTCCAATGTGACCAGGTTATTTACCTGGGAAATGGTATAACGGAAGTAAGTTGCCAGTGCCTCCGTCATCTCCGCAATAGAATCCACCCCTGCGATCAGCGCCTCTGCCCGGATGCCTTCCAGAGTATTATAAAGAAAATGGGGATTGATCTGATTCTGTAATGCCAGATATTCCGATTTTTTCTTAGATACAGTGATCAGCTCGCTTTTGTCTAACAGGGCATAAAAACGACGCAGCATATTCTGCTCTTCCTCATTTAAAAGATAAGGCATATGGTAAATATCCTCATAACTGTCCCCTCTGGCAAAAGCCGCCTTTATCCGGCTGTTCACTTTTAAAGGCCGGTAGATCAGCTGATAAGCGGCATAAAGCAGGATAACATAAAGCACTCCTAAAAACAAAATAAACCACTTCATTTTCTCCGTCTTCCAATCCTGAAGGAACAGGATAAACAACAGACTGATATGAAAAATCAAAAAAATCGCTGCACCCCAACGTATACGGTCAAAAAGATAACTTTCTTTATTCATGAATAGATCTTCCTGTACTCTCCCGGCTTCAGTCCGGTATATTTTATAAAACATTTCGTGAAATATTTCACATCTGCATAGCCTACCTTTTCGCAGATCACATTCATTCCCTCATTTCCGGAAACCAGCAGTTTTTTCGCTGCATCCATACGCACTGACTGCAAAAATTCCAGAAAAGTTACCCCTGTTTCTTTCTTAAAAAGCGTGCTGAAATATCCAGGAGCAAATCCAGCCATCTCACTTACTTCTTCTAAGGTAAGCGAGCGGCTGTAATTTTCTTCTATGTACTGCTTTGCCTGCCGTATGGGCCGGTTATCTTCTGCTTTCTTCGCTTCAGAAGCTTTTTGCAGAGATCTTCCTATCGTCCCTCCTAAAAGGCGGAACAGTTCTTCTATATCTGCACATTCCCCTGCGTCTTTGCTGAATTCTTCCACAAATTTAGCTTCACTGTCCACACGGATCCCCCTGCTCTTCATGCAAAACAGATAATGATTGCAGGCCTCCTTGGTCATCTGCAGGATCTCATAACCGGTGATCCCCGGATAGTTCTTTAATACATCCCGCAAACCTTCAATAGTCCGCCTTGTCTCTACTACGTTTAAAGCTTCCACTGCCCGTTCCATTTCCCTGTTAAAACGGTAAAATGCCTCACTGTTTATAAAATCAGATGTTTTTCTCTGTTGTGCTTCATCCATTTCCAGCATCCGTCCGGTTCCTAAAAGAAGCCTCTGCTTTATCATAAATACAGCATCCAGAAAAGACTTCCTGATACCGTCTGCTGTTTCTACCATGCTTCCCATTCCTATGGTAACACTCATTCCATTTAAAATACTTTCCTGGGCTTTCAGTTCATCCAGCATCTGGCGCACATTTTTACTTTCTTCTTCCCCGAAATTCAACAAAAGATAAAAGGTAGAGCACTCTGCATAAACCTCATGGTCAAAACATACCGGTTCCAGATACTGTAACGCCAGGCCTGCTGCCTTGTCTGCCAGGAAGGAAATACAGCTGTCATTGTGGTTTACATGGTCAAATTTGATGGCTGCAACCTGGAATACTCCCTCGCGGAAATGAAAATGATACTGATTGTTCAGTTCTTTCAGGCTGATAATATTTTCCCGCTCCCGGTCTCCGTAGATCATGCGGGAAATAAAACTGGTACGCAGCTTTCCGGCATCATTTTTTAAGGCAAGGCGGACTCTTTCTTCAAAATTTAACTGTTCATTTTTCTCCCTGTAAATATCTGCGATCTTTTGTAAAGTATCCCGTAATTCCTCTTTTTTTATAGGCTTTAAGAGATAATTTCTCACACCATAACGGATCGCCGTCTGGGCATATTCAAAATGCCTGTATCCACTGATTATGATGATCTCTGTATCCGGCAGTTTTTCTTTTACTTTCCGGATCAGTTCCATCCCATCAATTCCAGGCATCCGTATGTCTGTGATCAGAATCTCCGGTTTACAGATTTCCGCCTGCTCTAATGCCTCAATACCATTAGAAGCAGTTGCCGCTATTTTTAACCCCATTTCTTCCCAGTTGATCAGCTTTATGATCAGCTGACAGATCTTTTCTTCATCATCTGCGATCAATACTTTCAGCATGTTCCCCCTCCTCATTGGACAAAACATCTTCTGGTATATCAGTGTACCATCTCCAACAGATTTACGCCAGATGCAGCGGCAAAAAACTAACACAAAAAACGCGCCCCATAAAGGGACGCGTTCCATACTTATCTTATTCCGGATATACCAAAATTACACTGGATAAGCCTTATTCTCTTTATCAGCTACAGTAGCATCTACTTTCTTCTGCTGAGCTTCTCTGTACTGGAAGAACTCCTTGGCAACATTTGGGAACAGGGCGTAGCTTAATACGTCCTCATCCTGCTGCTTCCACTGAGCGCATTCCTTCTCGAACTGAGGCATCTGAGGTGCAATTAAATCTGCAGGTCTGCAGGTAATTGGAGTCTCATCGCCGATGATCTTTTTCTGTACTTCTGGATTAAATGGCTTAACAGTCTGGCCAAATTCACCAAGCATGATCTTCTTGGATTCCTTTGGAACCATCTTGTAGCGCTCACCCATTAATACGTTAAGAACTGCCTGGGTACCAACGATCTGGGAAGAAGGTGTAACCAGAGGCGGCTCACCAAAGTCTTTACGTACTCTCGGGATCTCCTCCAGAACCTGCTGGTACTTGTCTTCCTGTCCAGCTTCCTTTAACTGGCTAACCAGGTTGGAAAGCATACCGCCAGGTACCTGATACTGCAGAGTCTTGATATTTACGCCTAATACCTTTGGATTTAACAGTCCGGTCTTTAATGCTTCCTCGCGGATCGGCTGGAAGTGAGCAGCGATCTCGCCTAAAAGCTTCTGATCGTATCCTGTATCGTATGGAGTACCGCGGAAGGTCTCTACCATAACTTCAGTTGCTGGCTGGCTGGTACCAAGTGCCAGTGGAGACATTGCACAGTCAATGATATCACAGCCTGCTTCTACAGCCTTCATATAGGTCATGGAAGCAACACCGGAAGTATAGTGGGTGTGCAGGTCGATCGGAAGTGTGGTTCCTTCCTTCAGGGCCTTAACTAACTCAGTAGCCTTGTATGGAGTCAACAGACCTGCCATATCCTTGATACACAGGGAATCAGCTCCCATGTCTTCAATTCTCTTAGCAATGTCTCTCCAGTAATCCAGAGTATAAGCATCACCTAAGGTGTAGCACAGTGCGATCTGAGCATGTCCTTTTTCCTTCTTTGTTGCCTTTACAGCAGTCTCCAGGTTACGGATATCGTTTAAGCAGTCGAAAATACGAATGATATCAATACCATTTGCAATAGACTTCTGCACGAAATACTCAACTACATCATCTGCGTAGTGGTTGTATCCCAGAATGTTCTGTCCACGGAACAGCATCTGCAGCTTTGTATTCTTAAAGCCGTCTCTTAACTTTCTTAAACGCTCCCATGGATCTTCTTTTAAGAAACGCAGGCAGGCATCAAATGTAGCGCCTCCCCAGCACTCTACTGCGTGGTAGCCAACTTTATCCATCTTGTCTACGATCGGCAGCATCTGCTCTGTAGTCATTCTGGTAGCAAGTAAAGACTGATGAGCGTCACGAAGGACGGTTTCCACGATCTTTACTGGCTTCTTCTCTATCTCTGCCATAGTTTAAATCCTCCTTATAGGCACCCGGTCTGCAAACAGCACCGGGTGCAGTAAATGTTGGTTTTTATACACCGAAAATTGCCATAAAGGTACCGGCTGCTACTGCAGTACCGATAACACCTGCAACGTTTGGTCCCATTGCATGCATCAGCAGGAAGTTGGTAGGATCATATTCAGCACCAACCTTCTGGGATACACGGGCTGCCATAGGAACTGCGGATACACCTGCAGAACCGATCAGTGGGTTGATCTTTCCGCCAGTTACCTTGCATAAGATCTTTCCTAAGAGAACGCCTCCGATGGTTCCCACACAGAATGCTACCAGACCTAAAATAACGATCTTGATAGTAGTTGCATTTAAGAATGCCTCTGCACTGGTGGTTGCACCTACAGAAGTACCAAGCAGGATAACAACGATGTACATCATTGCATTAGAAGCAGTCTCCTGAAGCTGTTTTACAACACCGCACTCACGGAACAGGTTACCTAACATCAGCATACCTACTAACGGAGCAGTAGATGGCAGGATCAGGCACACAACGATAGTAACGATGATCGGGAATAAGATCTTCTCCAGCTTGGATACAGAACGAAGCTGGGACATTTTGATCTTACGCTCCTTATCAGTAGTAAGAAGCTTCATAAATGGCGGCTGGATGATCGGAACCAGAGCCATATAAGAATAAGCTGCAACAGCGATCGGTCCCATGATCTGGGTCTGTCCTAACTTACTGCAAAGGAACAGGGAAGTAGGGCCGTCTGCACCACCGATAATGGAGATACAAGCTGCTTCTTTTCCTGAAAATCCTAATAAGATTGCAAAGAAATATGCAGAGTAAATACCTAACTGAGCTGCTGCACCCATCAGGAAACTGATCGGGTTTGCGATCAGCGGACCGAAGTCTGTCATCGCACC
>ENA-ORRO01001925-ORRO01001925.1-human-gut-metagenome-genome-assembly--contig:-NODE-1925-length-13752-cov-3.442652_pt1 | contig 13752 bp, 8 predicted proteins | sample MGYA00242176_ERZ509136 | MGnify/ENA primary metagenome ERZ509136 (study PRJEB26280, sample SAMEA2338644) | human gut metagenome | biome: human gut; feature: human-associated habitat; material: faeces... | reverse complement strand
GAAATAATTATTTAACTTTAAATTTAAAGACATGAAAAGAAACTTGATGTTCAAGGTCCTACTAATGTTAATGGTAGGATGCTTCTTGTCCATAGACGCATTTGCCCAGCAAATGACTGTTAAAGGACTTGTAAAGGACACAACAGGCGAACCAATTATTGGAGCCAATGTTGTGGTGAAAGGAACAACCAATGGTACTATCACAGATTTTGACGGCAACTTCCAGTTAAATGCCAATAAAGGTGATATAATCGTTATTTCATTTATCGGATATCAGTCACAGGAGGTCCCCGCCGCCCCATCTCTAAACATTCTTTTGAAAGATGATTCGCAAATGTTGCAAGACGTTGTGGTTATCGGTTATGGTACGGTAAAAAAGAACGATGCCACCGGATCAGTGACTGCCATCAAAGCGGAAGAAAAGAACAAAGGTCTTACAGTCAGCCCTCAAGACATGATTGCCGGTAAAGTGGCAGGTGTCAATGTAGCCACATCGACAGGCCGGGTGGAGGTTCAGCCATCCGCATCCGTGGAGGTTCCTCTCTGACCGCCAGCAACGATCCGTTAATTGTAATTGACGGAGTAGTCATGAGTTCAGGTTCCGTAGAAGGCCTCTCGAATCCCCTGAGTTCGGTCAACCCCACCGACATAGAAAGTTTCACGGTATTAAAAGATGCGTCGGCAACCGCCATCTACGGTTCCCGTGCCTCTAATGGTGTAATCATCATTACTACCAAGAAAGGCAAGACAGGTTCTGTGAAGATAAACTATTCGGGCAATGTCTCTGTCAGCACCCGGAAAAATAAAATAGATGTCATGACAGGAGACGAATACCGCGATTTCATCATCAACAACCCCAACGCAACGGAAGCCATGATTACAGCCGTCAACCTTTATCCGGGAGTAAACACCGACTGGCAGGACGAAGTGATGAGAACCGCTGTTTCCACAGAACACAATATCAGTGCCTACGGTTCTGTCAAAGACTATCTTCCCTACCGTGTTTCTTTTGGTTATACCAATCAAAACGGTATCCTGAAGACCTCGAACTTTGAACGTTACACCGGAAGCGTTTCTTTGACTCCCAAATTCTTTGACGATCATTTGAACATGAACCTGAACGCCAAAGGCATTTACATCAAAAATCAGTTCGCTGACACCGGTGCCGTTGTGGGTGCAGTGTCTTTCGACCCCACCAAGCCCGTTAAGAATGACAACAATAAATTCGGCGGATACTTCACCTGGACTACGGATAATGACCCCAACGGTACAAAGGCATCCTCTGCCGGTGTCAACCCTGTATCCCTACTTGAGATGACAGACGACCAGTCAAAAGTCAAATCCTTCATCGGGAATGCCCAATTTGACTATAAAGTCCATTTTCTGCCCGACCTGCGTCTGAACCTGAATGTGGGCATGGACTATACCAAGAGTGACGGTGACAAATATGTTGATCCCAGCGCCCCCGGTTCGTATGGTGAAGACCCTCTGAAATCGGGCAGCAACTACCTTTACTTTTACGAAAGAAGAAATACCTTACTTGATTTCTATGCACAATACAGCAAGGATTTCGCCAAGCAGCACTTTGATGTCATGGCAGGTTATTCCTATCAGAAATATCATTATGAAAGCAACAAAGAGACATGGTATCTTTCAAGAAACGAAGAGAACTTCGGTGAAAAAACAAGCATGAACGGAGACCAGCAACCGGCTGAATCCCAATATGTCCTATTATCATTTTACGGACGTTTGAACTATACGGCATGGGACAAGTACCTGTTGACTTTCACTTTACGCGATGACGCCTCTTCACGTTTTGCCAAGAACAACCGTTGGGGATTATTCCCTTCCGTAGCCCTAGGATGGAAAATGAACGAAGAAGCTTTCTTGAAAAAGTTCAAGGATTTAAGTGAATTGAAACTTCGTTTGGGATGGGGTATCACCGGCCAGCAAGATATCCAGCAAGGTGATTATCCTTATATGTCTTTCTGGAGATACGGTCAAGGTGGTGCCATGTATCCCATCTATGATGAGTCAGGAAATGTAAAATGGGTGAATGTAGTATCACCTTCAGCTTCCAGCCCCGATTTGAAATGGGAGCAGACCACTACTTATAATGTAGGTATAGACTATGGGTTCTTTAACAACCGTATCAACGGTTCGGCCGATTTTTACATCCGCGATACAAAAGACCTGATCAATGCCGAAGTGAATGTTCCTGCAGGTACCGACTTTGCCGAATATGTGGTGGCCAATATCGGTTCATTGAAAAATACCGGTTTTGAATTTGCCATCAATGCAAAACCCATCGTTAGTTCTACATGGAACTGGGATTTAGGCTTCAATGTCGCTTGGAACAAAACTGAAATTACCAAACTGGACTACAATGACAACAGCGACTCACCGGGCAAACGCTTTGAATCGACCGGAGGTGATGGTGGCAAGACCATTAAAATACACAGCGTAGGCTATGCTCCCGGAACTTATTATGTATTTGAACAAGTATATGACAAGAATGGTAACCCGATGGAAGGAGTCTATGTTGACCGTAACGGTGATGGTGAAGTGACTGAAAAGGACTTATACCAGTATCATAAGCCCACCGCTGACGTGATTATGGGATTCAACTCCAAAGTATCATATAAGAACTGGGACTTCGGTTTTAACGGACGCGCCAGCATAGGGAACTATAACTACAACGGTATAGCAGCCAATGCCGCTATCGGCACCAGCGCCATTTTCAGCAACAGCGCTTTGTCCAATCAACCGAAAGCCGCATTCAATACCAATTTCCAAGAAAGACAGCGCCAGTCGGATTATTACATCCAAAACGCTTCTTTTTTGAAGATAGATAATATCACATTGGGATATTCCTTTGAGAATTTCCTCCAAGGAGCTAAATACCACGGTTTGTCGGGACGTCTGTATGCCACTGTACAAAATCCCATTACCATCACTCCGTATGACGGCCTCGATCCTGAAGTAGACGGAGGTATGGACCGCCAGGTATATCCTCGTCCTATCAGTGTATTGTTCGGTGTTAATATCAACTTTTAATAAAGAAACAGTATGAAATTCAATCTTAACATAAAAAAATACGTTTTCGTAGGAGCAGCCATTCTCTGCCTGTCCACATCCTCCTGCATAAATGATCTGGATCAAAATCCAATCATAGACAAAGGCCAGTCCGAAATTATCAATGAGTCAGACTGCCAGTCTTTCCTCGCCAAAATTTATAGCGGTTTCGGCTTGTCCGGCAATGTAGGACCTTCGGGAGGTGTTCAAGACCTTCAGGGTCCGGATCAGGGTTCTTTATGTTTCCTGCGCGGACTGCTGTCCCTTGAGCTATACCCTACCGATGAAGCCCTTTGGAACTGGAAAGACGAAGGTATAGTGGAACTCTGTACCAATAATTGGAACTATACCCTGTTCTACGCTTATACATTTTATCAAAGAGCCATGCTGAACATCCGGTATTGCAAAGAATTTCTAGACAATTATCCGGAAGACTGCGGAATACCTAATATCAAACAATTCAGAGATGAAGTCCGTGCCCTGCGAGCCATGAACTATTACTATCTGATTGATGTATATAGAAACCCGGGATGGGTATGGGATGACAGCCCCACTAATGACAAGTCCTGGAAACCATCCCAATTGGGAGCTAAAGAAATATTCGACAAAGTGGTAACCGAATTGAAAGATCTTTCAGAAAACAGTTCTCTGCCGGAGAAAGGTACGATGGGCACTTACGGGCGTATGACCAAACCTGTAGTCAATACCCTTTTGGCCAAGATGTACCTCAATGCCGAAGTATATACAGGTACACCCATGTACGACCAGGCAGTCTCTTATGCCAATAAAGTCATTCATGAAGGGGGTTTCGGATTGGAAAAGAATTACAGGAATCTGTTCTGCGGCGAGAATCATCTTTCCCCGTTGCATGGCAATGAGATTATTTTCGCCATTCCTTGCGATGGTGAAAATGCCAAAAGCTATGGAAACAGCATTATGGTCACAGCGGCAGCCTACGGTGGTTTGCTTAATCCCAAATGGTTGGGTATGGACGCCTCATGGACTTGTTTAAAGCCCTGTTCACAACTAGTCAAACAATTCGATTATTCACCGGTGGCAGGATACGACCACCACGGAAGCACCTTAAAGAAGGACAGTCGTTTTATATTCTTTGATGTAAAGGAATATGTGGATGGTGAAAACGGAGACAACTGCACAGAGCAAGGAGTGAAAACCCGTAGAGATGTAGTTCCTGTACTGACCGATTGGAACAGCGGCTATCTCTGCCACAAATTCACCAATCTGGGCTGGGATCAGAATGAAGTCACCCCTTCCGCATGGCCCGACACAGACTTCCCTCTGTTCCGACTGGCTGACATCTATTTAATTTATGCGGAATGTGCCGCACGACAAGCAACCGGAGCCGATGTCTCTACCGCTGTAGGTTATATCAACTTATTGCGCGAAAGAGCCAACGGTGACAAATCGGGCAATATCTCCGGTTCCGATCTGACTCTGGATTTCATTTTAGCGGAACGCTCCCGTGAACTATATTGGGAAGGTCAGCGCCGCTCGGATCTGATACGCTTCGGCAAATTCACTAAAGAATATGCCTGGGACTACAAAGGCGGCCCTCAAGAAGGTATAGCCAATATTGACAGCAAGTTCAATATCTATCCCATCAGCGATAAAGACTTGACAGCCAATCCGAACTTGGTTCAGAATCCGGGCTATGCCACACTAAAATAACAGTTTAACCTTATAAATTTGAGAAACAATGAAAAAGATGATATACTTATTCATCCTCGTATTCAGTTTGAGCACACTTGTAGCGTGCTCGGACGATGAGGGCACTCCTGTCTTCACAGAGCCGACCGAGTTTGTGCTTAATGTTCCTAAATACGCATCGGGCATCTATGATTTAAAGAACACAGCCACCATACAACTGACCTGTTCACAGCCCGATTATGGTTTCACAGCTGCCACGCGCTATACTGTAGAAATCGCTCTGGACCAGGCTTTTGAAAAGAATGCGACTCTGGACACCAAGTATTCAACAGCCAAAATGGAAGTGGACGCACAAGAAGTTGCTGTCGCTATTTCCAATTTATTAGGAGTAAATGAAGACGAGTTTCCCAAAGCCCCCATACCTTTGTATGTTCGTCTGACGGCTTCCGCCCTGACCGACAACAAATCCGAGATAGCAGGCAGCACCATCACCTCGAACATCATAGAATTGCCACAAGTTCTCCCCTATTATGCTTTGCCCGCAGTGACTCTGCCCACCAATCTATATCTCATCGGCAGTGTGTGCGACTGGGATTGGAGCAAATGTTATTCCATGATTCCGGTTCATTCCAACGAAGGTATGTTCTGGTCCATGCAATATCTGGGAGCCGATGCAGACGGGAATAAAGCCGCATTCAAACTGAATACAGCTACATCGTGGGACAACAATCAAGTAGGAATCCAGGGAGTGACCATCAGTGAAGCATCTAAAAAACTGGTGGATGCAGGAGGCGAAGATAACATTGAGATTGGTAATCCGGGATGGTATATAGTAGTCGTGAAAGTCACTCTCGAAGGACGGAATTATAAATACGCAGTCGATTTCTACAAGCCCGAAGTGTATCTGACCGGTGATACTTCCGGTGGCTGGGACTCATTCACAGAGGCCAATATGTTTACCGTTCCCGAGGGCAAAGGAGAATTCGTATCCCCCGCCTTCGTTGCATCCGGCGAAGTACGCATGTGTATCAAGTTAGCAGACATTGACTGGTGGAAAAGCGAATTTATTATTCTGGGAGGTAAGATAGAATATCGCGGTACCGGTGAAGACCAGGAACGCGCCATGGGAAATGCAGGTCAAAAAGCCTATCTGAACTTTATTGACAATAAAGGCGCCATCAAGTAAATCATCCCTTAAATTACAAGATTATGAAAAAAATTAATTTATATATGTTATTGATATTCATTGCAGCCCTGACGGGCTGCGATGACAACGTCAACGATCATTTCGCATTGCCACAGACCAACCCGCAAGAACCTGTACAAAACGTAGAAGGGTTCACCCTGTCTTTAGGAAGTTCATGCACAGCCCCGATCCTTTTCAAGGACTTGGATGATGCAACCCTGCTGGAAGTTGCCAAACTGACCGACCATCCGGAACTGACAGAAGGAGACACCATCAATCTGGAAGTGGAAGTTTCGAAAGATGAAACCTTTACCCAAGCAGTCCCCTTGCCCTGTAGCGTTAAAAACGGAACAGCCTCCGTCACTGCAGGAGAGCTGGAAGAGGTTGTAAAAGAGATCTATGGCAAAGCTCCCTATGCACGGACAATCTATGCACGCGCGACAATCTATATCGTAAGCCACACCTCAGCAATAGCCCTTCCGGAAAAAATAACACTGGGAAAAATTGAAGCGACTCCCGAAGCTTTGTTCATCGACACCGCCTATTACTTGATAGGGGATGTAAATAAATGGAATTCCGAAGCATTGATAAAATTCGGTCATAGCGGAAAAGATGTATATGAAGATCCGGTTTTCAGCATGATTGTGGAAATGCCCAAGGATGAATGTTACTGGAAGATTATTCCACAAAGCAATGTAGATGGCGGAGATATTTGGGCACCGGGGGCACTGGGCGTAGCCACAAACGGTGACGACTCTGAGAGCGGCCTGTTAGTGACAGAAAACCCGCAAGCCGGAAAAATCCCTGCCAAAGGATGGGTGAAAATCACCTTGAACATGCTGGAATATACCTATAAGATAGAAGCATTGGGAAATATCAGCCCGTTCCTTTACGTTCCGGGCGGACACCAAGGATGGAAACCAGAGACGGCGCCTTATCTTTATTCTACGGATATGACTCATTATGACGGCTATATCTATATGGATGCGGATAACACATTTAAACTTACCTCACAGAAAGACTGGGACGGTACAAACTATGGCTATGCCAGTGATACCGAACTGAGCACCGATGGAGGAGCCGGAAACCTGAGTGTCACAGAAACCGGATTTTATCGTATAGAAGCCAACCTGTCCACCTTGACTTATAAATTCAGTAAAACCGAATGGGGAATAATAGGCGACGCGACCCAAGGAGGATGGGACAATTCAACCCCCATGACACTGAATGCGGAAACCGGTGAATGGAGTATAACAACCGAACTGGCAGCCGGAAACTATAAATTCCGCGCCAATAACAAATGGGATATTAATCTGGGTGGAGACTTGAACCATCTGACTTATGGAGGAGACAATATCACTACCGAAGCTGGTACTTATGTCATTACTCTAAAATTAGGAGACGCAAGCAACTATCATGCCACTGTAGTCAAACGCTAAATAATTGATCCGAAAAGACATCAAGCACCTACCGTTTATCCGATGGTGCCTGATGTCTTTTTTCATTTTACCCCTTAAATAACAAGATTATGAAAAAATATACTTTTCTTTTTTTCCTAGGACTCGTTGCGAGTTTATTCACTGCCTGTTCCGATGACGATAACTTGACCGATTCCATCACTCCGGCTCCTGAAAGTGAGAACTTCTTTGCCAATGGAATGACATTCGCCTCACAACCCGGAGTAAGAAGCATCACTTTTACAGCCGGCAGAGCCTGGCAGGCTGCACTGGATGAACCTGGAGCAAACAACTGGTGCATCGTAACTCCGACCCGGGGAGAAGCCGGAACTGTTACTGTCAGCATCACCGTCAATGAAAACGAAAGCGATGACACCCGGAATGTCCATCTGAACCTGATAGCGGGAAGCGCACAAAAATCGTTCACCATCTCCCAAACCCCCAAACCCATTGTCATACCCGAAGGACTCAGCTATTCTTTGGAAGAGCCTGATGCCGACCGACCGCTGACCATCTACTACAGAGCCGCCAGCTCTTCTCTCCTATATAACTATCAGGGAACAGTATATGCACATACAGGCATTATCTGTGAAGGCTCTTGGTCATACGTACAAAGTGAATGGAATGAAAACACGGACAAGTGTAAAATGTCCAAACTGGATAATAATGTATGGACGCTTACCTTATCTCCGTCCATCCGCCAATGGTACAGTTCAGAAAAGACCCCAGTCAAAAAATTAGGATTCGTACTCCGCAACGAAGATGGAAGTCTGCAAACCGAAGACCTCTTTATACCTGTCACAGACAATACTTACCAAGAATTTGTTCCGGCCTCTATCAAGAAAGGAACGTTGCCTGAAAATGTAGCAGAAGGCATCAACATTATAGACAACTCTACAGTCACCCTCGTCCTTTACGATAAAGACACGGACGGGAACCATAAAGATTTCGCCCATGTGGTAGGTGATTTCAATCATTGGCAACTTAGCAACGAAGACAATTGCCAGATGTATCGCGATGATGCCAGCGGTTGCTGGTGGATCACTCTCAGAAATCTGGATGCAAACAAAGAATATGCCTTCCAATATTATGTAGGTACCAGAAATGGTGAAACCATCCGTCTGGGAGACGCCTATTGCGAAAAGATACTCGATCCTGATAATGACTCCTATATATCCTCTTCCACTTATCCGGATAACAAAAGTTATCCCGAAGGAGGAAAAGGAATCGTATCCGTTTTCAAGATACAGCAGGATAACTACCGCTGGTCAGTATCTGACTTCAAGGTACCCAATCCGGAACAACTAGTCATTTATGAGATGCTTCTCCGTGATTTCACGGCAAGTAATGACCTCAATGGAGCCATGCAAAAACTGGATTATTTGAAATCACTGGGTGTTAATGCCATTGAATTAATGCCTGTCCAGGAATTTGACGGCAACGATAGCTGGGGATATAATCCATGCTTCTTCTTTGCTCTGGACAAAGCGTATGGAACAAAGAAAATGTACAAAGACTTCATTGATGCGTGCCACAAGGCAGGAATGGCAGTTATTTTTGATGTAGTTTACAATCATGCAACCGGAAGTATGCCGTTTGCCAAATTGTACTGGAACAGCGCAAACAATAAGACAGCCCCAAACAATCCCTACTTTAACGTAGACGCACCTCACCCTTACAGCGTATTCCACGACTTCAATCATGAAAGTCCTTTGGTACGTAAATTCGTGAAACGCAATCTGCAATTCTTATTGAATGAATACCATATAGACGGATTCCGTTTCGACCTGACTAAAGGTTTTACACAAGCCGCATCAACCGAAAGTAGCGCTTCCAATTACGACAAGAGCCGCATCGAGATTCTGAAAGATTACCACGCAGCCATCAAAGAAGTGAAACCCGAGGCATACGTTATCCTGGAACATTTCTGTGATAGCAAAGAAGAAAAAGAACTGGCCGAAGACGGTATGCACTTATGGCGGAACATGAATAACGCCTATTGCCAGACCGCCATGGGTTGGAACGATGACAGCGCATTTGACGGACTGTACGAAAGTATCCCCGCATGGATAGGATTTATGGAAAGCCATGACGAAGAACGAGCCGCCTACAAGCAAACCCAATGGGGAGATGAAGCATTGAAAACAGACTTAACCACCCGTATGCGGCAACTTGAAGTGAACGCATCCTTCTTCTTCACTGTACCCGGCCCTAAAATGATCTGGCAGTTCGGAGAGATGGGATACGATGTTTCCATCGAAGAGAACGGCCGGACAGGAAAGAAACCGCTACACTGGGAATATCTGGAGAACAAAGACCGCAAGGCTTTACACGATAGTTATTCACGGCTGATAAAATTACGCAATGATAATCCCGAATTATTTACCAGCACCAGCCAATTCTCATGGGAAGTCGGTACAAGCAACTGGGGACAAGGAAGATTCATCACTTTATCTTCCACAACCAAGCACATGTTAGTTGCCGGAAACTTCAGCAAGACCGATGGAGCATATACCGTTACTTTCCCCGTTACAGGCAAATGGTATGATTATCTCACCGGTGATGAGGTTGAAGTGAAAGATGCAACTCAGAAAATGGAAATTCCGGCACACAGTTACCGTATTCTGACAACTTTCCCATGCCTCAACTAATTGTTGATCTTGGCGAGGCTGTCTGATAAGTTTTTTCACTACCATCGTGTTCCCTGTAGGGGCGGAATGCTTCTGTCTGATACCACAAAGAAGGTGTATCCGGGCAAATTCAACCCGCCCCTACAGCCAACGATCCGACGGTTACTGCAAGCACTGCTCTTACGTTCTGTCTAAAAAGAGTATCCTAAAGACACCCAGAACGTATTTCGGGCAAGGTATTCATGCCCTGCAAACAGCCATGCAAAATCCAGACGCACACCGGCATATTCCACTCCCGCTCCAGCAGTAGCATAACTGGCATCTCCTTTCTTCTTATCACCGCAATGATAACCACCACGCAACATCACCAGTTCCCTCCATGCATATTCCGCGCCGGCACTTACACTTAACGCCTGTACGTCGGCAGGTGAAAGTCTGTACCCCAAATCGGCAGTCAAAGTCAATTTATGCATTTGTAAAAAAGGCAGGTCAGCAGCACCTCCCACTTTAACCGTTGCAGGAAGAGCATCTTTAGAAGTCAGATAGTTTATTTTCGGTCCAAGATTACTCACATGAAGCCCGACCGACCAGCCGGCACCCTCCCAATCATTTATCTCGCACTTATACAATACTCCTAAATCAAACGCCACAGAACTTGCGCCACGGCTATTGCCTATCCTGCCCATATCCGAAAACAAGTATTTGAAAGTAGCGGAAACAGAAAAATTCTTTATAACCTCGTATGCATAACCAGCCTCCACGGCTATTTCTTTGGGATGTATGCCCGAAGCACCCTCCCCTGTTCCATCCATCTCCGGATAGCCGAAATAACGGAGACCTAACAGAATGGCATTACGCTGATTGATTTTGTAAAAACTACCCAGGCTATGAAGAGAGTATCCGGACTCATAGTCACGCATCCATGGAGAATAAGTATAAGCAACCCCACCTCTGCGCGTCACATCCGATAAAGCTGCCGCACCATTATGAAAAACGGCATGATCTCCTCCCGGAGCCGCCACACCGACTCCCCCCATGGCCGCGCTGCGCGCATCGGCTGGTATAGTCAGATAGTTTGCCGCTCCGGTATTGACAGGTCCGTAATCCTCCTGACCATAAGCCTTGGCAAAAGTTATGCCTATTATAAACAGACCTAATCCTATTCGTCTCATATTCTTTATTTTTTGGGATTAGTACTTGATAAATTTCTCTCTGATTTCCATCCCTTTAGCCTGATAGACTAAGGTATAATATCCGGCAGAGAGTTTGGTTATGTCCACAGCATGCAGGGATGCGGCTTCAAGTTTCAGATGAAGATCCAACACCTTGCTGCCGATGCCATTATACAAAATCAATTTCCCATTTCCGGACATACTACTGCTCACACTGAATATCAGCATATTATCAGTTATTTGATTGGATTTTAAGATAAAAGGATGAAGATTGGAGACATCGATCTCTAAAGCGGCGGCGGCATCCACACATCCGTGTCCTAACTGACCGGCATATCGCGGATTATATTCATCCAAGTCGTATGCACTCTGATAGAGAATCTCCTTCAAAGCCTCCGGTGTAAACCCTTTCTTGCCTACCCCATACTTCTCTATCACCAAGGCCGCTACACCACTGACCAGCGGGCACGCCATCGATGTACCAGCCAAGTATTCATAATTATTGGATCGTTCCGTAGTCGTGCTCCAAATCCGTCCGTCTCCATCCAACGATCCGCCGGGAGCAGAAATATCCGTATAAGTGCCATAATTGGAATAAGAAGCTTTCCTATAATCGGCCTCAATGGCTGCAACCGCAACAACCTTTTCATAATCAGCCGGTGCCGCTATCCTGGGATCGGACGTATTCGCATTACCTGATGCAAACAATACAATACCTCCCTTCATGGGACTTCCGTCAAGTTGCTCTCCTTTGTTATCACATCCGGCATATTTTATAAAGTAATCAATAGCTTCCTTATGTACAGGATTAATATACGAAGAAGCATTCCTTCCCGCCCTAGTGGCAGCGTATCCCCAGCTGTTCTGGCTGATGACAGCTCCATTATCAGCGCCATACTTAATCGCGGCGGCAATAAACGGATCAGAAGCTACTTCTCCTCCGATAGAGATAAGGCTTTTCAAAATCTGACAACTCATGAGTCTCACCCCACTGCCGGAAGTTCCGTCCCCCCCTGCAATGCTGCTGATACCTGTTCCATTATTATTTGTCGCACCGATAGTGCCCGCCACATGAGTCCCATGGCGGTGAGGAACCAAAGTCGCATTATCATCCACAAAATTATAACCATGTATGTCATCCACATATCCATTGCCATCATCGTCCATACCATTACCTGGTATCTCATCCGGATTCGTCCATAAATTATCCTGCAAATCAGGATGTTCCTGATTAATGCCTCCATCTACAACCGCTACAATGACAGCCGGATTCCCATTATATTGTTTCCACACATCAAACAAACGGATATCCGCACCCTTCTTCTGCCAAGACTCCGTACCGGGATTATCCAGATACCATTGTCTGGACAGATCCGGATCATTGAACAACCACTCTCCCGTCCGGACGCCATACAGGCTCCACGCTGTTTCCGGCGTTGCCCTGGATACAATCTTAGGAACAGGTACAGCCGTTTCAATACCATCCAGAAAAGCCACTTCGGTAGCAGCACGGGTGGCCGATGTCTCTTTAGAAAACCAGACATTATACCATAAATGAAGCCCCTCTTTACGGGTACGTTCTTCAAACTTGCCAGCATAAGGGAAAGTACGTTCCATTCTCTCGATTTTCAAAGAAGAAGCAGCCCGATCCAATACCTTGACTCCTGTCGTTACCGTGTTGCCTATGCTCCTTACCCGCACCTCTCCGGCTGGTTCTTCTTTCAATTTCACATAAATGCAACCCTGAAGCACCTCTTCTTCCGATAAATCAAAAACAGGCTGTTTCCCTTCCGGTTCATCTGGAACAGAAGAAAGTTCTTCTTGATGGCATGAGGCTATCAATATAGTCATCAGGAAAAAAAAGACGATCTTTTTCATTATACTATCTTGTGTTGTTAATTGAAGTATTTAATTATTTCACAAATATAGCGTATTTTCCCGATCTTACAATAAAAAAGAGGAAACCTCATCCTTAAGACTTTTCCTCCTATCAATTACTACGTTCTTCCACTGTGAGACGTACATCTTGCTATGGAAGGATGCAGTAGCTTTCTGTATAAAAGGTCTTGACCATACAGCAAAAACGCTTTAGCGTGCAGCATGAGGACAGTTGTGTGTATCAGAACACCGGAATAGAGTAAACCAACCCGATGGAGACGCGTTGGGTATCCGGACTCATGCCTCCCAAGGCCTGCGCACGCCGGGCCAAATGATGTCCTTTATATAAAAAATGGGCAAAGAGAAGCAGTTCGCTATTGCGCATCGGGAAATACTCCACACAAGCCTGCGCATTCCATGTCGTACGATAAAGCCCTTTCTCAAAATGCCCGTTTGTCTTATAAATACCAGCCCTCTCATAAGCGCCTTTCAGGTAAAGATTCCAATTAGGATGGATACGATAGTCAAAGTTCACCACGGTAGTAAAGTATTCCGCATGCTGCGCTGTAGACGGAGCCGACAGAACAGGGCCTTGCAAGTCACTGATAATTCCTTTGCTATCCAATCCTTCACGAGAATACATCAAATCAACATAAGCGATAACAGGACCTTTCTCATATATATTA
>ENA-ORRO01001917-ORRO01001917.1-human-gut-metagenome-genome-assembly--contig:-NODE-1917-length-13798-cov-24.330132_pt1 | contig 13798 bp, 10 predicted proteins | sample MGYA00242176_ERZ509136 | MGnify/ENA primary metagenome ERZ509136 (study PRJEB26280, sample SAMEA2338644) | human gut metagenome | biome: human gut; feature: human-associated habitat; material: faeces... | reverse complement strand
AAAGTAGGCTGATAAGGTCAGGTGATGGATGTGGACAGCGAAGAGTATTGGGCACGACGAATACCTGCCAGGCAGTACGGCCCCACCACTTCACCTGGACTGCCGTTCCATAATCGCCGGCAGCCTGTACGGGCCGGATAAGACAAAGGCAGGGACGCGGGCGGCACGGAATGACGCCGGGAAAACCGTGTATGTCCCGGCTGATATGAAGTATGAGGACTGGAAAGCCGTGTATGTCAATAAGTCTAAAACGCTGGAAGAATGACAGGAAGTTAAGAAAAATGCTATAATAAAAGAAAAACTGACAAAAGTTTTAGTGACGGCAGGCATTAAGTTTGAAATAGTTCACTATTCGCCTAAACCGATTGTTAGTGCAGATTTTGCTTTTGATGATACGCATATTAATCAAGAGCGCCAGCATGGGGTTACGTTGCCTGTTGCGCAGGACATAATCGACACGGCACTGTTTTCGCTAACTGGTTGGAAGGGGCGAAGTGAAAGGTACTATGCTATGCTCGGAGCCGTTTACGTTTTAGATGGGTGTATACGAACTGCGTTTTTAGAAAATGAGTTTGACGATAAAATTAAGGAGGCGCTGAGAAAATGGAAGGCAATCAAATCCGATGCCCCGTAGCTGGGCGAATGATAGATGATGCAGAATGCTTTGATGTTTACATGGTTGTTGAGGAAGGCGCCCCGCTTTGGTCAGCACCGCAGGATATAGTCAATAAGCCAGATTTTAGGAAACAATGTTTAGCATGCCAGCATCATCATGACTAGATATACAAGATGGGAAAATAATCGCTTGAGGTGGAGGAGTTCGTACAATTCGCACGCCGATGGTATGACGGGGGAAACCCGAGAGACGCAGGAGAAGTGTACGCTTGCCAGGTGATTATTTTCTCGTGAGAAAGCGTTTACTTTTTAGTGGGCGCTTTTTTCGTGGTAGAGCTGGTGAATTTCCTAGTTTTATTAGAGAAAAGATAGGTAATAAATTATGATTACACGCAATGACATAGAGCGAGATATTGATACTAGCCAATCATGCGCTACTTGGACCTACAAAGGTAAGGGATGTGGAATCGATCCTGTCGATGGGCACTATGTCATGTGGTATGGGTACGGGCAGCAGCCAGACTTAGTAGCCAAAGATTGGAATGCGCTTTTTAATACTATTTTTTTTGATGGGAAGACATTACAGGAAATCCTTCCGGATATTACTGATTATGAAGCCCCTTAATGTTTTTTAGCACTCACGATGTGGGTGCTTTTTTCATACCCAAATGGAGATGGCAGGTATGCAGTGTGTAACGGCAGATGAAGCGGTAACGCTCATTATTGCTAATGTGCAAAGTATCCGTGGTGAGCCGGTAGAGGATGCAGCTCTTACGATGTATGCAAATAAATTTGTCGGTTTTGTCCTGGATTATTGCAACCGGGAAGATTTACCTAAAACGCTGATCTATACAGCAACGGATTACATATCACAATGGCTGGAAGATAAAGCGAATGGAGGTCGTCAGGGTGCATTGAAGAGCCTGGAGCAGAATGATACAAAATTCCAATTTGCCGTGTCAGATATGACACAATCGGGAAGCCAGACCGATGCGGATCTGCAATCTTTTACAGCCCGTCTTGCACCGTATCGAAAAGTCAGGTGGCCCGTATGACGATGCCATGGAACCGATGTAAGATACCAGACGGGCCGCTTCTAAGACGGCCGATGTGATGGATACCCTGGTAAATTCAAATATCTGAGTTCAAGGGTGGACAACGTCACTTTTTTACATTTTTAGGTAAAAAAATAAAGCCGCATGGAAATGCCATAAACAGCACAACCATGCGGCTTTCGATTTGGCGGAGCGGGTGGGATTCGAACCCACGAGACCTTGCGGCCTAACTGATTTCGAGTCAGCCCCGTTATGACCACTTCGATACCGCTCCATAAGGTACTTTGCTAGTATATCATGGTATGCGCTATCCGTCAAGTTTTTTTGCATATCGATTTTTTACATCTCGGTTATGAGTAAATAGTTGACTTAGAGCGTACTTCAGGTGGTACAATGAAGATAACTTGTTTTAGGAGGGAATACTTATGGAAAAAGCAAAGGTATATTTTACGGATTTCCGCTGCCGGCCGGGCAAGAACAACCTGCAGAAACTGCAGAAGCTCTGCAAAAAAGCAGGCATTGAAAAAATCAATTTTGAAGGGAAATTCGTCGCCATCAAGATGCATTTCGGCGAACTGGGCTGTCTGGCTTCGCTGCGGCCGCAGTATGTCAAGGCCGTTGCCGATTTGGTCAAGGAATTGGGCGGCCGCCCGTTCCTGACGGACTGCAATACGCTGTATCCGGGCAGCCGTAAGCACGCACTGGAACACTTGGACTGTGCCAACCTCAATGGCTATAACACGGTTACGACAGGCTGTCAGATTATCATCGGCGACGGCTTGCGTGGTACCGATGAAGTGGAAGTGCCCGTCAAGAACGGTGAATACGTTGAAAAAGCGAAAATCGGCCGGGCCATTATGGATGCGGACGTCTTCATCAGCCTGGCTCACTTCAAAGGCCACGAAATGACGGGCTTCGGCGGCGCCATCAAGAATATCGGCATGGGCTGCGGCAGCCGTGCCGGCAAGATGGAACAACATTCGTCGGGCAAACCGAAAGTCGATGAAAGCAAGTGCAAGAACTGTCATCGTTGCGCTCAGGAATGTGGTTCTGACGCCATTACTTATGAAAATAACGTCGCCCATATCCACGAAGACCTGTGCAAAGGCTGCGGCCGTTGCATCGGCGCCTGTGCCTTCGACGCCATTGAAACCGTCGAATGGGATGCCAATGAAAAACTGGACCGCAAGATGGCCGAATACGCCCAGGCTGTCTGCCAGGATCGCCCGTGCTTCCACATCAATCTGGTCATGGACGTTTCGCCGAACTGCGACTGCCATGCTGAAAACGATGCGCCTATCCTGCCAGACATCGGCATGTTCGCTTCCTTTGACCCGGTTGCTCTCGATCAGGCCTGTGCCGATGCCTGCATGAAAGCAGCGCCTATGCCCAACAGCCAGTTGTCGGATAACCTGGCCAAACCTGATTGGCATCCCCATCATGACCACTTCCTCGACAGCAACCCCAACGTCGATTGGAAGACGACACTGGAACACGCTGAAAAAATCGGCTTAGGCACACGGGAATACGAACTCGTCCGTGTACGCTGATATATTGGCTTTGTAACGCTATACATATGCTTTAAAAAAGATCTCGCATGATAATGACTATGTCCATGCGAGGTCTTTTTTCAAAGCTGAATTATAAAATTTTCGTATGATAATGTATGAATAAAATAATATTTTATATGATATCTATATTATCTTATTATATAAAAACATTAATCAAATATAAAATCCATAAATCAGTTAATAACAATTAGTTTTATAATGTTATATAAATTTTATAAATACATGATATAATATGGCTATCTCCGTTTGCAATATGAAATGTAATCATAGAACAGTAGAATATGATTTAAATTTTTAAAAATAAGCCATGAAAACAGAAAAAAATGCGGGGGGGGGGTACAAGAAATTTTTAAGATTTCTATCGTTACTCCATCATCCCAGTTATATACAAAAATTGAACAATTTCTGCCTGCGACACAGAAGCGGAAGCTGGCCCATCTTGATTTGATTGATGGCAGTGCGGCTGATGCGGCGTATCGGATCCGGAAAAGTATCCAGGCCGGCCGGGATGCCGTCATTTTGTGGGACCCGATGGCTTCGGCTGTCGCCGCCACGTATCCGCAGCAACGAGTTTTTGTCGTCCAGCCCAGCGTCCTTGATTTGCTGAATAGCATCCGTCAGGTCCCTAAGGGGATGTCGTGCGGTGTCATCATTCCCTTTTCGCTGCGCGCCTATTATGATGATTTAGAGGTGCAGTTCAAGGCGATGGGGGTCACTTTTTATTGCCTGGCCTCGGATAGCGATGAGCGGGCGATGCAGACCGCCGTCCATCAGGCGGCACTTTCAGGCATCCAGTATGTCGTCGGGAGTGCCGGTATCGAAACGTATGCTCGTGGCGAAGGACTGGGCTGGATTCCCTTGCAGCCAGGATGGGGCGGCCTCGTGCGGGCTTTTTTCAAAGCCCTGTGGAGCCTGCGTCAATCCCGGATGGCCCCGGGAAGGACGATTTCACCGCGGTCCGGGATGATGGCCTATTATCATTTGGACGATATCATCGGTACTTCGCCTATGATGCAGCAAGTCAAACGGTTGGCCCGGATTTATGCCGCTACGGAATCGACCATCCTCATTACCGGTGAATCGGGGACGGGAAAAGAAATGATGGCCCAGGCTATCCACAATCTGAGCAGCCGGTGTCACGGGCCGTTCATCGCCATCAACTGTGGGGCCGTCTCAGAAAGCCTCTTAGAGAGTGAACTCTTTGGTTATACCGGCGGTTCCTTTACGGGAGCGCGCCGTGATGGCCGTGAAGGGCTCTTTGAAGCAGCAAATGGGGGAACCTTATTCCTCGACGAAATCGGAGATATGCCGTATAATTTGCAGAACCACTTGCTTCGGGTCTTGCAGGAACGCAGTGTCCGCCGCCTGGGTGCTCACAATGTCATTCCCATCGACGTCCGTATCATTGCCGCGACGAATAAGGATTTAGAACAGGCCGTCCAGGAGCACCACTTCCGGCTGGACCTCTATTACCGCCTGGCCGTCCTGCTCATCCACATGCCGCCCTTGCGCCAGCGCAGAGAGGATATGGCCGTCCTTGCCCGGACCCTGCTTCAGCGGTTCAATGAACAATACGGTCAGCCTCATGATTTGGGGCAGGACGTCCTCGATTATTTCCAGACCCTTCCCTGGCCGGGAAATGTCCGTCAGCTGGCCAATACCATCGAACGCCTGTCCTTGGTCGTCCGTGAGGAAAAGATTACCTTGCCCGACTTAGCCTGGGTCCTGCCCAATCCGCCCGTCGTGCCGGACAAGAATGTCCGCGACCGGAATCTCAAGGCCATGACGTATGATTACATTGAAAAACTGTACCAAGACGGTAAAAGCGTATCGGATATCGCCAAAGAACTCGGCATCAGCCGCTCGACGATTTACCGGATGCGGCAAAAATATCAAAATAAAAAGGATATGTAGCGCGAAATTAGCGAACATCATGCAAGATCCCTTTCTCCTATGTTTGAGGTAATGGTTTTTATATTTAAAGCCATCTGCTAACCACTAGCCACTAACCACTAATCACTTAAAAAGCTTGTCGCACATGCGGCAAGCTTTTTTACTATACCCTGTCTCAGTATAATATTTTTTGCCATAAAACTGTTGCATTTAGCAACAATATGACACTTTTATACGCGTTGCAAAACGAGGCTATAATGGCATAATAGACCCATCTATTTGTAATTCCCTCTATTTGGCACGAATATTTCATATATCTTATTATGAAATATATTCAAAGAGAGGGGATATCCTATGAATAAAATCTTTAAAGTTATTTGGAGTAAAGCAAGAAATTGTTATGTCGTCGTCTCAGAATTGGCCAAGAGCCATGACGATGGCCATGTACGCCGCAGCCGTAGCGGATGCTGTCGTAAAGCGGCTGTCCTGGCAGCATGGGTTCTTACCATGGGCGTTAATGGTGCGGCATTGGCAGCGGATATGCCCAAAACCTATACTAAAGATAATGTTGAATATACGCTTTCCCGTGTTTCCGGCTTGACAGGGGTTTATTACGATAGTGGCAAGACGAAATATGCGTTGATAACGTATAGCGATAATAATTATAATGATAAGACTACAAAAACGGTTACGATAAACGATATTGCAAAATATGACACCACAAGTACTCATGACTATAGTGTAAGTCCTTCAGGAGAAAAAAGTACAGATGGTGGTGCCATTATTGATTCTAATTATACCAATACAGGGGCTATAGGTACTGGCGCTCTTGCTGCGGGCGTTAATGCATTGGCAGCGGGTACAAATTCGGTCGCAATTGGCACGGGAGCAACGGCGGCAGGAAATGGTGCAACAGTTATTGGTCAATACGCGTCTGCATCGGGACAGTATGCAACGGCTTTCGGCGGGCTTAAAACAAAAAATAGTAGGAATAAGGAAGTTATCTATTATAGGAATGAAGCTAATGGTGATGCTTCCGTAGCTTTTGGCGAAGGAACTAAGGCAAATGGAGAAGCCTCTTTGGCATTTGGACATAATACCATAGCAGGTGCTAGAGGTGGCGGACAGCAGTCGGTAGCTTTTGGTGAAAGTACGAAGGCTCTTGGTGGTCGTTCTCTGGCTTTCGGCGAAAATACGATGGCAGAATTCAATGACTCTGTTGCTTTTGGCAATGCCAGTCGGGCTCTTTCTACGGGCTCATTAGCTCATGGCAACAGAACGAATGCTGTTGGACAATATTCTACGTCATGGGGCAATAATACAGTAGCCGCTGGTGAGAATGCGACCGTCTTTGGTACCGATGCGATGGCTGGAGCTATTGATGAAAATGGTGCTATCATTATTATTGATAACAATAATAATCCAGTTAAAATTGACAAAAACGGTTATAAAGCATTCATTGATACAAATGGAAAAACACAGTCGGTTACATATCCTGTCACTAACGGAGAAACCCATAAATACTTAGTTTTAACCGATGCAAATAACAAAAATACATATATCTGTGACTACCGGGGTAATATTCATCAGATTACGTATGACAGTAATACTGGCAAGATTTGGTGGGAAAGAGACGCTACTACTAGTGATATAGCCCAAATTGACCCTGGGTCCAATGGTTATCAAATTTATGGTCAGAAGAACGCCACTGCATTTGGTAATGCTACGCGGGCTACTGCAGCGGAATCTACTGCCTGGGGCCAAGAAAGCATTGCCTCTGGAGAAGCTTCTACTGCATTTGGTATTGGTTCCAAAGCAGAAGGAAAGAATTCCCTCGCTGCATTAGGCGGCTTATCTGCTAATGAAAACTCGATTGCTATTGGACAGGGGACTAAAGCTAATAATGATGAAGAATTTGTCTCTGCTGCAATCGGGCAGAATGCTGTAGCTTCTGGAAAAAAATCGTTGGCATTGGGCTTTGCTGGAGAAAATGCAGAAACGTCTTCAACCGTAGCATCGGGAGAAAATGCACTTGCCCTGGGTACGGGCGCACAGGCATTAGCAAAAAACTCTATTTCAATCGGAGCCGGAAATAAAGTATTGGGAGAAGGTTCTGGTGCTATTGGCGACCCTACTGATATCACGGGAACTGGATCTTACGAATTAGGGAATGATAATGGAACATATACAGAAAATGCTTATACAGATACTTCGTTTAATGCCAAGGATTCTGGGATTTTTGGTAATAAAAACAAAGTACATGGTGGTACAGCAGATTCTCCATTGGTCAATATTCGTGTCGTCGGTAATAACAATACTGTAACGGCTAGTAATGCGTTAGTACTGGGAAATAATTCTACCGTTCCGGCAACAGGAGGCATTGCAATCGGCAATTCTGTGAAATCTGGAGTAGGGCAATATAATAATACATTTGGCTCCAATACGACGGCTATTGGTAATGAATCCCAAGCCTATCACGACAATGCTGTAGCTATTGGTACAAAGAGCAAAGCAACTGGCACAGGTTCAATTGCAATCGGCGATGAAGCGTCAACTTTATCTAATCAGGGAGAAGACAATCAGCCGACTAATGCTATTGCAATTGGCACCGGTGCGGCTTCTAAACATAACAATAGTACAGCTATTGGCTATGGCGCGAATGTTAACGATAATGCCGGTGATGATAATATTGCTATCGGTACGCAGACTGGAAAAGTTAATACATATAATAATCCGGTTACTATCGGCTATAAGGCAACAGCTTCTGGCAATCAAGTTGGCCAGACGGTTGTTGGTTCTAATGCTAATGCGACGGCTAACTACGGCACCATCATTGGGTATGGTGCTACCGGTACGAATACTCAGGCCAACCAAACGGCTATCGGCCATTTGGCTACGACTAATGCTGCTGGCGGCGTAGCGCTTGGTGCAAATAGTAATTCTGATCGACCCTATGATTCTACTTCAGCTACGAGCCCATATATTCCGACTGGGGCTAGTGACGAACAAACTAAGCGAATTAACGATACTAAAGCGACTACGGGTGCTGTCAGCGTCGGCTATACTGACTCTAGTAATAGTTCAAAGAATGTAAGACGTCAGATTATTAACGTAGCAGCTGGGAAAGAAGATACAGATGCAGTCAACGTGGCCCAGCTGAAGGCAGTTCAAAGCCAGTCCCATGACATTGCGGCAGAAGCCGTGAAGGTCTCGGCAGAAGGAAAAATACCGACAAACGAAGAATATGTGGGCGGAACAAACGCTGATGGCAATATTTTGGCCAATGTGACAACGAATAATGGCGCTAAGGTTTATGACCTGAAATTGAATAAAGACGTAGTTCTTGGCGAGAAAGAGGCCAATAAGGGCGGAAGCATTACTGTCAATGATGTAGGAGAAGCGGTCAAAATTGATGGTAAGACTGTTTCTATCGTCAAGGTAGGAAAAGCAGATGCGGAAACCGGAGAGACCAATGAGCAGCGTCAGGTGGTTCTTGGCATCGGCCAGGATACTGGTGGCTACATTGCCCTGAATGACAGCACAGGCAAGAAACATACATATATTTACAACGCTATCAGTGATGGCAATACCTATTTGGATTCTGATACTTCTAAACAGTTCAATCGTTTGGAATATAGCGACTATTTGCAGGATCCTGAATTCATCGCTACCCTTGACGATGGTATGAAGTATGCCGGCGATGATGGTACGGCTACGCCGGTCACCAAGAAGCTCAACGAAACCCTGCAGATTCGCGGCGACGGTAGTTATGACAAGACTACGCAAAAGACAAAAGAAGATGGCAACATTCAGGTTTCTGCTGATACAGATACCGGAACGATTAAGGTCGCTCTGAATAAAGATATCAACCTGAAGCAGGATGGTTCCTTGACCGTCGGCGGCAACACGCAGGATGGTTCTAAAACGGTGGATGATCCGATTGTCATCAAGCATTTTGACAATACAACCCTTGATATGATTGGTGTCGACAAGGATGGCAAGCCGATTACGTCCAGGGAAGGCAAGGCTGGCGACTACGTCACGGGCCTTGACAACAAGGACTGGAATGTCTCCAGCCCGACCTATGTCAGCGGCCGTGCAGCCACCGAAGACCAGCTCAAGAAAGTCAGCGATGCTGTCAATAGTACTGCGGCTACGGCTGGTAAGCATACAGTCGTTACGGTTAATGACAAGGATAGCAATGAGACAAAGGCTGAAGCTGGCACGGGTGCATTTGGCAACTATGCTAGTGCCGACAAGGGCAACCTGCTCATTGCCGCTAAGGATGACAATGGGCAGATGACCTACAACATCAAGTTGAACGACCAGCTGACTATTGGCAAAGACGGCGTGGACGGCAAAGTTGGTATTGCCGGGAAAGACGGCAAAGATGCTGTTTCCATCTCCGGCAAGGATGGTGTAGGCCATATCGGCCTGACTGGTCCGAAAGGGGAAAATGGCACTTCCATTGATATCCATACGGATTATGGTGTTAAAACGTTGGATGCCCAGAAGAACGTTACCATCAATGGAGAAGAAAAAGCCAGCCGTATTATTTATAAGGATGCCAAAGGTGACCACGAAGTGGCAACGATGGATGACGGCCTGAAGTTTGTCGGTGATAATGGTAGTGCTACGCCGATTGCCAAGAAACTCAATGAAACTTTGCAGATTCGTGGCGATGGTACCTATGATAAGACCAACAAAACAGTAGGTGATGATGGTAACATCAAGACGTCTATTGATAATGGTGCTATTAAGGTTGAACTGAGTGATCAGGTCAATCTGCATCAGGATGGCTCTCTCAGCCTTGGCGGTACCAGCAACGGGGATGCTTCTGATGGAGCTGATCCCATTGTCATTCAGCATTTTGATGCTGGTAAATTAACCGTTACAGGAACTGATAAGGATGGCAAAACGCCTCAATCTAAAGCTGGCGATTATGTCACTGGTCTGGATAACAAGGACTGGGATGTGAAAGACCCCACCTATGTCAGCGGCCGGGCAGCTACGGAAGACCAGCTCAAGCAAATCAGTGATACCATTAAGACGAACGCCGACGCTGCGGCTAATGCGCATACGGCTGTTACGGTCAATGATAAGGCCAATGCTACCACGGCTACTGCCGGGGATAATGCTTATGGTGAATATGCTGGTTCGGCTACAGACAATCTGCTCATTGCAGCTAAAAAGGATACAACAAGCGGTCAGATGACCTACAACATCAAGTTGAACGACCAGCTGACTATTGGCAAAGACGGCGTGGACGGCAAAGTTGGTATTGCCGGGAAAGACGGCAAAGATGCTGTTTCCATCTCCGGCAAGGATGGTGTAGGCCATATCGGCCTGACTGGTCCGAAAGGGGAAAATGGCACTTCCATTGATATCCATACGGATTATGGTGTTAAAACGTTGGATGCCCAGAAGAACGTTACCATCAATGGAGAAGAAAAAGCTAGCCGCATTATTTATACGGATGCCAAAGGTGACCACGAAGTGGCAACGATGGATGACGGCCTGAAGTATGCCGGTGATTTTGGCAATGCAGCAGTGAAACTGAATAAGACGGTTACCATTAAGGGGACTGTCAAAGAAGGAGCCAAGGAAACTGATTTTGTAGATGGCAATATCGCTGTGGTAGCTAACAAAAAAGGCGAAGACGGTGAGTTGCTGATTAAGCTCAACAAAGATTTGACAGGACTCAACAGTTCTTCCTATGCGACGGCAACCAAGGTCGATGGTACGGATGCCATCTCGAAGACCGTAGTGGATGGCACGGGCCTCAAGATTGAAAATGGTCCCAGCATCACTAATACGGGCATCGATGGTGGTAGCTATCAGATTACCAATGTAGCCAGCGGCAAAGATGGAAATATGTACGACACCACGGTTAAGGGGCAGGAAAACTGGAATAATGCTGCCAATATCGGCGATGTTACCAATATCGCTAAGACGGCTGCAGACAGTGTTCAGGCTAAGAGCGGCAAGAACATTACTGTTAATCTCGACAATACGGTCAATTTGAACGACAACATCATATTGGGTGATAATACGGACAAGACTAAGCAGGTTTCCATCAATGGCAGTGATGCAAAAATCACAGCTGGCGATGGCAGCAACAAGGTCACCGTCGACGGATCACAAGGCCAGATTGTCGCTGGCGGCGCTGATGGTGTCAAGATTGGCAATATTGAAGCTGGGGACAGCAGCCTGACCATCTATGACAAGGATGGCAAGGCTACAGCCAGAACGGATAAGGCTGGAAAGTATGTTACCAACCTGGAAAACAAGACCTGGAATACGGATGGTTCCTATGTGAGCGGCCGGGCTGCCACAGAAGACCAGCTCCATCAGGTAGAATCCAATGTCAATAAACAGATCACCGATGTGAACAAGAAGATCAACAACGTGGATAAGCATCATACGGAAGTCACTGTCAATGGCGATATAGCTGCGAAAGCGGACGGCTCCTATACAGATGGCAACCTCCAGCTGAAGCAGACGAAGGGTAAAGATGGACAGAAGATTTATGATTTGAAGCTCAGCGATAACCTGAACTTTGGTGCTAAGGATGGCGTTGATGGTAAAGACGGTGTTGACGGCTCCATCGGCGTCAATGGCAAAGATGGTTCGTCTGTAGTCATCAATGGCCAAGACGGCAGCATCGGCCTGAATGGTAAAGACGGTGCTAATGGTCTGACGATTAAAGGGGCTGATGGTACAGTTGGCGTAGATGGTAAAGATGGTACAACCCGTCTGGTTTATGAAACTAAAGATGGTGGAACGACGGTTACCCATGAAGTAGCTACCATGGATGACGGCCTGAAATTCGTCGGTGACGATAATAAATCTATTGCTAAAAAGCTCAATGAAACCTTGTCCATTACGGGCGGTCAGACAGACAGTTCTAAATTGTCTACTGGTGCCAATGTCGGTGTTGTCAATGACAATGGCGGCTTGAAGATTGAACTGGCCAAAGACATCACCGGTGTCAACAGCATGACTTTCAACAGCACGACGGATAACAGCAAGCATGTTACGATTTCCGGTGATAAGGTCGATGTAGGCGGCAACAAGATCGAAAATGTCGCTCCCGGCAAGGTAACGCCGGATTCGACCGATGCCGTCAACGGCAGCCAGCTCTGGCAGCGCGACCAGGCTATTAATGGCCTCAGCGGTTCTGTCAATAAACTGGGCAACCGCATCAACCGCGTCGGCGCCGGTGCCGCTGCTTTGGCAGCCCTCCATCCGCTGGACTTTGACCCGGACGACAAGTGGGATTTCGCAGCTGGCTACGGTAATTACCGCGGTGCTAATGCGGCCGCTATCGGTGCTTACTATCGTCCCAATGAAGACACCATGTTCAGCGTCGGCGGCTCCTTTGGCGGTGGGGAAAACATGGTCAACGCCGGTGTCAGCATTAAGCTGGGCCAGGGTAACCACGTTTCGACGTCCCGCGTCGCTATGGCCAAGGAAATGAAAGCCATGCGCCAGCATATGGCCGAACAGGATGCCCTCATTGCCAAACTGCAGAGCATGCACGGCATGGCTGTCGACCCGGCCAAGAGTGTCCTGTTCCCGGATGTCGCTGAAAACCATTGGGCTTACCAGTACGTCACGACGCTGGCCAAGAAAGGCATCCTCGAAGGCTATCCGGATGGCGAATTCAAAGGCGACCGCATGATGACGCGTTATGAATTTGCGGCCATCGTCTACCGCATCGTCGAAAGCGGTGTGGGCAGCACGGATCCGGAACTGAGCAAACTGGTCAAAGAATTCTCGCCGGAACTCCAGTACATCCGTATCGACACCATCCAGAAAGACCGCAATGGCAAACCGACTATCGAACGAGTACGCGTCATTTCCGATGCGAAATAAAAGGGGGAATAAAATGGCTACACAAATTGGCGTATCCTTTCGTATTAACAAGGAATTAAAAGAAGACTTTGAAGATTTTTGCGATTCTGTAGGGCTGAGCATGTCCGCTGCGATCATCTTGTTCATCAAGGCGGCAGTTCGGGAACAACGGATTCCCTTTGAAGTCACTGCGCTAGATCAGACACATAAAAAATATTAATCCTTGTAGAAAGGGGCTGTCGCATGAAGGCTTACGCCATCATGCGAGGCCCCTTTTTGCGTGCCTCGGACTCAGATGCGGCTGCGCCGTGACAAACGCATGAAATAAACGCAATTCGCAGGCGGCCGGTCGCAGGTCGCTACGGTCCTGCGGACCATAAAAAAATACACGGCCATTGGTCTTGCGCGTAGGGGACGTCCAGAGCCTTTCTGGCCCGTCAGGTACCGACCATCGGGAGGTGCAGGGCGGCTGCCAGAACGGACAGCCGCGTCGGGCGTCCCGTTGCGATATTCAATCATAGCATATTTGAGTATAATGGTGGGCTTTTACGAACTACGTGCTACGGCTTTTCCTCTGACTCAGATGCGGCGTTCCGCCGCGACAAACTCAAACTGATAACGACGCTTCGGGAAACCCTCAGCGCGTAGCGGGACGCCTTGGTCAGGACGTCCACTACGAAATCGCATACAAGCGACGGAAATGAATACAGGCTGCAAAATAAATACACGGCCAGCGGCCCTGTGCGTAGGGACCGACCTTTAACCTCTCAGACCGCCTTTGGCGGCCAGCTCCCCTATAAAGGGAGC